>Ga0335074_10000628_pt1 | contig 49371 bp, 39 predicted proteins | sample Lox_Sample_23_FD_206715 | JGI IMG/M metagenome (GOLD analysis project Ga0335074, IMG submission 206715) | Soil microbial communities from Loxahatchee National Wildlife Refuge, Florida, United States - Lox_Sample_2.3 | ecosystem: Environmental > Terrestrial > Soil > Wetlands | place: USA...
ACACCCAGTCGGATGTGTGCTGCCAGTGGAGCAGCATGATGTCGAAGTATTCGGTCTGCGAGGTGCGGCGCATGTCGTCGAAGCGCTTGAGGGGATCTCCCTCGTGGAAGGTGGTGACCTTGGACATGAGCTGGTAGCTGTCGCGGGGGTAAGGCTTGAGGGCCTCGCCGAGCATGGCGGGCGTCATGTAGGCTTCGGCGGTTTCGAAGAAGCGGATGCCGTGGTCGTAGGCGTAGTGGACGAGGCGGTTAAACTCCTGCTGGCCAAGCGCGGCCTGGACCTCGCCGTTGTTGGTGCCGGTTCCGAAGGCGAGGCGCGTGACCTGGGTGCCTGATTTGCCGAGAGTGACGACGTCGGTTGCGGTGCGGGGCGAGGCGTGCAGAGGGAGGGTGCCGATGCCGGCGAGCGTTCCGGCGGCGAGGGAACCTTTGAGGAATTCGCGACGGGAGAATGGGCTCATAGGAGGCCTCCGGTAGCTGGGAACGGGCTGCCAGCCGTTGTGGAAATCGTACCACTGCTGATAGTGACGTTTGAAGGGCGCCGCGCGGGGACTTCACAGGAGAGAATTGTGAAATGAAGAGTCACACGGAGTACCTGGTTTTTGAGACGAGGAAGCGTAAGGAGATGGTGCACATCACGGATCGGGTGGAGGAGATTGTGCGGCGGAGCGGGGTGAAAGATGGGCTGTGCTTTGTGTCTCCCATGCACATTACGGCTGCTATCTACGTGAATGACCTGGAGAGCGGGCTGATCGAGGATATCGGCAAGTGGCTGGAGGAACTGGCGCCGGAGCGGCCCGAGTACAAGCATCACCAGACGGGCGAAGACAACGCGGATGCGCATCTGAAGGCGCTGCTGCTGCATCACGAGACGACGCTACCGGTGACGAATGGAAAACTAGACCTAGGGACGTGGCAGCGGGTGTTCTATGCGGAGTTTGACGGGCAGCGGCGCAAGCGGGTGATCGTGAAGGTGTTGGGGGTGGAGTGAGGCGGGCGTGAAAAAACTCATAAACCGGCCGGCAGGTGTTGTGGAGGAGATGCTGCAGGGGCTGTGTGTGCTCGATCTGGGATTGGCGAGGCTGCTGGGGCACAAGGTGATGCTGCGCGCGGATGCGGCGGAAGCGCGAGACAGACAGGTGGCGGTCATTTCCGGCGGAGGCAGCGGGCATGAGCCCGCTCATGCGGGGTATGTCGGCCGCGGCATGCTGAGTGCGGCTGTGGCGGGCGAGGTCTTCACTTCTCCGAGCAGCGATTCGGTCTATGCGGCGATCAAAGCAGTTGCAGGGAAGCCGGGCGCGCTGCTGGTGGTGAAGAACTACACAGGAGATCGGCTCAACTTTGGCCTGGCGGCGGAGATGGCGAGGGCTGAAGACGTTTCGGTCGAGATGGTGATCGTGGATGACGATGTGGCGCTGAAGGGCACGGAGCAGGCGACAGGTGCACGCGGTCTGGCAGGCACGGTGTTCATTCACAAGCTGACGGGTGCTGCGGCGGCTGAGGGTGGGAGTCTGGCGGAGGTTGCGGCATTGGGCAGAGCGGCGGTTCACTCGTTGGCGACGATGGGGCTTTCGTTTTCGGCAGGGACTTCGCCTGCGGTGGGGAGACCCAGCTTTGAGCTTGGCGACGACGAGATGGAGCTGGGGCTGGGGATTCACGGAGAGCCGGGGGTGAGGCGGACGCGAATTGCGCGCGCGGACGAGCTGACGGAGATGTTGCTGGCGGAGATTCTGAAGTACGGAAAGTTTGGCGATGACAAGCGCGTGGCGGTGATGGTGAACAACCTGGGAGCGACGACCGAAATGGAGCTGGCGATCGTGGCGCGTCATGCGGTGCCGTTTCTCGAGAGCAGGGGATTCACGGTGGAGCGAGTTTATGCGGGAACGTTTCTCTCGTCGCTGGACATGGCGGGGGTTTCGATCTCCGTGCTCGGGGTCAACGATGAGTGGCTGCGCTGGCTCGACGCGCCTGCGACGGCTCCCGCGTGGCCTCATGCGCTGAAGGGGCGGCCCGGCAAGCCGGATGGGGGCATTGAGGCGGAGGTCGGCGGGAGTGTGGCTGCTCCGAGAGGCGCGGGAGCAAAGACGGAGACAGGCAGGAGAGTGCGTCGGGCAATAGAGGCGGCGTGCAAGGCGCTGATTGAGGCGGAGGATGAGCTGACGGAGAAGGATCGCGTTACGGGCGATGGCGACCTCGGCGTGAGCATGCGGCGTGCGGCGGAGGCGGTGCGAGCTGGGGTGGATTTGTATCCGCTGGATGATGCTGCCGAGACACTGAGGGCTCTTGGGCATACCCTGCGGCGCGAGATGGGCGGATCGTCGGGGCCGCTTTACGGCGTGCTTTTCCTGCGCTGCGGGAATGTTCTGGAGAGCACGGGCTCGGCGGGACTGGCGCGATGGGTGAGCGCGATGGAGCAGGGTTGTCGGGCCATTAGCGAGCTAGGCGGTGCGAAGCCCGGCGACCGGACGATGCTGGATGCTCTCGATCCGTTCGTGCGGTCCTTAAAGAATGCGGGCAACGTGTTGTCGCGTGAGGCGCTTCTGGGTGCGATCGAGTCGGCAGAAGATGGGGTTAAAGCGACGGCGCAAATGAAGCCGCGGCTGGGGCGGTCGAGCTATCTGGGCGAGCGCGTGCTCGGGCATCCTGATCCGGGAGCGGAGGCGGTTGCGGTCTGGCTGCGCGCGGCTTGCGAGGCGTTGCTTCCGCGGTAAGACCCTACTTCACAGGGAAACAGTCGAGGTCGTTGGCGAAGGTGATGGGGCCAGAGTAGTGGAGCCTTATTTCGGCTTCGGTCTGCTTTTCCTTGCCCAGGGTGCGCAGCATGCGGTGAGAGAGCACGAGATGCTTGACGTGCGCATTGCCGGCAATCTCTCCGATGACGGACGGCGGCATGTGGAGGCGCCTTTCGATTCCGGTTGCGCCTTCGGGCACAGCGTTGTGAGCGACGAATATGTCGGCGTTGGTGGCGAGCTGGGTGAGGCCGGCGCCTTCGCCGTTGGTGTCTCCGCTGAAGACGATGTGCTTGCCGCCGATGTCGACGCGCCAGGCCAGTGCGGGGACGGCTCCATGGATGACGCGAACGGCTGAGATGTTCATGTCGGCGTTGTGGAAGACGGGAGCTGGAGTTGAGCCGGCGTCTACATTGTGTGGCTGCAGTTTGTAACTGCTGTCGTTACCTGAATCGACGAGCTCACTGAGATAGCGCCACGCTCCGTGGGGATCGCTGAAGAGGTCGTGCACGAATTCGGTGGTGGACGGCATGAATTCGTTTCCGGGCGGTCCGTAAACGGGCAACGGGCGGTTGCGGTCTTCGAACCAGGAGGAAAAGACCAGAGCAGGGAAGTCGCTGCTGTGATCGACGTGAAAATGGCTGAAGAGGAAGACGTCCAGAGTGGACATTTGCGCGCCGCTCTCGCCAAAGCGAAGAGCGCTGCCACCGCCGGCGTCAAGGATGACGCGGGCCTTACCGTCCTTCCAGATGAGATAGCTCGTCGAAGCGCGCTTGTCCTGTGTCTCCGGACCGCCGGATCCGAGGATTTGAACTGCTACACCTGTAGAGCCGCAGGATTGGGCCATGAGAGGCGAGGATAGCCAGAGAGATATGAGGAAGGCGACAACGAGCAGAACTTTTACGGATCGTGTGAACGAGATCATATTCGAACCTCGGGTCCGGCTGGTGAAGCGCGCTAATACGCAACGGAATTGTCGGCGTTTCCGTTGGCGCGCTCTTTTGCATAGATGGTGTAAGTGACCCGGGGTGGCCCGGCGCTGGTGTGGAAGCTAATGACGCGGTCGTGGATGATGTGGTCGGAGGCGGTGAGGCGCTCATTCTGGCGGAGGTAGTCGATCCAGGATTCCATGATGAACGTCTCGGTGAGATGACAGCGGTCGTCGACGTCCTGAAAGACACCCCAGCGCATAGCGCCGTCGCGCATCCGGATTTCTCGGAGCTCGTGGATTGCCTTGACGAAGGCGTTGTAGTCGTCAAGGTTGATGTCGAAATCGATGAGGATTCGTACGGGGCCGTCGGACATTTCCGGCTCGACCGTGAGTTGGGGAACCGCTGCTTTCGACTGGATTGGAGTGAGATCGGGCAGCTGACCGCGCATTACGTGCAGTTGGTTGCTCAAGGGGAGCGTGATCAGCAGGCCGCCTGCGGCGGCGGTGAGGGATATGGGCGTCGATGCATGCTCGGCGAGGAGCCCCCAGATGACGCTGCCGAGGGCCATGCCTCCGGAAAAGACCATCTGGTAGATGCCGAGGGTACGGGCCTGGACCCAGGCGGGAGTGGAGAGTTGCACGGCGAGATTGAAGGTGGACATGGTGCTTGTCCAGCAGAAGCCTGCACACAAGAGCACCGGGATAATGATGAGCGCGTAGTGGACGAAGGCGAGAATGAGGAGTGTCGCGATAAAGACGCCGGTGGATATGGCGATGATAGCGTCTGCGGATAATCTCTGCCGCACGCGAGGCAGGCAGGTGGCTCCGATGACCGCGCCGAGGCCCATACTTCCATTCAAAATGCCGTAACCGAGCGCGCCCTGATGCAGGTCACGGGCAGCGACGACCGCGAGCAGGGCCCAGACGGCGCTGACGAAGGTGGCGAAGACGAAGACACGGGCGAGGGCGGCCTTCAAGAGCGGGGAGTATTGCACGTAGCGCAGGCCGGTGCGCATGGAGCCGTAAATCCGCTCGGCGGGCAGGGCGCTCTTGAAGATGGGGCGGCGCTTCCATTGGTAGAGCACGTAAATGACGCCGACGAAGGAGAGCGAGTTGAGAAGGAAGGTCACGCCAGCGCCGGTGTCGGCGTGAACGAAGGCAGCGACGGCGATGCCGCCGAGCGCGGGGCCGAGGGCGCGGGCGAGGTTGAATCCGGCGCTGTTGAGGGAGATGGCCTCGGGAAGCTGGTCGTGCGGGACGAGCTCGGGGACGATGGCCTGCCAGGCGGGGCTGTTCATAGCGGTGCCGACGCTGAGCAGGAAGGTGAGGGTGAGGAGCACCCAGGGCGAAATGATGTTGAAGAAGGTGAGCAGGCTGAGCAAAGCGACGGCAGTGAGCATCCAGGCCTGCCACAGGATGAGCAGACGGCGGCGGTCGAAGATGTCGGCGGTGGCTCCGGCGAGAAGGCCGAGAACCAGGACCGGCAGGCTGGCGGCGGTCTGCATCAGGGCGATGAGGAGCGGCGACGGCGTGAGGACCGTCATAAGCCAGGTGCCGGCGGTGTCCTGCATCCAGCCGCCGAGATTCGAGACAGTGGACGCGATCCACAGCTTGCGGAAGAGGGGGGATTTCAGCGGCTCGAAGCCGGAGGGCGGACCTTGGGGGATCGGCGTCCCCACGGACCCCGGAGGCGGATTTGGTGTCTGGGAAAAAGGCATGAATTAGAGCCTGTTAACACTATCAGGGCGAGCCAAGGGACGGGACGAATTCTCCCGTCTTCGTTGTCGCTCGTCACTCGAAGATTCCAACATCGTCGCTCCTGCTGCTGGAAGCCAGAAAAACTGGCCCCTATCGCTGCGGTCCTAATTCCTAATAGTGTTGACAGCCCTGGATGGGTGAACAGACTCACACCCATGATACCGGGCGGTGAGGGAGCAGGTATCAGCAGCAACGTGCGAGCGACGCAGCCGAACTATTTCGGTAACTGCGAGAGGCGAGCGAGGAGATCGGCGGGTAAAAGCTGTCCGTCTAACTCGGGCACGTCGGGCAGGTGTTGGGAGACGCAGGCGAGGGCAGCGGCGACACCGCGGCGCTCGATCCAGACCTGACAGTCGCGGTAGGTGCCATGGTAGAGGGCATGGCTCTCGTCGGTGAGTCCTTCGTTCCTGCAGACATATCCATTGGCACCGTGGGTAAACATGATCAGGTACCGCTCGCGTTCATCCACGCTCTCGGCGGCGGCGGCAGCCATCAAACTATCGAACGTCATAGCAACTCCAGAAAAGGGAAAGGATTCCAGCTACAGGGGTTCATCCAGGCGCTCAATCAGTAAGAGTGCGTTTGGCGGCGGAATGTTGGCGATCAGTATATGCGAAATAGCGATGGCCTCACCGGGCGACGGCGAGTTCTTCTTCGAGGCGCTGCTTTTCGTAGAGGCTGGCGTAATAACCGTCGCGGGCGAGGAGCTCGTCGTGGGTGCCGAGCTCGACGATGCGTCCGCCGACGAGGACGGCGATCCGGTCGGCATTGCGGACGGTAGAGACACGATGGGAGATGAGGATCGTGGTGCGGCCTTCCATGCGGCGGCGCAGCTCTTCGAGAATGCGCTCTTCGGTGTAGGTGTCGACGCTGGCCAGGGCGTCGTCGAGGATGAGGATGCGGGGATTGCGGACGAGGGCGCGGGCAAGGGCGGAGCGCTGCTTCTGGCCTCCGGAGAGAGTCAGGCCGCGTTCGCCTACGAGGGTTTCGAAGCCGCGGGGGAAGTCTTCGAACTCCTTCCGGATGTAGGCGGATTCGGCGGCGTAAAGCATCTCTTCGCGGTCGGCGTCGGGGGCTCCGAGAAGGATGTTTTCGCGGATGGTCTCGCTGAAGAGAAAGGTCTCCTGGGGCACGAATCCGATGTTGGCGCGGAGACGGTCGAGCGGGTATTCGCGCACCGGGTGGCCGTCGATTAGGACGGTTCCTGCGGCTGCGTCGTAAAGGCGGGGGATGAGGCTGACGAGGGTGGTCTTTCCTGATCCGGTGGGGCCGACGAGCGCGAGGCTGGAGCCGGCTTGGATCTTCAGGTTGATGTTGTGCAGCACGTCGGGCGCGGGGGTTCCATCGCCGTTGGCGTAGGCGAAAGAGAGATTGCGGAATTCGATGTCGCCCCGGATTTCTGACGTGATATCGGCGGTCCGGGCGAGGGCTGGCGTAGCGTCGCGGTCGTCGATGGAGGGTTTCTCGGCGAGCAGTTCCTGGATGCGGGTGACGGAGGCGGTTCCGCGCTCGAAGAGATTGACGACCCAGCCCACGGCGATGATGGGCCAGGTGAGCATCATCAGGTAGGTCATGAAAGCGGTGAAGTTGCCTACGGAGATGCGATGGGTGATCACCTGGCGGCCTCCGACGAAGAGGACGATGACCATAGCGAGGCCAAGGATGACTTCAAGGGTGGGCCAGAGCATGCCCATGAGTTGAACGAGACGCAGGGCGCGGCGGATGTACTCCCGATTGGAGGTCTCGAAAGCGTTGATCTGGGCTTCTTCCTGCGCGAAGGCGCGGATGAGGCGGGCGGCGGAGAAGTTCTCCTGGGCCTGCGCGGAGATGTCGGAGAACATGGCCTGGATGCGTTCGAAGCGCTCGTGGATTTTGCGGCCCATGACCTGCACGAGGATGCTGGCGAGCGGCAATGGCGCGAGCGCAGCGAGGGTGAGCATGGGGCTGATGCGGAGCAGGAAGTAGAGCGCGAATACGGAAAAGAGGATGGTGTTCGCGCTGTACATGATGCCGGGGCCGAGGAGCATGCGAACGGCGTTGAGGTCGTTGGTCATACGCGCCATGATGTCTCCGGTGCGGCGCTGCTGGTAGTACTCGGCGGGCTGCTTTTCGAGCTGCAGGAAGAGATCGTTGCGGAGATCGAATTCGATGTCGCGGGAGATGCCGATGAGGATCCAGCGCGTAAAGAAGAGGAAGATGCCTTTGGCCACGGAGATGGCGACGAGCAGGCCCGCGTAGAGGAGGATTTTCTGGCGGGTGACGCCGTGGTTCAGGTCGTCAATGGCAATGCCGATGACGCGGGGGAAGAATACCCAGACGGCGCTCGAAAGCACGGCGACGATGCCTCCCCAGATGTAGGCATGGCGGTAGCGGCGCATGTAGGGGAGCAGCGGCTTCAGGCGTTTGAACATCAAGGTCTCAATAAGTGTCGCTGGATAAGATTCACAGACCGCTCGGTTGGTCGATAAAAAGCGTCCATCGCCTCCGGACCTTACTGAATCCTGTGAAATGTCCTGCTCCAGCGGGTTTCATCAAAAAAGTGGACGAATTCATGGAGGGTCGATTCCGCTCGTTCCGCCAGCGGCACCTCGTCGATCCCGGTTTCCGGCATTGCGATCGACCAGTAGACGAAGAGCGGGCGCCCGATAATATTCTGGCGCGGCACGAAACCCCAGTAGCGGCTATCCAGGCTTCTCGTCCGGTTGTCGCCCATAGCGAAGTAGCTTCCCGGCGGAACGACCAGATCTTCTCCCTGGATGTGACTGGGTAGCGATACTGACCACTCTGCCGTCACTCCGGGCTCGGAAGCAGGATCGATAGCGGGGAAGTCGTCAACGTAAGGGTCGTAGTTGGCGACTGTCGGTTTGGCTGCCTGAGGCTCGTCCTGCGCAACACCGTTGAGGTAGACAATACCGTTACGGAGATGGATGCGGTCGCCGGGAATTCCGATGACGCGCTTGACGAGAGGGATGTGCTCGCCGTTGGACTCGGCTACCGGCTTGTAAAAAACAATGATGTCGCCTCGCTTTATTTCGCGATAGTGCACAAACGGCGCCCAATCAGCGGCCGGGGCCAGGTTTTCGCGCTCGACCATCACATGATCGCCCACAAGAAGAGTGCTTGCCATCGAAGACGATGGGATTACGAAATTCTGGAAGATAAATATGAGGACAAAGAGCCCGACCGCTAAGACGCTGCAAATGGATGCGAATCCCTCCAGAGATGTTTCGCGCTGTTTATTATCTTCAACGGGTTTGGTCTTCATTTTGTACTCCGCAATGTGTCAAATTTTCTACGTAGAGGTTCGCAGGAGCAGGTATCCGCCGACGAGGCCGAAGATGACGTCTGGCGCCCAGGCGGCGAGCAATGCGGGCAGCATGTTGACGTCGCCCATGGCTCCGAAGATGCCGGCGACCATGAAATAGGCGATGGCAACGCCGATGGCAACAGCGATTCCGGTTAGGGATCCACGCTTGCCCATGGAGAGCGCGAAGGGCACGGCGAGGATGGCCATAATGAGCGTGATGACGGGCGTGGCGACCTTGCGGTTGAGTTGCACGCGAAGCCGGATGGTATCAAAGCCGCTCTGGCTGAGATCGCGAATGTAGGCGGAGAGCTCGTCGAAGCTCATTTCCGACGAGAGCAGGGACTCTTTCTTGAAGTACTGCGGCTGCTCGCGGATTTCTGGGAAGGTGCTCACGTCGAAGGGTCGGTAGCTGCTGATCTCGGCGCCGTTGAAGTTGCGCTCCCAGCCGTGCTCGAAGACCCATTCGTGCAGATGAGGCTCCCAGTGCACGTTAGAGGCGAAGATGCGGCGCGAGATGGAGAAGGTCTCGGGGTTGAATTCGAAGACGGTGAGGTTTCCGAAGGCGTCCTGGGCGGGATCGAAGAGCTCGTAGTAGAAGATGTGGCCGGGCTTTCCGGGCTCCTGCTGGCCGAAGATCCATTTCTGGCCGGGATGCTCGAAGGTCTGGGGCGGCTTGCCCTTGATGACGTTGCGGAGGGCTTCCTGACGGCGGTTAGCCTGGGGCAGATAGAGCTGGTCGAAGACAAAGAGTGCCGCAGACAGCATGGACGCGATGATGAAGACGGGCAGAACGATGCGGTAGAGACTGATGCCGCTGGCCTTCATCGCGGTCAGCTCGCTCGACTTGCTCATGAGGCCGAAGACGACCAGCACGGCGATGAGCACGGCAAGCGGAGTGATGGTGTAGATCATGCTGGGGGTAAGGTTCAAAAGATAGGCGGCGACGGTGATGAAGGAGCTGCGGTTGCGGATGATATCGCCGAGGAGCTCGAAGCAGGTGAAGATGAGCATCAGCATGACGAAGCTGACGAGCACCATGGCAAAGGTGCCGAGGAATTGGGAGAGAACGTACTCGTCGAGGATGAGCGGGAAGCGTCCGCGGGTGTGGCGGGGCTTGGCGGAGCGGTAGACGCTCTGAGCTTCGGGCGCTTCGTCGGTGTCGGATTTCGTTGTGGCCTTGAACCATCCGCCGATGGATGCGATCGCGGCGAGTGCGGCGCCTCCGGTGGACATCTGGCGCAGGAGAAAAACGCCGCAGGCGGCGAAGAGCACGTTGGCGAGCCAGATGCCGACAGCCACGGGCAGCTTGTTCTGGCGGGCAAGAGCGGTTCCGGTGGATGACAGGAAGTAGTAGATGAAGACCAGGGCGATGGTGAGGACAAAGCCCGCGCCCTTGCCGCCACGCCTGGAGGAAATTCCGAGGGGGACGCCGACGAGCATGAGGACAAGGCAGGCGGCGGGATAGGCAAAGCGCTTGTGCAGCTCGATGAGATACCAGCGGCCGCCCTTGCCGTGGGAGCGCTGGAGGAGCTCCCGGTTGGTCATGGCCAGGACTGGCGAATCGCTGCGGGTGGGGCGCGTGTCTTCCGGCGCGGTTAGCGACAGCGGCAGGTCGGTCTGCGCGAAGGTGGAGACGTTGTACTGGTCGGGCTGATTGTCGACGGTTTCGTGCTCGGTTCCGTCACGCAGGCGCATGATGGCGTTTTGATCGCGGCCGTTGACGACGGTGGCGGACGCTCCGGTGGTGATTTTGGGCGCGGAGGGGTCGGAGAGATCGGCGAGGAAGATCTGACGCCAGTTGGCGGCGCCGGCGGCGGCGCGGACATCCTCCACGTAAAGGACGTAATTCTTGAAGTCTTCGTAGAAGACGCGGGGCTGGACTTCGAAGGAGGCCTGTGCGTTGAGGAGCTCGGATTCGAGGCGCAGCGTGGTTTCGGTGGCTTTTGGGGCGAGGTAGAGGGTATTGGCGAGACCGACGACCCATCCAGCGACGGAGACGAGGCCGACAACGGCGACGAAGCTCCAGACACCGATGCCGGAAGCGCGCATGGCAGTGATTTCGCTGTCGGCGGCGAGGCGGCTGAGGCCGAGCAGAATGCCGACCAGCACCGCCATGGGGATGGTGACGGTGAACATGTTAGGCAGGGCGAGGAGAATGATCTCGACGACCGAGCCCAGCGACGCGCTGTTGCGGACCACCAGCTCGAGGAGGTGAGGCAGGTCGCGCATGAAGAGTACGAAAGTGAAGAGCGCTCCGCCGATGAAGGCATGCGAGAGCACTTCTTTCAGGATGTATCGCGTCAGGATGCGCACGGATTCGAGCCTGCCCTTAGTTTATCGTGCTTGTTTACCTGGGGCGAAGCGCTTCAGACGAAGGCTGTTGGCGAGAACGCTGACGGAGCTGAGGGCCATGGCGGCGGCGGCGACGGCGGGGTTGAGGAGGAATCCAGTGAAGGGATAGAGGACGCCAGCGGCAATGGGGATGCCGAGGAGGTTATAGCCGAGGGCCCAGCCGAGGTTCTGGCGCATGACGCGCAGGGTCTGGCGGGCGAGGCCGAGGGCGGCGACGATCTGGGCAGGGTCGCCGCGGAGGAGGATCGCGTCTCCGGCTTCGCGGGCGAGATCGGTGCCGGTGCCGATGGCGAGCCCGGCGTCCGCTTGAGCGAGCGCGGCGGCGTCGTTGATGCCGTCGCCGACCATGGCGACGGAGCGGCCTTCGGCCTGGAGGGCGCGGATCTGCGCGAGCTTGTCCTGGGGGAGCAAGCCGGCGTGGACTTCGTTGATCCCGGCGGTGCGGGCGATGTGTTCGGCGGCGGCGTGGGTGTCTCCGGTGAGCATGGCGACGCGGAGGCCGAGATGGTGGAGGGCGCTGATGGCTGAGGTCGCCGTGGGTCGGAGGGTGTCTTCGGCGGCGAGCCAGCCGGCATAGCGGCCGTCAACAGCGACGTGCAGGAGAGTTGCGGTGGTGGGTGTGTGAGTGGGGGCGGTGATGTTGAGGCTGTCGAGGAGGGCGGCGTTTCCGGCGGCTACGGTCTGGTTCTTGACGGTTCCGGTGATGCCTTTACCGGAGACCGCCTGGATGTTGGTCGCGGGCAGGGAGGAGATGCTGCGGGCGGCGGTGTATTCGATGACGGCATGCGCGAGCGGGTGTTCGGAGCGCTGCTCGATGGAGGCGGCGAGGGCGATCAGGTCGGCTTCGGAGATGCCGATGGCGTGGACGGCGGTGATGCGGGGCTTCCCTTCAGTGAGGGTTCCGGTCTTGTCGAGAAGGATGGTGTCGATGCGGGCGAGGCGCTCGACGCTTTCTCCACCTTTGAAGAGGATGCCGAGCTGGGCGGCGCGTCCTATGGAGACGGTGAGGGCGGCGGGGACGGCGAGTCCCATGGCGCAGGGGCAGGCGATGACGAGCACGGCAACGGCGACAGCGAAGGCCCGGCCGGTGCCTCCGGCGGATACGGCGAGGGCCCAGATGACGAAGGTGATGGCGGCGAGCGCGAGGACCACAGGCACGAAGATGGCGCTCACGCGGTCGGCGAGCTGCTGCATGGGGGCTTTCGATGACTGCGCCTCCTGCATAAGGCGGAGCATCTGGCCGAGGACGCTGTCGGCTCCGATGGACGTGGCGCGGTATTCGAGGGCGCCTTCGTAGTTGAGAGAGCCGCCGATGATTCGGTCGCCGGTGGTGCGTGCGACGGGGACAGACTCGCCGGTGATGAGCGACTCATCGACGCTGCTGGAGCCGGAGAGAATGATGCCGTCGACCGGGATGCGCTCGCCGGGACGGGCGACGACGGTTTCGCCGGGGACGAGGGATGCGATGGGAGCTTCGACCTCGAGGCCGTTGCGGATGACGTGTGCGGATTGGGGCTGAAGGCGCGCGAAGGCGTGGAGGGCGTCGAGGGTGCGGCGTTTGGCGCGGGCATCGAGCCAGTTGCCGAGGAGCAGGAAGCCGAGGATCAAGAGAACGGAGTCGTAGTAGACGTCAGCGTGCAGGCCGTGCTCGGTGAAGAAGGTGGGAAAGAAGGTTGCGGCGGCAGAATAGAGGAAGGCTGCGCCGGTGCCGAGGGCGACCAGCGTGTTCATGTTGGTGGCGCGATGCCGGGCAGCCTGAACGGCGCGCTGGTAGATGGCTCCTCCAGCCCAGAACATGCCGACGAGGGTGATGGCCAGCATCGCGTATTCGAGGATCGGCGCGGGAATGCGATAGAGCGGGGGTGCTATGCGCATCAGGATGCGGTCGAATGGGTTTGGCGTGCCGCGCATGAGCGGCATCGAGAGCAGCATGGTGACCGCGCCCCCGGCGATGGCGGCGATGGCCTTGATGCGGAGTGGGTGCTCCTGTTCGGGTCCGCCGTGGTCATGCTGGTGGGCGTCCGCAGCGGGCAGGGAAGCGTCGTAGCCGGCTTCGCGGACGGCTTCGACGAGAGAATCGAGTTTCGCGACGGTCGGCTGATAGACGATGCGGGCGGAGTGCGTCATGAGGTTGACGCTGGCCTCGGAGACACCCTCGGTACCGCGCAGGGCGCGCTCGACGTGGGCCTGGCAGGCGGCGCAGGTCATTCCCTCAACATCGAGGGTGATGGTCTGAGGGGCTTGCTGCGTTGATGTTTCCATTACTGCTCGGTGTGGGCCGGGTATCCGGCTTTGGCGAGTGCGGCGATGAGTGGTGCGGGGTCTTCGGACTGGACGCGGGCTGCGCCGATGCGGACTTCTTCGACGGTGGTGCCGGGGACGCGCTGAAGCGCCTGGGTGACGCGGCGTACGCAGGCTCCGCAATGCATACCTTCGATGGTAAGGGTGATCTCGCTCACGTTTGTATCCATATTTTATCGATGCGGCGGGGAGGGAATCGATGCAAGACAGGGCACAAAGTGCTTTCCACCCTTCGCTGCACTCAGGATGGGGCACCCAGATTCGTGCAAGCTTCAGTCTCCAGAGGCGAGGAAGCGGTAGCCTACGCCGCGGACGGTTTTGAGGTAGCGCGGTTCGGAGGGTTCGTCTTCGATGTAGCGGCGGAGGCGGACGATGAAGTTGTCGATGGCGCGGGTGTCGGTGTCTTCGTGGACGCGCCACACGCGCTCGAGCAGCTCTTTGCGGGAGATGATGCGGCCCTGGTTGCGGACGAGATAGCGGAGGAGGTCGGCTTCCATGAGGGTGAGGCGGATGGTGCGGCCGAGGGCAGTAAGTTCGAGGGCTTCGAAGTCGATGCGGCGGCCAGCGAATTCGAAGCTGGAGAGATCTTCTGGCACCGAAGGATTTTCGTCCGCGGGCCGGTGCCACTTGAGGCGGCGCAGGAGGCCGTTCAGGCGGGCGAGCAGGATGGAGAGATCGAAGGGCTTGGGGAGGTAGTCGTCGGCCCCGGCGGCGAAACCGCTGAGCACATCTTCCGATCGGCCACGGGCGGTGAGCATGAGTACCGGCACATAGTTTTGCTGCGCGCGCAATTCGGCCGCGACTTCGAATCCGCTCTTGCCTGGCAGCATGACGTCGAGGAGCACGGCGTCGAAGGATTCGGTCTGCAGCCGGGCGAGAGCGGCTTCTCCGTCACCTTCGATGGCGGCCTCGTAGCCCTCGGCCTGGAGGTTGTAGAGGAGTCCCTGGGCAAGGTGGGACTCGTCCTCGACGATGAGGATGCGCAGGGGGATGCTCATCGGGCCCTCAGTTCACGTTCCTGGGCGGCTTGCCGGAGGAGACGGGGTAATTGGACGCTTACAGTTGTGCCGCTGCCCTCGCCGGCGCTTTCGGCGAAGGCGTCTCCGCCGTGCTGGCGGGCGATGGTGCGCACGATGAAGAGGCCCAGGCCGGTGCCCTTGGTGCGGAGGACGGTCCGCATGGGAACACGGTAGAAGCGCTTGAATACGCGCTTGAGTTGTGAGGCGGGAATGCCGATGCCGCGGTCGGAAACGCTGAGGACGATCCAGGCGTCGTCGCGGATGGAGAGTGTCACTTTGATTTCGACGGCCTGGGGTGAATATTTGACGGCGTTGTCGAGGAGGTTCATGACGACGCTTTGCAGCTCCTCGCGGTTGCCCCGGACGATCATCGGCGCGTTTTCGCCGGATGCTTCGAAGGTAATGGCCTTGGCTTCGAGGTGATGGCGGGCGCGTGTGCGGTCGATGCATTCGGATGCGAGCACGCGCATGTCGACGGGCATCCGGACCTGGTTTTGAGTGCGCTGGCCGAGCTCGCCGGCCTTGAGGACCTGCTCGACGGTGGCCTGGAGCCAGTCGCTGTCTTCGAGCATGACGGAGTAGAACTCGTGACGCTTTTCCTCGGGCATTTCGCGGCGCTGGAGAGTTTCAAGGTAGAGGCGGATGGAGGCGATGGGGGTCTTCAGCTCGTGGGTGACCGCGTTGAGGAAGGCATCGTGGCGTTCGTTGCGGCGGACTTCGCGGACGAGAAAGATAGTGTTGAGGACGACGCCGGCGATGAGCAGGGCGAAGAAGGGGATGCCGATGAGCATCGGCACGAGGCGACGCCAATTGAGGATGATCCAGCCGACGTTGAGGGCGACGGTGGCCCCCAGCATGCACGCGCCGAGGACGATAAAGAGAATCGTGTTGCGTTTTCGTCCGCTGATTCGCATGTGGACAGGCTGATGGAAGTTTACAGGGAGAGAGGGATCAGAGTTAGGCAGGAGATCGCTCTGACCAAGATTTGACGGGGCATGCTGTTTATAGCGAACGGAACCAAACGTCCGGCCGTCTAGTACACGGCTGTAATTCCTGCGGCAGGGAGCCGGTATATTGATGCGGAGCCAGCAAGGGAAGAAAGCTGCAAACTCTCCAAAACATAACCAAGAGCAGACGACCCGCGATACTGCGCCAAAGCCCGCGGAAGGCAAAGCATTTCTTCAAGGCGCAATCAGTGTCTTTATACTCTTCCACCTTGTTGCAATTATCTGTTGGGCCATGCCGGTCAATTCTCCGCTTTTCGCTGTTGTTAACGAGATGACCCGCCCTTATTTGTTATGGACCGGACTTTTTCAGTCGTGGGATATGTTTGCTCCTGATCCGATAAAAACGAATACTTACGTGAAGGCAGTAGTGATTACACAAAACCACCATGTCCACGTTTGGTCGTTTCCCCGGATGGACCAGTTAGGCTTTGGCCAGCGATATCAAAAAGAACGATATCGGAAATTTGTCGAAGATATGTTGCGGGAGCAAAACGCAGCTTTACTGCCAGACGTTGTCAAGCACATCGCACGATTCTACAACGATCCCGCCGATCCGCCCCAAAAGGTGCTGCTGATCAAGTTTGATTCCGACATCACGCCCGGATCAAAGAATGAGCGTGAGCCGCGACCGACCGATTTTTATGATGACTATATTGAACCTGAGGATCTCAGGTGATCCTGCAAAGGTTTTTGAAGACCTGGCAAGCCTTCTTTTTTACGCCGCGCTCGCCGGTGCCTATTGCGCTGTTTCGCATTCTCTACGGCATATGTGTTTCGGTTACGTTGATCCTGCTCTATCCGGACTGGCTGGAGTGGTTCGGCCCGCATGCATGGTTTTCCCTGAAGACAATGCAGGCGATTGAACCTGGCGTGCGGCTTGATCTTTTTACGCTTCTTCCGGAAAACGATCGTTGGATCACAGGCTTTTTCTGGTTCTCACTCGCCTTTGCCGTTCTTCTTACCGTCGGGTTATGGACCCGGATCAGCAGCATCGTAGTGTTTCTTTGTCTCGTGTCGATCCAGCAACGGGCTCTTTTCATCACCCATGGAGGAGACAAATTTCTGCGTGTCGCTGGATTCTTTCTTATGTTTGCGCCGGCCGGAGCGGCTCTTTCCCTGGATCGTCTCATACGAGTGCGCAGGAAACGGGAAGGCGCGATAGAGCCGAGAGCGCCGTGGGCGCAACGAATGATCCAGTTTGAACTGGCCTTCCTGTATTTCACGTCATTTTTGTGGAAGGTGAGGGGGCATGCGTGGCTAGACGGAACCGCGCTTTTTTACGTATTACACCTTCATGAGATCCGGCGCTTTCCATTGCCGTCATGGCTGCAGAATGCGGTGGTGTTGAAGCTCGGGTGCTGGGTTACTCTTGCCCTGGAATTTTCGCTTGGAACCCTGATCTGGTTTGAGCGATATCGATATTATTTACTGCTGTTGGGCCTGCTCTTTCACCTTTGTCTCGAATATGCACTGAACACCCCGATGTTCCAGTGGGATGTTCTGACGGCTTATGTGCTCTTTATCGATCCGGAGGATATAAGACGCGCGGGAGGTTCTGTTCTGCGGCGGGCAGCCCCTTCTCGTTTCAAAAGCCACGCGCCGACGGTGGTCACCTAGCCTTCGCGAGGCGACTGGGTGAAGGCGAGTGGTTCAACTGCCCCACTTCAAACCAACAAAGGGCTTGAATGGAGCGCCGCGATCAGCGGGGAACTCTGTGTGTGTCTAAGCGACTCCGGCGGGCTTGGGGTTCTTCGGGTCGTACTGGGCGAGTTTGATGTCCCAGGCGAGGCCGAGCTTTTTCAGGAGCAGGATGCCGAGGTAGTTCTGGTCGAATTCGTACCAGGCGAGGCCGTGGCGCGCGGAGACGGGATGCGCGTGGTGGTTGTTGTGCCATCCTTCGCCGCCGGTCAGAAGGGCCACCCACCAGCTGTTGCGGGAGTGGTCGCGGGTTTCAAAGCGGCGCGAGCCCCACATGTGGGTCGCCGAGTTGACGAGCCAGGTGGAATGCAGGCCGAGGGTGACGCGCAGGAAAATTCCCCACATGACGCAGGACCATCCGCCGATGGCAAGTAGGATAAGACCAACGACGACCATGGGAACCCAATGGTATTTGCTAAGCCAGACGTGGAACTTGTCGCGAGCGAGATCGGGAGCGTAGCGGGATAGCATGGCGGTCTCGTCGTGCATGGAGACGCCGCACATGATCCAGCCGATGTGCGCCCACCAGCCGCCTTCGGTCGGGGTGTGGGGATCGCCTTCGTGGTCGGAGAGCTGATGATGGACGCGATGAGTCGCAACCCAGAAGATGGGTCCGCCCTCGAGCGAGAGGGTGGCGCCGATGGTCATGAAGTACTCGACCCATTTCGGGGTCTTGTATCCGCGGTGGGTGAGCAGGCGGTGATAGCACATGCCGATGCCGATGTTCGAGGCCCAGAGCCAGAGAATGACGGTGCAGATGAGGGCTTTCCACGTGAACATGAAGAGTGCTGCGACGGCCAGGATGTGGAAGATCGCCATGAAGATGATGGTGACGGTGCTCAGGGTGCCACCCTGTGCGGCGCGGCCGAGGTGCGGCCCCTTGTCGTCTTTGGGCAGATTCGCCGCGGTGCGGGGACGGTTCGTTGGGGCTATTTGGGATTGGTCAAGCAGCTCAACTGGCATCGAGTCTTGTATCTCCGTGGGTTGGTCTATCTTGACCGTATCAGTACGGGGTCTGGCGGCTGTGTAAGACTTTTGTAATGGTCATGAGATGGAAGATTCGCGGGGTGAAATGAACCGGCCGCGCGGGCGCGAGGCAGGAGGCCTTCATCGTTTGTTAATCTCAACGACAGACGATCAGACCATATGCTCTCTTGCGCTAAGTGGTTCGTGATATCGGGTGTTCTTGGTGCGCAGTTCGTTGCCGCTCAATCGATCAATCTTTCGACAAGCAAGCAGATTCAGGAGCCGGTGCCCGGCTCACCTGTTGAACTGAACAGTCTGCCGATGGGGCTGGCGTGGTCGCCGGATCATCGCTACCTGGCGCTGGTCAATGCGGGCTTTGGCACGGCGGAATCGAACTATTCGCAGTCATTGGCGATTGTCGATACGGCGAGCCCTGGGACAGGGGAGAAAAGCGCAACGGCGAAGGTCAGCGACTTTCCTGACCAGCGGACCTTTGTGGGATCGAGCCAGACGATGTATTCCGGGATTGCGTTTTCGCTGGATGGGACACATCTATATGTGAGTCTGGATTCGCTGACCGTTCCGGAGGCCGAGGGAGAGCATACCGGCAATGCGATTGCGGTTTATAGCTTTGCCAATGGGGAGCTCAAGCCGGAGCGGCTGATTCCGATTCCATTGCAGCATCTAGCCGCCGGGCGGACGCAGAACCAGATTGGCAAGCCGATGCCGGATGGGATGGCGATTCCTGCTCCGACGGGTCTAGCGGTGGTGAAGGGGGCAGACGGGAAGGAGAAGCTTGTCGTCGCCGACGAGTTTTCGGATGACGTGTTGCTGGTGGATACGGCGTCGGGGAAGGTCGAGATGCGGTTCGATCTGGCGGATCACCCCGTTGTGCCGTCGGCGTATCCGATAGCGGTGGTGGCGACGAAGGATGGGAGCCGAGCGTACGTCGCGCTGTGGAACGACTCGTCTGTGGTGGAGCTGGACCTTCGTGCGCGCAGGATCGCTGGTAAGGTGGCGCTGTTTCCGCCATCGGATGTTATCCGGCCGAGTTCGCATCCGATTTCGCTGGTTCTGAGTCCAGACGAGAAGATGCTGTACGTCGCGTTGGCGAATCGCGACATGGTTGCGGGAGTGAAAGTGGGTGCGAAGGGAATGCAACTGACGCGGCTGTATGACACGCATCTGCCGGGTCAGACGTACTTCGGGGCCATGCCGGATTCCGTTGCGCTGTCGGACGACGGAACAATGCTGTATGCGGCGAACTCGGGAACGGATTCGGTGGCGGTGTTCCATACCAAGCCGGCCAGCCTGGTGGGGGCGCCGGAGGTGCCGATAGGCTTCATTCCGACGGAGTGGTATCCAACTGCGGTGGCGGTGAAGGAGAACGAGCTTTACATCGCCAATGGCAAGGGGCGCGGCACGGGACCGAATGGCGCTCCGCAGATAGCGCCGAGGGTGGCGCCGCCGGACCTGGCCCAGCGCATGAAGCGCCTGCACACCTACATTGCGACACTGCTGCATGGATCGCTGGCCACGGTCGATCGCAATGAGGCGGAGAAGAATCTGCGCGAACTAACCAGGCAAGTGGTCGCCAGCAACATGATGCAGGCGGCGGAGAATCACGTGGCGATTACGACGGGCGACAATCCTATTCATCACGTGATCTACATCATCAAGGAGAACCGTACATACGACCAGATACTTGGCGACCTCGGGGCGGGAGACGGCGATTCGTCGCTGACGATGTACGGGAAAGAGATTACGCCGAACATCCACAAGCTGGCGCTGCAGTTTGGCGTGCTGGATAACTTTTATGACTCGGGCGAGGTATCGGGCGACGGGCATGTGTGGTCGACGGCGGGGATCACCAGCGACTACAACGAGCGCACCTGGCAGGTGGCGTACCGGGGTGGGGAGCGCACGTATGACTTTGAAGGCGTGGTGGCGAACGGGTATCCGCTGGACGAGAAGATCTCCGACATCAATGAGCCGGACAGCGGGTATCTGTGGACTGACCTGAAGCGGCAGGGGAAGTCGCTGTATCACTTCGGCGAGTATGTCTCGACGAAGTTCTGCGACGACTCGGGCGAGGCTCCAAAGCAGAAGTCTCCGCTGGAGGGGACGCCGGAGCCGACGCAGTTGTGTACTCACGGATATATCGGGCATGGCGAGGAGATTCCGGCGAACTACGGCGGCGGGGAGAGTCAGTATCCCTGGAAGATTCCCTTGATTTACCAGAATGTGGCGACGAAGCCGGAGCTGGAAGGGCATTTCGATCCGGCGTATCCGGACTTCAACCTGAGATTTCCGGATCAGCTTCGGGTGAATGAATTTTTGACGCACTTCAACGTGTGGGTGAGCGATCGCATGCAGGGCCGGGATACCATGCCTGCCTTTGTGATGCTGCGGCTGCCGAATGACCACACGGCGGGGACGCGTCCGGGATGGCCGACGCCCAGGGCTTCGGTGGCGGACAACGACCTGGCGGTGGGACGCGCCGTAGAGGCGGTGTCGAGCAGTCCGTACTGGAACGACACCGCGTTCTTCATCCTGGAGGACGATGCGCAGGATGGGGCGGATCACGTGGATGCGCACCGGTCGATCGCGCTGGTGATCAGCAAGTATTCTCCGCGGCAGGCGAAGCCGGTTGTGGATCATAACTTCTACACGACGGTGAGTGTGCTGCACACGATGGAGGATCTGCTGGGGATTCCTCCGATGAATAACAACGACGCGTTTGCGCCGCTGATTGCACCGCTGTTCATCGGGGCGGGGGATCAGCCGGCGTTCACGGCGGATTATTCGAACCAGGCGAACGGGCTGATCTATATGGCGAATAAGCCGAGTGCGCCGGGCGCGAAGGAGTCGAGCCGGATGGACTTCAGTCACGAGGACCGGGCGAATCCGGTGAAGCTCAATGTGATCCTGTGGAAGGATGCGATGGGGAACAAGCCGGTTCCGTGGATGGTGCTGCATCCGCACAGCGTTCACACGGATGATGACGACGATTAGCGAGCGGGGTACCCCCTCCCCTCGGTTTTGAGCTTGTGGTTTGCAACTGATTCATTCTGCGACGGTTGCGTGCGATCTTCGCAGTAAAGTACTGAAAACAGGAACTTTAGCTGTAAAGATCTGAATCAAAATTACTTATGGGGCGTCACGGGCTATTCTCTTGAGCCTTTGGCCAGTTACGGCATGACTGAAGTCATGCCCCTGATTCATGCAAGTCTCCGCTTGCGGGGACAAAAGTACGCTCCCTGTGGCATCTAGGTTTGAGTCGTTGCAGAAAGGCCCGACAGCGGTGGCTGCCGGGCCTTTTTGTCTCTATTTCCATTGTAGCTAGTTGGGGGAAATTGCCCGCCAGAAAAGAACTCTTCCGGTAAGAGTTTTTTCATTGACAAACCATAACCAAATGGTTATGGTTTAGCCATGCCGAGTGCCGCAGACAGTCTCTTCAGGGCTCTGGCCGATCCGACGCGCCGTGCTATTTACGAACGGCTGACGCGCGACGGCGAGCAGACTGTTCATGCTTTAACGGAGCGCGCGGGTGTTTCTCAGCCGATGGTTTCGAAGCACCTGTCTGCCCTGAAGCGCGCCAGGCTGGTTCGCAATCGGCGCCAGGGACGCGAGACCCATTACCACGCCAGGCCGGAAGCTCTCGCGCCGCTCGTGGACTGGATCGGCGACTATGGCGCCTTCTGGCAAAACAGACTCGACAGCCTCGGCGAGCTTCTCGAAAGGATGGACAAATGACACAGCCCGACACTGCTACGCGGTCCGTCATCGTGGAAAAGGAATTTCCTCATCCGCCGGAGAAAGTGTGGCGGGCGCTCACCGAGAGCTCTTTGATCGAGCAGTGGCTGATGAAGAATGACTTTCAGCCAATTGCGGGGCACTCGTTCAGCCTGCGCCGGGAACCTATGCCGAACTGGAACGGTGTCATCGACTGCCAAGTCCTCGCTGTAGACCCCTGCAAGACTCTTTCTTACACCTGGGGCACTTTAGGGATGGAGAGCGTCGTCACGTTTACGCTGACACCGACGGGTTCGGGTACCCATGTGCGCGTGGAACAGGCTGGCTTCCGTCCCGATCAAGGCGCCAACTTCAAGGGCGCTCAGTATGGCTGGAACAAGTTCATGGGCAACCTGGAACACGTCGTCGCGGGGCTTGAGTAACGCCGGCGCCGACAAAGGAGGCTTGATCATGAGAGCAAATGTTTCCCGTCGCTCGATTTTTCGCTGGATTCACATCATCGTCAGCATTCCAATATATGGATATATCTACAGTCCGTTTCAAAAACTTCCACAGTACGCGCGCCTACCCGGTTTGTCTTCTTTCCGCTGATGGTCCTTACGGGATTGTTGATGTGGAAAGGCCATGTCGTTTGGAGACTCTTTTCGAAGAGAGCGGCCTTGAGATCAGAAAGTACATGATGCCCGCCAGGCGCGGTGATCGAACAGGAACGAAAAGGAAGATGGAGTGATTCAGCAGCGACCGCGAGCGTGAGAAAGGAGAAACGAAATGAAAATTAAAGTGACCAGCGTACACGTCGACGACCAGGAGAAGGCCCTGCGCTTCTATACCGAAGTGCTAGGCTTCGTGAAGAAGACCGACTTCAGCCAGGGGCCGTACCGCTGGCTGACCGTGGCCTCGCCAGAGGATCCGGACGGTACGGAGTTGCAGCTTGCGCTCAACAACAACCCGGCGGCCAAAGCCTACCAGCAGGCCTTGTTCCAGCAGAGCCAGCCTGCGGCCATGTTCTTCACCAACGACCTGCAGGCCGACTACGATCGTATGAAGAAGCTCGGAGTCGAGTTCACCATGCCGCCGACGGACGTGACCGCCTCCAAGATCGCCATGCTCAACGACACCTGCGGGAATCTCATTCAGGTCACGGAACTGAAGCGCTGGTAGAGCAGACGTCAGCGCGATCGCGCGCGATGCCCTGGGTCATGAACTGTTCACTCAAGGCGAAACCAAGTTTGAATGGGGCACCCGGCATGAACTCGTGATTGGAGCACTTCAATCAGATCCCAAGAGCTCGGCATGAGGCCGCCAATAGAAGCTGGTCGAAAGTGTAGCGAGGCTGGTGCAGCTGACATCTAATCTTCAGGAGGTAGTTTATGCGGACTCCTGTTGCACTGTTGCTTCTGGCGCCGCTGGCTTTTGGCGTGGCTGCTCACGGCCAGAATTCTCCCCCGACTCAACAGCGGCAGCCCCACGCCACCCAATCCAGGCCGGGAAACCCGCCGCAGGGACAGAGCGCGGGCGGGGATATCGGCAGGGGCAGCGGTGATATCGGCAAAGGCACAGGCGAGGGCGCAGGCAAGGCTGCCGAGGGCGTCGGTAAAGGGGCTGGCGACCTGGTGACGCTGCATCCCGCGGGCGCGGCCGAGAATGTCGGCAAAGGTGCTGGAGATGCGGGCAAGGATGTGGGGGTGGGCGCGGTCAAGGGTACCGGCAAGATCGGCAAAGGCACCGGAAAGCTGATTGCCAAGCCATTCCACCACCATTCCAAGAAAGATAAAAGCCCAGACACGTTCTCAACGTCTGGCGAGACTCCGCGCTAAGCAAAAATCGGCTAGCTGGCGAGAAGCGCCTTTCACATTACTACTCGATTGTATCGGCGTGGTACTTGACCGCGATGGACGAGGGACTGAGGCCCGCTGTCCGAAATGGTGAGCTAAGGTTGCAGGATAATGCCGGGCACATCTAAATTAGCTGCGAGAGTTGGAGGTGTACATGAAAAGCCCTGTCCCCGTGGAATCAGCCTCTGCATCGATCGACCAGAAGATCAAGGAACTTGGGGACTGGCGAGGGAAGACCCTCGCTCACCTCCGTCAGCTCATCCACGATGCCGACCCGGACATCGAGGAGGAGTGGAAATGGGCGAAGGCGGCGTCGCCCGGAACCCCGGTCTGGTCCCATGACGGCATCGTCTGCACAGGGGAAACATACAAGCAGGTCGTGAAGCTGACCTTCGCTCGCGGAGCGTCCATCGAAGACCCGAAGAAGCTCTTCAATTCCAGCCTGGAAGGGAACGTGCGGCGCGCGATCGACCTGCGCGAAGGGGAGAAGATTGACGAGGCTGCTTTCAGGCAACTGATCCGCGCGGCGGTGGCGGCCAACTCCGCGGCGCACGATCAAAGAGATGTGAAGGGGGCAGCGAAGAAGAAGTAAGCGCGGCTCTCAGGGATATGAGGTAGAACGTCCTTCCGCAATAGAAGGACTAAGAAAGCCGGGCTACAATCGTTGCCGGCGCTTTGGTGCCCTCCGTGCTTTCGTGACATCACTTTCAAACTTATCGAGATGTCAGTGTGGAAGTACGAATACTGGCTGAGGCCCAGGTGACCGAGTGGATTTCGACTCGTTGTCCTTTTAAGGCATGGAAAGTATGCTTGACATCGCCAGATAAGAGGATGTAAAGTACGCTTGTCATGCCAGGGGAGGGCCAATGCCGCTCTGCAACAAGAATCTGACTCCGCTCCAACGCCGCTCGATGCAGCGCATGAGCGCTGTCCTCATGCTTACTCTGCTTACTAATCTTTCTATCCCTAATCTTTCCAACCCGCTTCTCGATGTCTTTCCCGGCCTATCTCAGCTCATAGTTCCTCATGGGCACTCTTCCGTTTTGCTGGTCGGACTGCTGGCAGCGCTCTCGGTGCTTCCGGTGCTGCTGGCGGTGTGGGTTGCGGGTCGCTATCTGACTTCGGAGCCGGATGAGTTTATTCGGGCGCTTGTGGTTCGGGCTCTGCTCTGGGGCTTCGCTGTCACCATGGCGGGAAATGCGGTCGCAGGGGTCTTCATGAATGTCTATTCGAGGCCGTTTCCGCTGACCGTGCTGAACGCGGATCTTTTCTTCGCTTCGAGCCTGATAGCTTTTCGGGTTGTGCAGCGGAGCTATCGGTGAACAACCGCCTGCGAGAGCTTCGCGCGGAAAGAAGCTGGAGCCAGGCCGATCTTGCAGAAAAGCTCGGGGTCTCACGTCAGTCGGTGAATGCTATCGAGACGGGCAGGTTTGATCCGAGCCTTCCCCTCGCATTCAAACTGGCGAGACTGTTTCGGTTGACTATCGAGTCCATATTTTCTGAATGAATAGTTAACGGGCTTCGCGGCGCAGTCGCATCGGAATTGACCGTCCAGTTAGATGACCGTCGCCTCCGTGCATCCTTCCCATGAATGCCAATAGACGGGAGCTAAGGGAATCCCTGGTGGCTCAGCGCTTGCCGGAGGAACGGATGGTCGTCATCCGGCTTCGTGTCGTCGCCTCCCCACGTCCAGTAGAAGCCTACATAGGCGTAGTTCTCTGTCTGTCCAGCGACGGAGTGGCCGTAACAGAAGAGGAACTCCTCGTTCGGGTTGTGCTTGAAGTGATAGTAACCGCCCATGTCGATCATGGTGGCAGACTGTGTTTGCGGCGCGGCGGGGCCTTCGGCTCCGTGGGCAAAGACCTCGCCGCCAAACTCCAGGCGTTTGCTGAAGGTATATTTCAGCAGGAATCCGCCGTAGGGAAAATTGCGGTATCCGGTTTGCGGAACCACCGTCTCGCCTGCGCCGCCGTCAAGGAGCCAGGGGCCGAGGTTCTTTTGCAGCCACACGGGGAGCTTGTACCAGACGGCGCCGACGCCGAGACCTTTGTTGTAATTCCCGGTCGGCATTTCGAACATGGTGAAGGTGCCAACCTGGGGAATGTACTTCGTCTCTTTTATGTAGGCGATCTTCGCGCCGAGTTCCATATCGGTCATGCCAAACTCCGCCGGTCCCTGCCCGGAGGGCGCATACACAGGATGGTTCAAGGGGGCCGCGACGCCCCACGGGAGAATGGCGTGGATCTGCACCCTGGGGATGGCGCCCCAGTTGAACTCGAAGGCTGGCCCAACGGAGTCCATCTCCACAGGAGTACCGTCGGCGGCGCCGAAGATGTAGAACTCATAGTGATGCAGATCAACGGGCACCGGATCGTCAGTCTGGTACGGAGGCCCTTGCGCCCACAGCCGGGCACCGATCAGGGCGATAAAGAGAAGCGTAGCGAGATTCAGGAGCTTACCGGAAAATCTCATCGAGTCTGCTCGACCAAACGGTGCCAAGGTGATCTTATTCGATACCAATCGCAGCTGGCGGCATCTGAAACGACCTGTCGCAGGAAGTATCGAAGGTTTTGTTTCCGGCTGCAGCGTGCGAGAATTGCCGGTGCCGGTTCCCCGGCAATCCCTGAGTGTCGATAAGGCAACACATTGATGTCTGACAAGGCAGCTGAGAGTCCACTTACGCTTGAGGTTGAGCGCGAAGGCAGTGCTTTTGTTGTGCGATGCCACGGAAAGCTGGTGGCGGGCACAGGCGATGTTCTTTACAGCAGAGTCAAGGCGCTGATTCCGGACACGAAGCTAATCGTGCTGGACCTGACGGACCTGATCCGCGTGGACAGCATGGGGCTGGGCACGCTGGTTCGGCTGTATGTCTCGGCGCGGTCGGCGGGATGCACGCTGGAGCTGGTGAATCTCGGCCAGCAAGTGCGGCAGCTGCTGGGAACCACGGGCCTGTTGTCGGTGTTCACTGTGGTGGGTGAACACGGGATCAAAGTGGGTTAGAGCGAAGCCGGGGCGGACTGATCAGAGAGTGAAAGCGATCCGCAGATCGCTCTGGAATGCCGGCGAAACGAAGCGGATGCGACCGAAATCGCTGGCTGGTCGCGGTCAGCAGTAATACGACGAGCCCCAGTTTCCGGCCACATCAAAAACCGAAGATAGAATTACAGGAATTTATTAAGACAACTTCTTGACACTTATGACAGAAGAGGAAGATTATTTCACCGAGTAGAAAAGAGTGGAAGTCTGACAACTTTCGTAAGACCACCTCATATTAAGTGGTTTCGAGGTTGGATATGAGCGCCTTAACTGCATTGGCACCTTAACTGTACAAGCACCTTAACTGCATAGGTACACTCAGGCAAGACTCCTGAATGTTTTCCGCTGACGGTCGCGCGGAGTGACACCAGGAGCCTTACCCACGGCTACTACTGAATATGTTGACGCCGCTTTCTCGCCGGGCTCTGCGCGGCGTTGCTTGAGCCCCGATCCTTTCTGAGCCGGGCGCAATAGCTAACGTTCATCTGTACACAAATTCCCTGGCGCGCGCGCGCCGGAATTGCGTTCATCAATGCATAGACAGGGAGAGACAGGTATGGCCGGAAATACATATGTGTTCGGATATGGCTCGCTTATAGAAAGGGCGTCGCGGACGCGCACTAATCCCGACGCGATTGGGGCCTGGCCGGCGCGAGTGACTGGTTATCAGCGCGGCTGGTTTCACCAGTTCGCTAACAACGTCGGCTTCACCTGCACCTACTTAGGTGCGATAGAGAACGCGGGAGCTACTATCAACGGCGTCGTTTATAAAGTGGGTGATATCCAGAAAACTATAGAGCGAGAAACCGGCTATACGGCCACCAGGGTGGATGGAAAGATCACGATGCTTGACGGGAGCGGTCCCCTGGATCCGACGGACCAAGTCTACATGTTCGTCAGCGATCCCGAAGATATTTCCAAGACTAAAGAGCCGACGGCTGACATCCCAATGGTCGAGTCATACGTGGATATCTGTATCAATGGTTGCCTGGAAATCGAAGCACTGTACCGCTCGGCTGCGGGGTTTACTCAGGAATTTATCAAGACCTCGACGGGCTGGAACAAGTACTGGGTGAATGACAGGTTGTATCCGCGCCGGCCGTTCATTTACTGCCCTAATTCGAGCGTTATCGACCAGGCTCTGCAGACGGGCGACGTTCTGCAGTATGTACAACTTCACGACTTAGGGTGACCGGCTTTGGGCTTGAACTAAATTACATCGCATTCGGGGTGCGTTGTAACTTCACCACAGAACGCCACAATGGGCAATTTGGGTAGATAGTCCCCCCGAGAATTGCTCCAGTATGGCTTGACCAGGGTTTCGGAAAAGCCTGGGCATGTTGCCAGGACCCGGAAACCCCAAGATGGAATCCCGAAAGGGAAGGAAAGGATACGACTATGGCTACTGCGACTCTGACAGGCCCCGCATCGCTCAAACCGACTAACACCTTTGCCCAGGCCAAGGAAACCGAACCTCAAGTTGCCGCCAATCTCAACTCCTTTAAGATTGCGCTCTCCAGCAATGGAGTGCAATTGGGATTTCTCGGCAAAAATAGCAGCGGCTGGGCCACTCTTGTTACCGATCCTGGGAGCGCGGTGACTCTTGAGCAGTATCCCTTCAATGGGGTCACCTACTATCGCATCAAGGGCAGTAGCTCCTACATGTCCGTGAGCGACAACGCCTACGTCGGCTTCTACAGCTGGACGGGCGCCAGGGGATTCACGAAAAGTGGTTCGCAACTGATCTCTGACTACAACAAACAGCCGATGTCGTTGTATTCAGTTGACAACGCTTATATCTATTGTTGGAAGGAATACACCATTCTGGATGTTGCATTCCAGTAGCTAGATGTCTCATAAAGGATAAGACAGGGTACCCCGTTCGGTCCTTGCCGCACGGGGTATCTTGCGTGTGCATTGCGAGTTGTAGCTGGCTGATGGTGTAGAAGGGCGCGAGAGCGCAAAAGAAACGGAAGATGCGATGACGATGAAGAATCCTGCGGATATGAAGCCGGCGGCGGGTTTTGTGGCCGGAGCTGTGGAACCGATTTTGGCCGATGCTAATTCCTACAAGTTTGCGCTCTCCTCCCAGGGCGTTCAATTGGGTTGGCTGGGGCAAGACAGCCGCAACTGGGCGGTTCTGGTGACCGATCCAAGCAAGGCTCTGATACTGGAGCTATACCCCTACAACGGCGTGAGCTACTACCGAATCAAGGGGAGCGGCAGCTACATGTCGGTGAGCGATTCTGCCTATATTGGTTTCTATAACTGGCACGGCGCCACTGGCTTTACGGTGCAGGGCACAAATGTCATCTCAAACTACAATGGACAAAAGCTGTCCTTGTATTCCACAGACAACGGGTATCTGTACGCCTGGAACGCATATACGGTGCTGGATGTTAAGCTTGAGCCCGTCGAGAAGCCGGTAATTCCGAATCAGCCGCTGACCGATCTGATTGAGCATGTCGTAGTGCTGATGCTGGAGAATCGCTCGTTCGATAATATGCTCGGGGGCTTGTATCCGACCAAGACTCAGGCGGAGTACCGGGGCCTGAATGGTGTTTCGGAGCAGGATAAGAGCAATCCGCTTTGCCCCCCGAGCCAGGAGAGGGTGACAGTGGCCGACCAGGCGACGTGGATCATGCCCTTTCCCGATCCGGGCGAACTCTTTGACGACATGAATGAGCAGATCTTCGGGACGGCGAATCCTGCTCCCGGTGCGCCGTCCACGATGCAGGGTTTTGCCTGTAACTACAGCAAACAGCCGGGGGCTCCGCTCAAGACAGGCGGGCCAAACAAGATGCCTGAGGCCGGCGACATTATGCAGTACTACGCGCAGGACAAGATTCCGATGTTCTGGTACTTAGCCACGCAATTTGCCGTTTGCGATGGGTGGTTTGCATCGGGGCCCGTTCAGACTTTGGCCAATCGTATCTTCGCGCATTGCGGAACGCCGGGCCGTGTACCGGGAACTAACAACTCCCGCATCAACAACCCGGACTTCATCAAGGACGTGACGATTCCTTTTAAGCCGCCAGTTACAGACAAGACGATCTTCGAGTTACTGGACGAGACCTATCCGGGGGAGATCAACTGGAAGGTCTACTACCAGGACGCTCCCATTTCCGCGTTGTGTTCCTACGTCTATGACCGTTGGAACTGGACGACCTGGGACAGCGGGAATGTCTACGCGTGGGTGGGTGGGAGCGGCGTAAACAATTTTGAGTACGATATCAAGAACAACCGCTTGCCAAAGTACTCGTTTCTTGAGCCGTGTTATGAGGATAATATCCTGTCGTCCGGGCCGGTGAATAACTACCACCCGGGCGGGGCGGGCGTTGACGTAAAAGACCCGAATGGCAGCTCATTGCCTCCACCGATTTCGGTGCTCGACGGCGAGCGTTTCTTAAAGCAGGTGTATGAGATTCTTGCCCAGTACCCGGATACATTCAAAAAGACGCTCCTGATTGTGATCTTTGACGAACACGGAGGCGTGTTCGATCACGTGGGACCGCCCAGCGCTCCGACTCCCTTTGCACCGCCGGTGCAGAATTTTCCCTATGATCGCTTCGGGGTGCGCATTCCGGCGATGCTGATTAATCCATGCATTCCGCCGGGCACGATTTACCCGCCGCGCGTGAACCCCCCGGCAGGAACGTTTGATCATACGAGCCTGATCAGCACGGTTTGCGCGCAATTCGGGCTGACGGGCACGTTGACGCCTCGTTCGGACCAGGCGGCCAAGCTGACGAATCTGATTCCGGAGAAGCCGCAGGTCTATACGCGTCCGGCGCCTCCCGCAATCCCGGGCGCGGCACCCAAGGCGGTGGCGGCGGAGCCTTCGCCGTCCAAAGTGGATGTGGTCGCCGCGATGGCGGTAGTCAAGGCGCAGAAAAATCCTCATCCTTTGGCTGGAGTGCTTGTGCCGCTCCTGGCGGTCGAGCAGCAAGGGAGGAAGTGATCCGCATCCGGTTCAGGCGCGGGGGAGCGTGAAGATACTCCATAGCGGGATGCACAACAACAGGAACGCGACCACGATGAGACCGACGCGAATTCGATGTGAATGGAATCGCTGGCTGATTGCGGTCAGCAGAAGTACGGTCGCGAGTAACACGGTGATTCGTACGTATTTCTCCGCCCATTCGCGGGCTTGTGTGCCTTGCTCGAAGACTTGCGAGGACTGCTGATTGATTTTGGCAGCCTGCCCGGCCATAGTGTTGCGATACTCGGGCATCTGTGCCGGGCCAGCGGGCGCGTTCGCGTTGTGGACAGGGTCAGTCTTCTTCCACGCCTCGAACGCAGGACGGAACTCGGGCAGAAGGCGTCGTTCAAGGATGTCGGCCAGCAGAGTTTGGCCGCCCACCTCCGCCTTCAACCACTCAACTACGGTAGTGGCGTCGTATATTCGCTCCTGGTTGCTCTGCAGCTCCATCGCCTCGGCCTGGACGCGGAGTTTGCTGGACTGCCCGTAGAGCAGGCTCTGCTGCCCATCCCAGAGCGCGGCCTGATAGCCGCTCCAGGCGGTGGTGATTGCCACAATCGCCAAGACAATAGCCTCGACAATTTCCAGGATCTCGTGCCAAAGCGACTGGGGCTGGTCGTGCGCGTGCCCGCGGCCCAGTTCCTGAGCAATTTCGATGTTGGCTCCCTCAGTCTCTGACATGCGGTCTCCTTAGTGGTTTTCCAGCTTAACACCGCGAAGAATGGAATTACGGACCCTGGAGAGAAGAGCCTGGTTGGCGGGCGATCTTAGACGAATCCGAAATTGATCTTTATCTGTGGCTCTGACGCGTTAGACGAGGGTGACTTTGCCGGTGGCGAGGTCGTAGTATCCGCCGACGATTTTCAGTTTGCCTTCTTTCACCATGGGCGCGAGCACGGGAGAGGCCTTGCTGAGGAGCGCGGCCTGAATGGATGCGTTCGCCTTGATCGTGGCGACGAGGTCGGGAGCAGCCTGATCGACGGCCTGGCGCAGGGGAGGGAAGAGAGCGCTGATCTGGCCGGGGACAGAACCGTTCGCGATGGCTGCCTTAACGGCTCCGCAACCAGCATGGCCGAGCACAAGGATGACTTTTGTTCCGAGGACGGCTGCGCCATATTCGAGGCTGGCGATGATCTCCGGCGTGGCCATGTTGCCGGCGACGCGGGTAACGAAGAGCTCCCCGATGCTCTGGTCGAAGATGATCTCCACGGGAACGCGCGAATCGGCGCAGGAGAGGACGGCGGCAAAGGGCTCTTGTTTGTCGACGGTGTGGTCGCGGAGGATTTGCTTATCCTCATCGAAGCTTTTGAAGCGTCCATCGATGTAACGCTGGTTGCCGTCGAGGAGGGCCTTGAGAGCCTCGTCGGGCGTGAGGTTGCTCTGGGCGAGAGCGGGTTCGGGAAGAAGAAAGCCCGTTGAGGCTGCGCCGATGAGGGTGGCGGCGGTTCCGGCGAGGGCAGTGCCGAGGAATTTGCGGCGCGAGAGGCTGGATTCAGGCGAGTTGGCGGAAAGAGACATCGGTGATCCTCCTGAGGCGTTCGATGGCGAGGCAATGATAGCGGAGCCGTCTTGCTATTTCTCCAAAAAAATCGGCTCAGTGGTCGGCACCAGTCAGCGTTCAGGGGATCACTTGATTTTGCGGGGAACCTTAAAGGCCATCGAGATGCCGATGATGGTGTTGGTATCCCAGCCGGGCGGCAGGTTCACTGACTGTAACAGGTAGTAAGGCCGGATGGAGAAAGTGTTGGTCACGGGCAGCCGGATGCCTATCTGGAAGCGGTTCTGCGTATAGGCGGTGCCACCATTGGCGAAAGGATTCGTCCAGGGAACGATGAAGAACTCGTTGCTGACGACGATGGTTGGACGCCACGTCGTGTTAAGCGGCAGGGTGTAATCGACACCGGGGCGGAATCGAAAGCGCGCGGAAGCTTCGCGGTCGTCGGGGAAGCGGCCTTCGATGAGCGTGCGGAGGTTGTACCGCCAAAGGCCGCGAGATTTGCTTAAGGTGAGGTTGAGCTGGAGGCGGTTTTCGTAATTGATTTTGGGATTACCGGGAAAGCGTTGGTAGCGATAGATCGGTATCACGGTGAGCCAGGGCTGCGGGCGAATGGCGATTCCGCCTTGAAAGAAGTACTCGAACAGGTTTGATGCGCCCTCGTCGAGTCTCTGGTGGAATTCGAGCTCGAGTGATGTGTTGGACGAAAGGCCGGTGGAGATCCCCTGATCCAGCCAGAGGCCTATCTGCTTCTCATCTTCGGGGTCCTCGGGTAGTGGTTGCTGCTGCGCTCTGGCGGGAATGGCCAGCAAGCAGCAGCAGAGGATGGCCAGCACGGATACGATGCGCGAGATGGGTGCACGACTGATGTGGGAATCGTAATCCATGTGTCAAGACGGAAGGCACCGCAAGTATGCCGCAGCCTGCGGCACCGTGGCCATGAGAAACGCGGGCCCGCCAGAAATGAAAAAGGGCAGGCGCTGAGGCCTGCCCTTGCGGTTCGAAAGGAGGGAGAGCTACTTCTTGATCCGGCTTGTTACTTCTGGACTGGCTTGCTCTGGGTGGTCTGTGTGCCGGAGAGTACGGAGCGCTGCTGCTTCGAATGCTTGGCCATCATGACGGTGAGGCCGATCGACGTGATCATGAAGACGACGGCGCACCAGGTTGTGACGCGGGTAAGCAAATTAGCTGCGGAGCGGGGTCCAAAGGCGGTCTGCGAGCCCTGACCGCCGAAGGCTCCGGCGAGATCGGCGCTCTTGCCCTGCTGGAGCAGAATGATGGCGATCATGAACAGGCAAACAACAACGTGTACTGCAATGAACAGATAAATCATGTGGTCGCTTTTCTGAGCGGAATCCTCGATAAACTGTGGACATTTTGGTGCGGAAGGGGGGACTTGAACCCCCATGCCTCTCGGCGCCACCCCCTCAAGATGGTGTGTCTGCCATTTCACCACTTCCGCACTTGATGAGTGGTTGTCCTCTGAAAGTATAGCAAAAGAAACGGCGAGAGATCAGTTTCCAGGGCGAATGCCGGACAGCCAGGCGAGCAGCTATGCGGGCGCCTGTTTAGCCTGAGTGGCGCGCACGGCGGCCATCGCGACATGATTATTTCGCATGGTCGAGAGACGCTCGCGGCCGGCCTTCGATCCCTCGACGACGCGCTCGATGCTGATGAAGAATTCGGGGAGGTTCAGCTTTTTCCGGATATCGGCGAGGAAGGGCTGAATTTTTGCGTACTGGAAATACATTTCCTGACACGTGGCGTAGACGAGCGCTTCATCAAGGGCGCCGTTCAGCACAAATGCAGCGAGCATATCCCAGTATCCGTAGACCTGAAGAACAAAACCGGTCTGCTTGCCACCCGCGCTAACGATCTGGATGAATTCGTCGGCCGATGCGGGCATGAACTCGCCTCCCACGTAGGAACGAGCCTCGCGCATGACGGTCTCCCGTCGCAGTTCGTAGAGATGGAGGATTAATTCCGCTTGTTGAATTGAATTGATCGATGAAGTTTTCTTTTTTCCATTCATGATTTCGGGCACCGCTCCTTGTACGGATATCGTGTGCGGATATGTTCGTCGGAGCGGACGGCTTAGAGCAAGGGAGAAGCGACGATCAGGCTTCAGGGGCGGGGTCGCGCGAGATCCACCAGAGGACTTCGCCGAAGGTTTTCCACTTAGAGGCGTTGCTCACGTCAAGGGGCGAGTATTTGTAGTTGGCGGTGATGAGGAGATCGGAGCCGGAGAGGCGCTGGAAGCGAGCGACCTTGAAACCGAGGTCGCGGTGGGCGACGACGGCGATCTTCTGGCTGAGCTGGTCTCGATCGGTGATGGCGGTGTCGACGAAGATGAGTGATCCGGGGGCGATGACGGGAAACATAGAGTCGCCGGCGAGATGCATGCTGATCATGTCTTCGGGGTGCGGGCACCAGGCGAGAGGTGCGAGGAGCACATCCTCGACTTCGGCCTCAGAGAGGCTGACATTCTGCGGCGGCGCAACTTCGTCTCCATACGCGGTGACATTCAGGAGGGGGATGGCGACGACGTTTCCCCGGCCGGCGATCTGGCTGGAGGTCTTTTTGCTGGCTACCAGCTTGAAATCTTCGAGGCTGGCCCGGAGGGAGGAGGGTGCGCGGCGGAAGTTCGCGTCAGGAAGGCCGGCGGCATCCATGCCGGCGCGCTCCCAGAAATACATGCCGTCGGGACGGCGGGCAAGATTGCCGAGGGCTACGTAGGTCTGGGCAGTGGGTTCGTTCTTGCCCTGTATCCAGCGGGAGACGGTGGCGGGAGAGACGCCGAGGCGCTCGGCCAGGCTTGCCTGCGTGAGTTTGAGGTCGCGGATGAGCCGGCGGATGCGATGGGACCATTCCGGTAACGAATTGTATTGGGCAGCCACGTTGGCTCTGGACCTCATCGACATTTCGCGAACAGCTCGCGGCAGATTTCATGGAAGCAATTACGCCAATGAAATCAATGACTTGGCTCTAACCTAGGTATCCTAGCAGGAACCTTTCGCATCGTAGGGACCATGGATACATATTTGCCGGGGCGACGCGAGAGCTGAATCCCGGACAAATGGAAACAAATAGCGGGAAACCATAAATACGCGGCCCCGGAAGACGCCGAATATCAGACATCCAAAGGGTCTCCCAACATCAAGTGGATAGATCGCTCTATGCTCTCGATGCTGCACTTAAGGAGGAGCAGACATGTCAGGTCTGCAACAGAAGCACAAAGTACTGGTTATCGACGACGAAGTAAACGTTTCAGATACCCTGGGGCTGATATTTACGAAGGAAGGATATGAGGCGCGGGTTGCATATTCGGCGGAAGAAGCTATCGAAGTGATCTCCCAATGGCGCCCGGACCTGGCGATTGTGGACGTGGTGCTGCCGGGCATGAGCGGGATAGATTTTGCACTGGTGCTGAAGGCGAATTATCCCGATTGCCGGCTGCTGCTGTTCTCCGGCGAGCAGGGAACGGCGGACTTGCTGACGCAGGCGGCCATTGACGGGAACATCTTCGAGATTCTCGCCAAACCGGTGCCTCCAGCGTACATGCTGGAAACGGCCGCGGGATTGCTGGGGGACAAGCCGAAGGGGATTATCGAAAACTGAAGGGAGCGACGATCCCGCCTCTAGAAGTGGTGACTCAGTCTTGCGAAGGCATCGAGTTCAATAAAGCGCTGGCCGGCGGGGGCGGTGTCGATAGCGTCGTGTTCGAGGACCCAGGTGTTGGGGTGGTGGATGTAGACAGCGTGCAGGCCGGCGGCGAGCGCGGGGTTGATGTCGGAGCGGGGGCTGTTGCCGATCATCCACGTGGTGCGGCAGGAGAGCGAGTGACGCGCGCAGACGCTCTGGTAGGCCTCGGGATTCTTCTCGTGGGGAATCTCCACGGCGCTGAAGTAGTCGGTGAGGCCGGAGCGAGCGAGCTTGTGCGACTGCTCTTCGGGGTTGCCCTTGGTCATGAGAATGAGGCGATGGCGCTCGGCGAGGATGGGCAGGGTTTCCTCGACGCCGGGGAGCAATTCGATTTCCTGCTCGATGATGCTTTGCGCGAAGCTGACGATGCGCTCGTGTTTTTCCGGCGTGACAGGCTCGCCGGAGAGGCATTCGAAGCAGGTGACCAGGGCGAGGCGGAAGCTTGAGACTCCATAGCCGTGCGCGAGAGTGTTGGCGCGCTCGACCTCGTTGAGCTTTTCGCGGACCTGCTCGCGGGTGTACTCGCGATGGTCGAGGTAGGAGATAAAAGCTGCGATGGCGCGCTCGAAGTAGATATTATTTTCCCAGAGCGTGTCATCGGCATCGATGAGCAAGGTTTGTCCTGCTTCAACCCTGGGCGCGAATCGGGATTCGAATCTGGGCGCGTGTTTCACCATGCTGATTTGAGCGTAACAAAGAGTGCAGTCCGGGAGCGCGGCCCGGCCAGAAGTTTTCCTCGGCAAGGGCGCCGGTGAATTGCCAGGACAGGCTGATTTTTGCACAGAAAACATTGCCGGACAGCGCATAGTTTCCAAGAACTTAGGGTCTATTCAGATGTTCGCCCGCGGTGCGGATACGGCGCTCGCAGTGTTTTTCGGAATCATATGGGGATGAATACGAATTGCAGGAACGACAGCGCATGGAGAGACAAAGCTTGAGGCGGTTGGTTTTTCTGGGCCTGGTTGCCATGTTTGCCAGCGCACGCGCACATGCTCGTGAGGCTGCGCTGCTGCTGGAAGAGCCGTTCGGCCATTTTGGCGGGATGACGCCGACCGGGCACGCGGCGATTTATGTGAGCGATGTGTGCGCCGAGTCGCCGACGGAGTTACGGCCTTGTTTGCCAGGAGAGAATGGCGTAGTGCTGAGCCGGTATCACCATATTGACGGTTACGATTGGCTGGCGATTCCGCTGATTCCTTATCTGTATGCGGTAGATGATGCTTCGCAGATTCCGGCGACGGCGAACCCGGGATTGGAAACGAGGCTGCGGGATCGGTACCGGCGCGAACATTTGATGGCGTTGGTTCCGGATGATCCGAAGAAGGAAATTCCGGGCGGGGAGTGGGTGCAGCTGGTGGGGTCGGCGTACGACCGGAAGATTTACGGGTTTGCGGTGGAGACGAGCAAGGAACAGGACGATGAGCTGATTGAGGAGTTCAACGACGGGGCGAATAAGAGCCACTTCAACTTCTTCTTCAAGAACTGCGCGAACTTTGCGGAGAATGTTATGAATTACTACTATCCGCATTCGATACACAGGAACTTTATTGCGGATGCGGGGCTGATGACTCCGAAGCAGGCGGCGAGGTCGCTGGTGAAGTATGAGAAGAAGCATGCGGACCTGGAGACGGCGAGCTTTGTGATAGAGCAGGTGCCGGGAACGATTCCGCGCAGCACGCCGGTGGATGGAGTGGCGGAGGCTCTGCTGAAGTCGAAGCGGTACGTGGTGCCGATCACGATCCTGCATCCGCTGGTGACTGCAGGGATCGCGGTGGTTTACCTTGGCGGCGGCGGGCGGTTCCATGCGGACAAGCATGCCACGGTGTTCGATCCGATGACGGAGGCACGGCCGGGAATTCCTTCAGAGAATAAGCCGGGAAGCGCCGGCGTGGCGGGGTCTGCTGCGCTGAGCGTCGGCCTGGACGGAGCCGCAATCGAGGGAACTGGCAGCGAAATGATCCCGCTCACCCACGCGGAAGAGTGAGAGCAGGGCTCGGAGCACGGAGTTCCGCATTCGACCCGGACTCAGTGGTCCGAGGCCTACCGATTGAATTCATCGTCGTCATCGTCGTCGGCGGGCTTGTTCTTCTTCTTTTCCGGGGGAACTGCCTTGGCGACGGAGACTTCGCTGAAGGGCGGCTCGTCGTAGCGGTAGAGCGAGTTCATGAAGAACTTGTAAGCGCCGTGAGATTGGGCGCGCCACTGTGGCTTGAATCCATACAGAAAGATGTGGCCTTTGCCGTAGACGACCTCGACGGCCGCGGCCTGGCCTTCGATTTTTTCGGGGTGCAGGAGGACTCCGCTCTCAAGCGGGTTGATGCCCGCGGGGTAGGCGGCGAGGATGGCTCCGGTGAAACCGGGCCTGGGTGTGAAGGCGGGGCTGCGCTCAAACATGACGATGGGGGCGGCGGGGAGTCCGTAGAGCGAGGGGCGGGACGAGTCTTTGAGCTCGATGCGGAGGAGTGCGCCGGAGCAGAAGAATTCATCGGGCTTGACGCCGGCGAGGAGGTTGGTGACAGGCAGACCGAAGAGGTCGATGAGCGAGGAAGATGTCTGATTGAAGGCGACGAGCGTGCCGCCCTGACGAACGAACTGGCGGAGGGCGTCGATGCCGTCGGTGTCGAGGCCTCCGGCGTATTCGCTGGGGACGAGGCCGGGCTTGAATCCGTCGGTGAGCTGGGTCTTCGACATGTCGGGCAGGATGATGGTGTCGAAGCGGGCGTGGAGATTGCCGGCTTTGACGCCGGCGTTGTAGATGCTTTCAGGCGCGAAACCGTATTTCTCGAGGATCCAGCGTGTCCAGCCTTCGTCGATGGAGGGCGCCCAGGGGCGGTAGAGTCCGACGCGGGCTTTGTGGATGGCGATGGTTTGGGGATTGTGCGAGGTGGAGACGGCTCCTACGCCGTATTTCTGGGCGATGGAGAGGAGCTTCTCGCGGCCGATGCCGGTGACGACGAAGGCTCCGGTTTCAGGGCCTTCGGGGGTCTGGACTTCGTCGCGTGAGAATGCGACGGAGCCGCCGGCGGCGAGGATTTCGTTGACGGCCATGAAGGCGGCGTTGGGCTTGTGGCTGAGGACGAAGGTGGGTCCGGCGCCTTCGACGCTGACGGTGAGCGGGTCGATTTTCGAGACGAGTTCGAGGGCGGAGCGCTGGTCTTCGCCGACGGGATCGGTGACGGCGTCGACGCGGACGCCCATCTGCATGGGGAGGGTCCAGCCGGTGACGTCGTAGGGAAGCTTCTCAGGCTTGCCGTTCGCGTCGAAGATAGCCCGGGGATAGTGCTGCGCTTCGAAGAGTTCCTTGGCGAGGCCGGAGAAGGGCTGATCCATGAGGACGACCCAGGAGCCGGCGGGATAGTCGATGCCGTTCGCGTGAAAGCTGCGCGTGGCGCGGTGGACCTCAAGTCCGTTGTCGATGAGCTTCTGGGCGAGGAGAGCGGCTTCGGGTGTGTCGGATTGAGGATTGGGCAGCACGTAGGCGTAAGGTGCTGAGTGCCTGAAGTGCTCGATGTTGTCGTGCGCGGCCTGCCAGCGGTTGTAGAGAAGCTGCTCGCGGTATTTCGAGGCGGTGTCGAGGACGGACATGGAGGCGGCAACCATGTAATTCACGGCGTCACCGAGACGCCACCATCCCCCCTGCCAGGGATCGGTGTACATGGTGAGGGCTTTGAGGTCCTGCGAAGGCTTGGGGAAGTCATTCACGGTGTAGAAGCGTGGTGTGGCGTAACGATAGAGGGCGGTCTCGGTGAAGAAAGAGATCTCGTTCCGGAAGACGCTGGTGAAGTCGAGGAAACCAGGGTACCAGTTGTCGTATTCAGCCTGAGAGATGGCGCCGGGAAGGTGCTGCTCCTGCAAGGCGGCGGACATCTGCGTACCGACGACATTGAGCCAGCTGCGCATGTAAGGGCTGATGTTGGATGAGATGGGATCGGCGAAGGGCGGGATCCAGATGCGGGCAGGGAAGGGCGCGGTCTGGTGCTGGCAGTAAAAGATGACGGGGCTGTACTCGATCCCAACGCGCGTGACGACCTGCGACTCGATCATGTTGAGCATGTAGCCGTCGCGGTTGTTGTCGTGCCCGACGTATTCCTGGTAGAGCCAGGGCATGGGACTGACTTCGAACTGCGTGCCGAGGTTACGGCGATACCAGGAGACGACCATGTTCTGGCCGTCGGGATTGATGGTGGGCCAGAGGACGAGGATGACGTTGTTGAGTATGGCGTCAATCTGCGGGTCACCTTGCGACGACACCAGCTTGTAAGCGAGCTGGATGGAGTGCTGGCCGCCAGCGACCTCGTCGGAGTGGAGTCCGCCGTCGATGTGGACGATGACCTTGGAGGTGCGGGCCAGCTCGCGGGCCTGGGCATCGGTGAGGCCGCGGGAGTCGGCGAGCTTGCGGGCGATGGCCTTGTATTCATCGAGGCGGGCAAGGTTTTCGGGCGAGGAGATGACGGCGATCTCGAATTCTTCGCCGCGGGTCGTCTTGCCGACCTTGAACATTTTGATGCGGTCGGAGCTGGCGGCGAGCGCGTGGAAATATTTGATGGCGTCGTCGTAGTCGGCGAGATAGAAGTCGTCTCCCGGATTGTGGCCGAGGACCGAGGCGGGTGTGGGAATCTGCGCAGTGGCGGTTACGAATAGCGGGGCGGCAAGCAGGAGAAGTCCGAGACAGCTAAGCAGGGAACGGCAGCGCATTCATTTCCTCCGCGTTTATTTCTTCTGGGTGGCGTGCAGACGAGATTGCACTATGGTCGCACTGCAGAGGCGGATAGGGAAGGGGTTTGTGATTTGCGGGAGGCGGCGTACGGTGCATCGTGTCGCGGCTCGTGGAGACGAAGATTCACGAGAAAGCTATTTCGGCGTCCGCGCCTGGCGTTGCGCGCGTAAGGATGCGAGAGTTCCCCGGAGCTCGACCGAAACCTGCGTGCTATTTCATGTGGGAGAAGTATGTATCCGCCCGCTCCCACGACCGTCTTCTTTCCGTCGCGGATAAGGTTGCTGAGTCAGGGGCGACAAAGCTGAGTGTTGAGACCTTGCGTGTGCTGCGACGCTCTTTTCAAAGCGCTCAGCAAATATCTGACCAGCAATGTTATTAGCTCCCTCATTTCTGGTCATCCCATGAGTTGGTAACTGACTTGTACAACTATGGTGGAGGCGGCGATGTCGCTCCGCCGTTTTAAACTGAGGTACCTCACGGGTAAGCCCACCGAAAAGCCAGAGAATTTTGTTGGAGAGCGCGGACTTGAGCAGAGAGGTGTGTCAGCAGAAATCACTTGGTGCGGACCCGACAATTACGTCGCGCTGGCCAGAAGGCATAGCGGTCGTTGGCATGGGAGCGCGCTTTCCCGGTTCCCCGTCGGTCGCCGCTTACTGGGAGCATCTTACGGCGGGCACGAGCCTGCTTTCCCAAGCGACCGATGCGGAACTGCGCGAGGCTGGAGTGGATCCGGATTCTGCCCAGGCGCTGCACTTCGTCCGCTCCGGCACACGGCTGGAGGACGCGGAGAGTTTTGACGCCAAATTCTTCGGGCTTACACGCCGCGAAGCCGAGATCATGGATCCGCAGCAGCGCATATTTCTCGAATGCGCGTACGAAGCCATGGAGCATGCCGGGCTGACTGGCGATGGAGCCCGTGTGGGTTTGTTCGCCGGTTGCGGCATGAATACTTACCTGATGCAACTGCTGGGAAACCCTGAACTGATGGCCTCGGCGGGCGAATATCAGTTGATGTTGGGCAATGACAAGGATTTTCTGGCAACCCGGGTGGCTTATAAGCTCAACCTGCGCGGGCCGGCGGTCGTGATCCAGACGGCTTGTTCTACTTCTCTCGCGGCGGTTCACCTGGCTTGCCAGAGCCTGCTCTCCGGGGAATGCGACAGCGCGCTGGCGGGGGGCGTTTCCGTGATGTTCCCCCAGGTTGCGGGCTACGCTTATATCCCCGGGATGATTCTGTCTCCCGATGGGCTTTGCCGGCCTTTCGATGAGCAAGCACAGGGCACGGTTCCAGGGAAAGGCGCTGGCGTCGTTGTCTTGAAGCGTCTGAGCGACGCACAGGCTGCAGGCGACACAATTTACGCCGTTATTGCCGGTTCGGCCTGGAACAACGATGGATCGGGCAAGGTTGGTTACACCGCGCCCAGCGTTGAAGGGCAGGCAAGCGTGATCCGGGCCGCGCAGGCTGCGGCTGGGATCCACCCGGACCGCATTGGCTATGTCGAAGCCCATGGCACGGGCACGGAATTGGGCGACCCCATCGAAGTGGCGGCATTGACGGACGTCTTCGGCACGCGTTCGGATGGCGCTGCGCCCTGCTGGCTAAGCTCAGTGAAGGCCAACATGGGGCACGCGGATGTTGCGGCCGGTGTGGCGAGCCTGATCAAGGCGACGCTTGCGGTGCATCACGGAGTCATCCCGCCAACTCCGCATTTCAATCGGGCCAACCCCGCCCTCGGCATCGAGGAGTCTCCGTTCCGCGTCAGTGCAAGCTCCGCCAGATGGCCGGAGGGTGAGACCGATCGTTGGGCCGGGGTGAGTTCCTTTGGCATCGGCGGAACGAACGTGCATCTTTGCCTGCGCAGCGCCCCGGCCGAGCAATCGGAATCTGAACCCGGCACCGGCGAAGCTGGACCGTGGATATTTCCGGTCTCCGCAAAGACGCCCACCGCGCTTGGCGCGAGCCTTCGCCAACTCGCGGACTTTGTCGAAGCATCGAAGCCCCTTTCCCTCTCGTCGGCTGCCTTTACTCTGCAGTCGGGCCGCCGGCCTTACGCACACCGCCGCGCTGTCGTTGCCGAAACCGCCGAGGAGTTAGCTCGGATGCTGCGCAAGCCTCGGGCGCCTTCCCAGCGTGATTCGCATGCAGAGCACGGCAAAGTGGCCTTCCTCTTCCCGGGCCAGGGGTTGCAATTCGCAGGCATGGCGGCTTCCCTCTACAGTGCGGACGCTCCGTTTCGTGCGCAAGTCGACAAGGGGTTGGCGCTGTTGCCGGAGGGAATCGCGCAAGAGATCCGCACTGGGATATGCGGGAATCAAGCTGAGCGTGAAGGGCTTTCCGCGATGCCGACCGGCACGGCGCAGCCGCTGCTGTTTCTCGTCGAGTACGCGCTCGCAATGCGCTGGATCGATATCGGCGTGAAGCCAAGCCTGCTGCTCGGACATAGCCTCGGCGAGTTGACCGCCGCAACGGTGGCTGGAGTTTTCTCCTTTGAAGACGGTCTGAGGCTCGCAGCCGCGCGCGGCAAGATGATGCAGGAGATGGCCGAAGGCGCGATGCTGGCGGTCAGTCTGCCGGTCGACGAAGCCAGTCTTCATTTGTCGGGAGATTTGTGGGTCGCGGCCGAAAATGCCCCGAAGCTGACAATTGTCTCCGGCACACCGGGCGCTGTCCAGGAGTTGGAGTGCCGGTTGTCCGCGGCAAAAATAGCAACTGTGCGCCTGCACACTGACCGGGCGTTCCACTCGCCGCACATGGCCGAGGCTTCCGCACGATTCCGTGCTATGGCCGCATCCGCAGAACGCCGCGCCCCGTCCATCCCCTGGCTTTCGAATGTCAGTGGCACGTGGATCACGCCGCAGGAAGCCATGTCGCCGGAGTATTGGGCAGATCAGATCACGTCACGCGTACGTTTTGCGGAGAACGCTGCGCTTCTCGCCAATCGTGACTATTTACTCCTCGAAGTCGGACCGGGCGACGCCCTGGCAAGCCTGGTGCGTCAACATGATCGCAGCCTTTTAAGCGCATCGAGCCTGGGCGGTCCGAATCGCCGTGGCGACGATCTGCGGTCGTTTGTCGAGGCTGCAGCACGGGTATGGGAGTCCGGCTACAACCTGCATTGGGAGCGGTTGCCGGGTTGGTGTGCCGATCGGCCGAGGAAAATTGCTCTGCCCACCTATCCATTTGAACGCGACCGTTATTGGGTTGAAAAAACGCACGGGATCGGAACAGCGGAACGTCAGACGAATTCAAGCACTCAGCGCGGTCCGGCAGAGAAGCGCAGTGATGTGGGCTCCTGGTTTTATCTGCCCACATGGCAGCGCACACCGTCGGTAACGCAGGCGCTTCGGCGTGACCCGGAAGCGGTCACGACCTGGCTGGTCCTGGAGGATACGCGCGGCGATGAACGAAGCTTCGGAAAGCTTCTAAGGGAACATCTCGAACAGAATGGCAAGCGAGTGATGCTTCTGCCCACGTCCCACGCATCGCGTGACGATCTGGAAAGCTTCTGGAAAGAGCACCGCGATGCAATTGCCGGCACGAAGATCGGCCTGATCTGCTGTTGGACCTTGCGCGGAGTCGAAATCGAGCTCTACCCCAAGTTGCTGGTCTTGCTGCAAACTGCGCAGATCGAACGGGTTCGCTTCGCTCAGGCGGAATTTCTTCTCGATGAACTCGTCGAGGTCAGCGGCGAAAATGTGGAAGAGACCCAACGCGCCGTGGCCGAAGGCCTGGTCCGCATTCTTCCCGCCGAATTCGCCGGGGTGCCAGTGCGCATCATCGATCCGGGTGCGCTCTCATTCGCTTCGGACTACGGCCGATCGATCTCTGCTGTCCTGGACTCAGTCGCCAAGGAGATTGCTACGGTGCCCGTCCGCGGCCAGGTCGTGGCCTACCGTAACCGGAGGCGCTGGCAGCAAGTCTGGCAGCCGGTCCGGCTGGAGTCGCCTGCTGTATCAAAGCTGCGTATCGGCGGAACGTACGTTATTACCGGCGGCATCGGCGGCATCGGCTACGTTGTGGCCAGGCACTTACTCGGCAAGTACAACGCAAAGGTGGCCCTCCTGGGCAGGACGGTGCTGCCAATTCGCGACCGTTGGGAAGACTGGCTTTCCGAGCATGGGCCGAATGATCCAGTCTCGCGGCGCATTCAGCGTGCGAAGGAGTTGGCCGATTTGGGTGGCGAACTACTGCTACTTTCGGCCGATGTTGCCGATCAGACCGCGATGGAGAAGTCCTGGGCGACCATTGAGCAAAGGTTTGGTGCAGTCCATGGGGTCATTCATGCGGCAGGACTTCATATCGGCGCCCGTATTGCAGCGCAGAGCCTTGAGGCCGTGCAAGAGGTCTTCAGCCCTAAGGTGGACGGGAGTCAGGTGCTGGCGCAATTGCTGGCTGGCAGGGAACTCGATTTCCTGCTGTTTTGTTCTTCGATCGACGCGGTTGTTCCGATAGCAGGTACCTCCGCTTATTCCGCGGCCAACGCCTTTCAGGATCGATACGCGGTTTGGTGCCGCCAACGCCTTGGGCTTCCGGCGATTTCCGTCAACTTCGATGCGTGGCAGGAAGTGGGTATGGCCGCGGAGATGGCGACTTCAGCCGAGTTCGAGCCGGTCAAGGCCGCGCGGCTGCGTCTGGCCATGACTCCCGAAGAGGGTATCGATGTGGTTGAGAGAGCCCTGGCGTGGGGCGAGCCTCAAGTGCTGGTTTCGACGGTAGACTTCCTATCCCTGATCCGTAGTGCGATCGACAGCCTGGAGTCGCAAGCGCCCTCTGAAAGCAGAGGCGAGAATGATTCGAATTCAGCGGATGCAATCGACGCTGCGAGCAATCGGGAAACTCAGGCGGTGATCGATATCTGGAAGGAACTGCTGGGGACAGATCGGATTGACGCGGAAGACAACTTCTTCGAACTAGGCGGCCATTCTCTGCTTGGAACCATGGTGCTGGCGCGGATCCGAGAGCAGTTTGACACCGAACTGAGCATCCGGGCGATCTTTGAAGCGCCAACGCCGCAGGCGCTGGGCGAGCGCATCCGGGAGAGCAGACCTGCGGCAATCGGGGTGGCCGTTCCCGGAGAGCGGGAAGAATTTGAAATCTGACTCCCAGGATATGAAGTAGGCCCTTTTACCAGAACTGGATGAATAGCAACGAGAACGACTGGACTATTGAAACCCAAATGTGGATGCGATTGGTCCCAGGAAACGCATGAAAAAAACAAATGCACCGGAACAACCACTCGCCGCCAGGTTTCTCCGCCTGGGCGCCGCTCCTCGCGCTCAGCGCCGCCTGTTTTGCTTTCCATTTGCGGGAGGCTCGGCAGCGGTTTTTGCAGGGTGGGGAGAGAAATTGAAGCCCGAAATCGAGGTGTGGGCGGCGCAACCTCGAGGCCGGGGAATGCGTTTCTCGGAGCGGCCGCATCAGTCAGTGCCGGAAATGGTGGAGGACTTCCTGCAGGCGCTACGCACTCACCTGGACCTGCCATTTGCTTTCTACGGGCACAGCCTCGGGGGACTGCTGGCCCTGGAACTGACGCAGCGACAGATGGCGGAGGGACTTCCGCTGCCCGGCCACCTCTTCATTGGAGCCAGTGCCCCGCCGGTGGCTGGTCTCATCCATCCGCGCATCTCCCATCTATCCGATGAGGGCTTTGTGACGGCAGTGCAGGATCGGTATTCCGGCATTCCTGAGTCGGTGTTGAAGGAACCAGAGCTGATGGAGATTTTTCTGCCGGCACTCAAGGCTGATTTCTCGGCTTACGAGACGTTCGACCGCGAGCGTGTCATGCAAGTTCATTGCCCGATCACGGCTCTTGCGGGCAGCGATGATGCGGTTATCGTGCCTGATCTGATGCAGGAGTGGCGGCAGCACACGAAAGCATCCTTCGACCTTCGCATAGTCCCAGGTGACCATTTTTTCCTTTCGACCAGCAGCGAGACGGTTCTTTCTACGGTCAGGGAGAAAATGTTGAGCGCGCAGCCTGAGACGCCGGCCTTTTTCCAGCCGCTTGGCTTCGTGGAATCGTGAGCTGTGGAAGGGGAACCCGGTCACATCATGAAGACGGATGCGGGACGAAGGATATCTGAACTAACCGACGAGGACGGTGAATGATCAACGAACCAATCGCCATCATCGGCATGGGCTGCCGGTATCCGCAAGCCCCCAGTGTTGACGCTCTTTGGCGGCTTCTGCTCGAGGAACGCGATGCGATTGCTCCGTACCCTGGGGGCCGCTTCCGCGAACTCGACGCCGCATATGAGCAGACTGCTGCGGGCGGCGGGTTGCTGGCGACGCACATGGGCGGATTCCTGCCGGATGTGGACCGATTCGACGCATCCTTCTTTGGTATCTCTCCGCGCGAGGCGGCGTTTATTGATCCACAGCAGCGACTGCTGCTGGAGGTCAGCTGGAACGCGCTCGAGGACGCCGGACAAGTACGAGAGAGCTACCAGGGCTCACGCACCGGAGTCTTTACGGGTCTCTGGACAACGGATTACGAGAACTATATCTTTCGCCATTCGGAGAGGCCTGAGTTCTATCTCCTGACAGGTGGCGGACGCTCCACTGCCTGCGGTCGAATTTCTTTCGCTTTTGGCTTTGAGGGCCCCAGCGTTTCCGTCGACACCGCTTGTTCGTCGTCCATGGTTGCCATCCATCTGGCCTGCCAGAGCCTGCGCCAGAGCGAATGCGACATGGCCCTGGCCGGCGGCGTCAACATCATCCTGTCTACCGATTTCACGCGGCTGTTTACCAACGCCAACATGCTCGCCAACGACGGTCATTGCAAGTTTGGCGACCAGAGAGCCGATGGCTTTGTGCGCAGCGAGGGGGCCGGGATGCTGGTGCTCAAACGCCTCCGCGACGCCGTGGCTGCCGGTGATGGGATATATGCGGTGATCCGAGGCAGCTCGGTAAATAACGACGGCAAAAGCAGCGGTCTGCTGGTGACGCCGAGCCGCGAGGGCCAGCAAAACATGCTGCTGGAGGCCTGGCGCCAGGCAGGCATTACCGGCACGGAGATCAGCTACATTGAGGCGCATGGAACCGGAACGCAGGTCGGCGATCCCGTGGAAATTGGCGCGATCTCCGATGCTTTGAAACAAGTTGGCGTCACGACCCCTGTTCCGATCGGATCCATGAAGTCGAACATCGGTCACAGTGAGTCGGCTGCCGGCGTGGCCGGCGTCATCAAAGCTGCGCTGATCCTTCACCACGGCAAGATCCCCGGAAGCCTGCATCATGAGATGCCCAACCCCGAAATTGATTGGCGAGACGGGTTGGTAGAGGTTGTGCAGCAGACGCGTTCACTCCCCTCTCCGGTCGCAGGCGTGCCGCGCATGGTTGGAGCAAGTTCCTTTGGATTAACCGGGACCAACTCGCACATGGTGCTCGCCGAGCACCAATCGCCCGCCAACTGGGACACGGCTGTCTCCTGCAAGAGCGAGAAGCCATCTCAGTATCTGCTTCCTCTGACGGCCTATAGTTCAAGTTCGTTAATACGAAATGCAGAGAACTGGCTGGCCTTTCTGGACAGTCCCTTCTCCCCGGCGGAATTGGGAGAACTCTGCTATCTCGCCGGCGCGCGCCGCACACACCTGCCTCATCGTTGCGCTGTCCTGGGCCGAAATTCTGCTGAGCTCCAGGCACAGCTGGCAGCTCTGATTGGGATGGAACCCTCGGCATCACCCGAGGCGGGCGTCGTCGCGGCTTCTTCCGTGCGCGTCGTTTTTGTGGCTCCCGGGCAGGGTTCGCAATGGGACGGTATGGCTCGAGATCTGTTGCGCGATAACTCGGCTTTCCGTGAAAGCTTTACGATGTGCGACCGCGCCATCGCCGCGGAGACAGGCTGGTCGCTGATTGAGCGCCTCGAAAGCCCGGAAGCGTCGAGATTCCTGACGCAAATCGATTTCATTCAGCCAGCGCTGTTTGCCATGAGTGTCGCACTCGCCGCCGTGTGGCGAGCGGCAGGAGTTACGCCCGGCGCTGTGGTCGGCCACAGCATGGGAGAGATCGCAGCAGCCCACCTTTCCGGCGTACTGACGTTGGAAGATTCTGCAAAGGTCATTTGCCGTCGCAGTCGATTAATGCGCTCGCTGAGCGGCTCGGGCGCGATGGCCAGTGTGGAGTTGCCGTCCGCCGAACTTGCAAGGTGGCTTGAGCCGTTTTCCGGCAAGCTGTCAATTGCGGCGGAAAACAGCCCGGGCACGACAGTTGTTGCCGGCGAGTCGGAAGCGCTGGATCAACTGCTGGAATGGCTGGAGTTGAAAGAGATCTTCTGCCGTCGCATCAAGGTCGATGTTGCCTCGCACAGCCTGCTGGTCGATCCAATCCTGCCCGCCCTCGCGGACGAGCTTGCCGGCATTCGACCTCAGGTCAGCACGCTGCCGTTCTTTTCCACCGTTTATGGTGCGATTACGCCAGGCATCGAACTAAACGCGCAGTACTGGGTGCACAATCTACGCCAGCCTGTGCGCCTGGCCACCGCTACGGCAGCCCTTGCGCGCGAGGGCTACACCTGTTTCATCGAACTCAGCCCGCATCCCATCCTGGTTCCGGCGCTCGAAACCACGCTGCGCAGTGTGCAATCCAGGCCAAGCACAACGGCCTTTGCATTGCCGTCTCTTCTTCGCGGGGAACCAGCATGGCCGACATTGCTGCGCTCCTTTGGCCGCTATTGGATTCAGGGGGGAACATTGGATTGGCGCACCCTGTCGGGCTCCCAAGCGGGTGACAGTTCGGGATCGGCGGCTCATCGCCTGCGGCTTCCCGACTACGCCTTCGAG
>Ga0335074_10000629_pt1 | contig 49361 bp, 42 predicted proteins | sample Lox_Sample_23_FD_206715 | JGI IMG/M metagenome (GOLD analysis project Ga0335074, IMG submission 206715) | Soil microbial communities from Loxahatchee National Wildlife Refuge, Florida, United States - Lox_Sample_2.3 | ecosystem: Environmental > Terrestrial > Soil > Wetlands | place: USA...
CAGGCCCAGTGTGATCGCCATGGTGTACTGGATATCGCGAAACGCTTGGCGGATGTTGGTGGAACGGTCTCCGCGGATACTCAGCGTGACCGAGGGAGGCAAATGGACCTGCAGGCTCGGCAGCACGCGCTTGATCTCGTCGGTGACCGTGATGGTGTTGCTGCCGGCCTGGCGCATGATGCCCAGGTTGACCGCACGCTCCACCTTGTCGCGCGTGTTGATCCAGGAGGCGTTCTTATCGTTCTCCACGCTGTCGATCACGTTCGCCACTTCGTCCAGGCGGATCGGTGCGCCATCGCGCCAGGCTACCACCAGCGGGCGGTAATCGGCGGCGTGCATCAACTGGCCGTTGGCTTGGATGTTGTAGGCGGTGTGCGCGCCGTACAGTGTGCCGACCGGGGTGTTGACATTCCAGCCATTCAGGGCGGTGTCGATTTCGTTCAGCCCCAGGTGCTTGGCGTTGAGCTTGTCCGGATCCACCTGCACATGGACCGCGTACTTCATACTGCCCCAGACCTGCACCTGCGCGACGCCCGAAACCATGGAGAGCCGTTGCGCCACCAGAGTCTCGGCGTATTCGTCGAGCTGCCACAAAGGCTGCGTGGCGCTGGTGAGCGCGAGGAACATGATGGGCTGGTCGGCGGGATTGCTCTTGCGGAAGGAAGGCGGCGCGGGCATTCCGGCCGGCAGCAGCGGCGTTGCTTCCGAGATCGCGGTCTGCACATCCACGGCCGCGCCGTCGATATCGCGATCCAGATCGAACGTCAGGCTGATTTGCGTGCTGCCCGACGAACTGGTGGAGGTCATCGAATCCAGGCCGGCAATGGAGGTGAACTGCCGCTCGAGCGGTGTTGCCACTGCCGAAGCCATGGTGGTCGGGTCCGCGCCGGGCAGGCTGGCGTTGACTTGGATGGTTGGAAAATCGACGCTGGGGAGATCGCTGACCGCAAGTCCACGGTACGCCACTACGCCGAACAAGGCGATGCCGGCCATCAGCAAGCTGGTGGCAATGGGTCGCCGGATGAAGACTTCCGATACGTTCACGGGCCGGCGCTCCTTAACTGGTCTTTGAGGGTATTGGAACGTCGCCGGCTTCGCGGCTGGCCTGGATCTGCACCCGGCTGCCTGGCGTGAGCCGCAACTGGCCTTCGGTGACCACTGTTTCGCCCGGTTCCAATCCGCGGTCAATCACCAAGTCCTGATCCACCCGCGTGCTGGTTACCACCGGGCGCATTTCCACGGTTTGATCCGGCTTCACCACGTAGACGAATTGGCCGTCCTGTCCGGTCTGCACGGCTTGATTCGGAACCACGGTTGCGTGCGGATGTGTGGTGAGCCCGAGGACCACCCGCACGAACTCGCCCGGCCAGAGCTTGTTCTCGGCGTTCTTGAAGGTGCCCTTGAGCTTGATGGTCCCGGTAGTGGCGTCCACCGAGTTATCGACGAACGTCAGCATGCCGCTTTCCTGAATGCCCGCGTCGGCCTGCGAGGTAGCATGCACCGGAAGCTGTCCTTCCCCCATATAACGCTTGATCTCGCCGAGCTGGTCCTCGGGAACCGAGAAGGTGACATAAATCGGCTGCACCTGCGTGATCGTCATCAAGTCCGTGGTATTGGCGGCCACCACGTTGCCTTGCTTCACCGCGATGCTGCCGGTCCGGCCGTCAATGGGCGACAGAATGGTGGTGTAGCTCAACTGCACCTGGACGTTCTCGACCGCGGCTTTGTCGGCCACAATCTGCGCGCGGGCGCTCTCGATAGCGGCTTTATCGGCGAGTACGGTTTGCGAGAGTGCGGCCGCGCTCGATCCCATCTGGTCGGCTTGTTCCCGTGAGACCACGCCCTGATCGAACAAACCGAGGTACCGCTTGGCCTGATCCTGCGCGTATTTTTCGTTAGCGACATCGCGCGCCAGGTTCGCCTGCGCCTGGCTGAGCCCCGCGGTATCACGCGCCAGATTGGCTTGCGCCTGGCTCAACTGCGCTTCGAGCGGACGCCCGTCGATGGTGAACAGCAGATCGCCCTTTTTCACAAAGTCCCCCTCACGGAATGAGACCTTGGTCAACTCACCGCCCACCTGCGCTTTTACGGTGATGGTGGAATACGCCTCCACATTACCGATTACGTCGACATTGATGGGTACGTCTCTTTGCGAAACAGTAGCGACTACGACGGGAACCGGGCCAGTCTCGGCGCCCCGCCCGCGGCCACCGGGTCCGCCGGCTTTTACGCCGGTATTAGTGCATCCTGTAACAACAAGAAAAGCGGCGCCGAGCAGCAGGATCGGCGTGGAAAGCCTCGGGGCTTTGTTGGTCACGGTCATGAAGGGTAATGGGGCTTTGTATACAGATTCCTACAAAGGGCGTCCCTCTACGTCCCAAGGTTACCGCCCAAACATAATTATCTACAAGTATACCTTGATCTTACGGGGAGAACTCGAGCCGCTCAGGCGATCTCGTCGAGCGACGCGAGCATGTCGGAAACCATCTTTTCCGAATGGAGCACCCGGCGGTGTGCGAACTCGTAGAGATCGCGCAAGCGCTGCCAGTTTGCGTTTTCTTCGGTCGACTTTTCGCGGCTATCCCAGCCAGGCCCTTACTCCGCCCGCGCTTTGCTGTGAATGAGCGCGTGGATCCGCGCGATGAACTCTTCCACCTTCTGCGCGCCCTGGTCGCCGTGTTTGCGATTACGCACGGAGACGCTCCCCTCCTGCGCCTCGCGATCGCCAACCACCAACATATAGGGGATCTTTTGCAATTGCGCTTCGCGGATTTTGAGGTTGACCTTTTCTTTCCGGTCGTCCAGCTCAACACGCAGGTCGGCGTCTTTCAGCTGATCGAAGACCTTGCGTGCGTAGTCGGTGTGACGGTCCGTGATCGGCATCACCACCGCCTGCACCGGCGCGAGCCACGCCGGAAAAGCACCGGCATAATGCTCAATCAGGATGCCGAAGAATCGCTCAATCGATCCGTACAGCGCGCGATGCACCATCAACGGCTGATGCCGTTTGCCGTCTTCGGCCACATATTCCAAATCGAAGCGCCGCGGCAGAGTGAAATCGAACTGCACGGTCGAGAGCTGCCACAGCCGCCCGATCGCGTCCACCAGCTTCACGTCGATTTTGGGTCCATAAAAAGCCGCCTCATCCGGGGTGACCTTGGCCTTCATGTTGACCCGCTCCACCGCACGCTTCAGCGCGTTCTCGGCAAGAGCCCACTGGTCGGCCGTCCCGTCGTATTTGCCGCTCGCGCCGCCATCCCAGGTGGAAAGCTCGGCTTCGTATTCATCGAACCCGTACGTCTTCAGCGTGTCGACGGCGAATTGCAGACAGCTCACCACTTCGTCCTCAATCTGTTCAGGAGTACAAAAGATGTGCGCGTCATCCTGCGTGAAGCCGCGGACCCGCATCAGCCCGTGCATCACGCCTGAGCGTTCATAACGATACACCGTGCCCAGTTCGCCCAGCCGCACCGGCAGATCGCGATAACTGCGCAGCTTGTCCTTATAGATAAGAATGTGCCCGGGACAGTTCATGGGCTTCAGCTGATATTCGGCGTCGTCCAGCTCCATGGGCTTGAACATGTTGTCGCTGTAGAAGTTGGCGTGCCCGGAGGTTTTCCACAAATCGCGCCGCATCACGTGCGGCGTGTAAACCAGCGAGTAGCCGCGCGCCAGATATTGATCGCGCATCCAATCCTCAATGATCTTGCGAATGCGCCCGCCCTTGGGGTGCCAGAAAATCAGGCCCGGTCCGGCGAGTTCCTGAATACTGAATAAGTCCAACTCCTGGCCGAGCTTGCGATGGTCGCGCTTTTTCGCCTCCTCCAGGCGTTGCAAATACGCGTCCTGTTCCTTCTTGTTAAAGAACGCGGTCCCGTAGATGCGCTGCAAGCGCGGATTGTGCTCGTCGCCTTTCCAATACGCGCCCGCCACCGAGAGCAGCTTGAAAGCTTTGAGACGCGCGGTGGAGGGGACATGCGGACCGCGGCAAAAGTCGATAAAATGCGGTCCCAGCGTATATTCGGAGAAAATCTCGCCCGCGCGCTCTTCAATCAGCTCGCGCTTCATCCAGTCATCCGAGTATTTCGTCAACCCCACTTCCTTGGGCGTCATCACGCGCTCGAAGGGCAGATTCTTGGCCTGCAGCTCCTGCATGCGGGCCTCGATCTTTTCGAGATCTTCGGGCGTGAAAGGAGTCTCGCGCTGGAAATCGTAGTAGAAACCGGTATCAGTCGGCGGACCAATGCCCAGTTTGGTCTCAGGAAACAGCTCCAGCACCGCCGCCGCCAGCAAATGCGCAGTGGAGTGACGGTAGACCTGCAGTGCTTCCGGATTCTTCGAGGTCAGGATTTCAAGCTTGGCGTCTTTTTCGAAAGGGCGCGTCAGATCCCAAAGCTGTCCATCGACGCGGGCCACCACGGCGTCATCGGCCAAGCGCGGGCTGATCGACTTCGCAACGTCCATCGGCCCACTGCCTGCCGGGACGCTGGTCTGGCTCCCGTCGGGCAAAGTAATGGTGATGCTTTCGCTCATGTAATTCTTAGGGTATCAGCCTCTCTTCGGTTTGCGTACTTAAGTCCTGCCAATCGCGCAAACGCGTTCCTGGACCCCTTGACGCACCCACAACTACGGCCTAACGGTACTGATCCGCTTTGCATCAAAATTTGACGCTGTTTTGACCCTCGCCGGATGGGAATTAGAATACAATCCCACTATTGCGTTCGGTGAGTTGTATACAGGGGTGAGTTGAGCACTGTTCCGTCCACCCCCAAACAAAGAAAGATTGATGTGCGCCCCGAGGGCGTTTGCGTGAGTAAGTTTCTCACATTGATGGACTTACAAAGGAGACGGTAAGTTATGAGATTTATGAGGCTGCTCTGTTCGCGGCTCGCTCTTGTAGCGTTTTTGACCTTGTTGTTCACCATTTGCGTGCCATTCCTCATGGCACAATCCGCCGGAACGTCGGCCTTAACGGGAACCGTCACCGACCCTTCGGGCGCGGCGATTCCGAACGTCACAGTCACTATTACCAGCAACGCCACAGGTCAGGTCCGAACGACTACAACCGGGGTGGATGGTGTGTACAAATTCAGCCTGATGCTGCCGGGAAGTTACAAGGTTTCGTTTTCCGCTAACGGGTTCAAGACTTCGGAAGTTGCGACGGAGCAGCTGAATGTGACCGAAACCGAGCAGCTGGATCGGACGCTCCAGGTAGGCGCACAGGCTGAACAGATAACGGTAGAGGCAGCAGCCGAAGCGCTGCAGACCCAGAGTTCCACGCTCGGAACCACGGTCACTTCGCAGCAAGTAACCGGACTTCCTCTTAGCAATCGCAATTACACGCAGCTGCTTACCATGGCGGCAGGCGCAAACACGGGTGTGAACAACGCGACCCAGATTGGCAAAGCCACACAGGATATCGCCGTGAACGGCGCAGATCCGAGCCAGAACAACTACCAGATGGACGGCGTTTCGATCGTCAACACGGCCAACACCGGTTCATCCAAGGATTGCGGCATTTATACGGGCATCGGAATCCCGAATCCGGATGCGATTCAGGAATTCAAGATCCAGACCTCAACCTATGATGCGAGCTACGGCGCGCATCCGGGGGCGAACGTCAACGTAGTCACCCGCTCCGGCTCCAACCAGTTTCACGGCAGCGTGTGGGAGTTCTTCCGCAACACCGATCTGAATGCCAACAGCTTCTTCGACAACCTCAACGGCGGCGGCGTGCAGCAAGCGTTGAACCAAAATCAGGTGGGCGGCTCCGTCGGCGGGCCAATCAAGAAGGACAAGATCTTCTTCTTCGTCGATTATCAGGAAACACGGCAGAAGAACGGGATCGCGGCCGGTGGATCGAGCAGCGTGTTTCTGTTCCCGTTGCCGGCCGATCGCACCGCGGCCAATCTCGGCGCGGCGTTGTGCCCGGCCAATCATCCCGGGAACCCAGCCTACAACACGTTCCTCTATCCGATCATCCCCAGCGTGCAAGTAGCCTGCGATGGATCCAACATTAACCCTGTTTCGCTGGCGATGATGAACATTAAGCTTCCCAACGGTCAGTTCTACATCCCCTCGAATCCCACAGGCAACTACGGGCCAGTCGAGTTCTCCTCTCCGGCGTATTTCACCGAACATCAACTCATCGCAAACGGCGACTATGTGATCAATAGCAAGAATACTCTCGCGGTGCGATATTTCTGGACAGCTGATCCCGAATCGCTTGCGTTTGCAAACGCTACTTCTCCTCCTGGAACGCCGGTCGCATTGAAGTACAACAATACCAATGCCGTGTTGCGGTTAACCACGCTGATCAGCAACACCCTGGTGAACGAGCTCCACGCGTCCGGTCAACGCAACGGCCAGCATGGCAGTGACTCGACGCCCGCGACGCCCCAGTCCATTGGTCAGGCGACGATTGTTCCAACCATTACTGAGCTCCCCGTGACCGTGATCTTAAACGGTCCCAGCCTGAACGGATCTCTCTATCCGAGCAACAGCCCGACGGATCAGGTGGAATACGGCGATCAGATTTCCTGGTCGCACGGCCGCCACACGATTCGCGCCGGCTATGAATTCCAATACGCGCAGTGGCCGATCACATTTGAAGGTCTGGAGCGCGGGTTCCTTTTCTACGGAACTTTCGCCGACTGGACGCTTGGTTTACCTGGATGTCAGACCGCGACTTGCAGTCCCTCCAATCCCGGCAACACCAACGGCGGTAGCGGCAACATTCTGCAATGCCTGTTCTGCGTGCGCAGCGGGCCGAACGGGATTGTTCATAACTACGTCGAAAACAACCAGACCGCGTTCGTGCAGGACGACTGGAAGGTCAGCTCTCAGCTGACGTTTAACCTCGGCGTTCGCTGGGAATATGACGGCAGCTACAGCGACAAATACGGCAACCTGACGAACTTTTGGGAGAGCCTGATTCAGGCTGTTCCCGTACCGCCGACAGGACCGACAACTTCCGGGCCTGGATTGGCCGGGTATGTAGTGCCCTCCAACTACACGAATCACTATCCGACGCCGCCCGCCGGAGTCTATCAATCCAATCGCAATTTCCCGGTCCAGTCGGGGCCGCCCTTAACCAACTTTGCTCCGCGTTTCGGCTTCGCCTGGCAACCCAAGAAGGATGGGAAGCTGGTGGTCCGCGGCGGCCTAGGTATGTTCTATGACCGCATCGGTGGCGGAACGTTCGTCCACGGTCTGGAACAGGGCTATCCTTACGCAGTGACACTCGATTACAGCGGTGGCGCTTCGGCTCCGTTTGATAACCAGAACCCTTACCCGTCAACGCCGCTCGGCGTGTTTGCCTCTCGTTGGGTGAATTTCGGCGGATGCCAGCCATCCTGTCTCTTCGGCGCTCCAAATTCGAACCTAAACACCCCCTCGCTCGATCAGGTTCTCCACACGCCGCTAACCCGGCAGTACAACATCAACTTCCAGTATGAGTTTGCTCCGTCGTGGGTCTTGGAGGCGGGCTATGTGGGTTCCAGCTCACTCAACCTGTTGGATCAATACCATGACGTGAATGCTCCGTTACTCGCCAGTCCAACCAACCCTATAAATGGAATCACGGTAAATACGGAGTTAAATGCGGCTCTTCGTGTGCCCATCCTGGGGTATGGGACATCGGGATATCAGGTGACTGCGTTCGACGCTTCGTCGAATTACAACAGCCTTCAGGTAACCCTAAGAAAGCAGTTCACCCACGGCTTCCTGATGCAGGCATCCTACACGTTCAGCAAGGATCTGAGCGACATCCCGGAAGTTCTGACTGGAACCGGAGCGAACAGCAACCTGCCGACGGCCTTGGCACAGCAATATGGGCCAGTCGGATTTAGCCATCCGCAACGTGTGGTGATCAACTATGCCTACGATCTGCCCTTCGGTCAGCACACCGGAGCGCTTGGTCTGTTGGCAAACGGCTGGAATGTGTCGGGCGTCACCACCATGCAGGATGGGACGCCGCTGACCCTGACCAATCAGAACAACGGCACCGTATACGATATCGGAACTTACGATACCGCTCGTGCCCAGGTTTGCCCCGGTTACACGTACGGCCAAATCGGGACTCCGGGTACGGCGACGCAGCGCATCTACAATTACTTCAATACTGCCGCGATCAATTGCGTTGCTCCGGCCGCGCCCAATTCCGTCGCTGCTGGACCCTACGGGGTTCCCACCATGTTCGGTGACTCCGGTCCGGGTATCATCCTCGGCCCCGGCAATTTCAACTGGGACATCTCGATCGTCAAGACCTTCCGCATCACCGAGCGGCAACAGGTAATCTTCCGCTCGGAGTTCTTCAACACTTTCAATCACCCGCAGTTCGCCAATCCCGCAGTTGCCGTCGACACGCCCGCGACTTTCGGGCAGATCACGGCGACTTCGGTGAATCCGCGCATTATCCAGTTCGCTTTGAAGTACATTTTCTAAACCGCGAAGAAAAATCTGGGTTGGCCGTGGCATCAACCGCGGCCAGCCCGGAAAATCACAACTCCAGTGCAAAATAGAATTTGAAGTACCTGCTGCTTAGTCTCGCCCTCGCGGTAACCCCCGCATTTTCTCAATCCAGCGCGACCACCGGCGCCATTCACGGCACACTCTCCGATTCGATCGGTGATCCCATCGCAAACAACGCCGTGCTTGCAGAGAACGCGCTCACTCATCGCGTCTTCAAGACCATGACCACCGCGGCGGGCAAGTATCTCCTGGACGGACTCCCGCCCGGGACATATTACGTCGCGGCATCGGCGCCCGGCCTCAAGCCATTCGCGATGAAAGGTATCCCGGTGAAGGCCGCGCTCGCTCTCCGGCTGGATATCCGCTTAGGCGACACCTCGCAACTCAACACGCTGGGCGAGGACCGGCTGCGTTTAGAAGCGGATGAAAAGCTCGATCATCCGCCGTCCGGCCCAACGCCGCGCACCTTCGACGGCAAGCCCGATCTTTCGGGCGTCTGGTGGGAGCCGCGCGTGATTGATCCCGGCAGACCCGAGTTTCTTCCCGCCGCAATCGCGATCCAGCGGCAGCGCCTGGCGAACAATTCCAAGGACAGCCCGCAGGCACGTTGTCTGCCGTCGGCTCCGCTGCGCTATGGCCCGCTGTGGGAGTTCGTGCAAAGCAAGAATTTCCTGGTTTACATTTCCGACGATGAGAGTCCCGGCTTTCATCAGATCTATCTCGATGGCCGCGGCCATCCCGCCGATCCGAATCCGGCATGGTACGGGCACTCGATCGGCCGCTGGGACGGCGATACGTTAGTGGTGGATCGTGTGGCGTTTGATCCGCGAGTCTGGCTGGATATCGAAGCGCACCCGCATTCTGATAAGCTGCACATCATCGAGCGCTATCATCGTCCGGATCTCGGCCACATGGAAATCGAAACCACGGTTGACGATCCCGGTGTCCTCATGCAGCCCTGGACGCGGAAAAGCGTCGCCGATCTTGCCAATGAAGAGATCTACGAGTTCGTCTGTCAGGAAAACAACCGCGATGTTCAGCACATGGTCGGCAAATGACCCGTTACCGAGCATCGGCTTGATATACTGCACATTTCATGCACCGCCCATGGATTCCGTTCCTCGTTGCGGTCGCCTTGCCTGCGGCCGCGTTTGCTCAGACCTCGAAAATCAATTCCGGTGATTGGGCCTATTATGCCGGGAACCTGGCCGGCACCAAGTATTCCTCGCTCGATCAAATTACGCCCGATAACGTGACGAAGCTCGCGCCGGCCTGGACCTTCAGCCTGACCCACGCCGGAGAGCATCCCGTGCCCGGTGCGGGGACTTCCGCGGCCACACCGATTGTCGTCGACGGCGTGATGTATTTGCCCGCGGGCAAACGTGTGGTCGCGCTCGATGCCGCCGATGGTTCTGAGATCTGGAGCTATGCGCTTCCGGCCGGGCTCGCTTCGCAGCGCGGGGTCGCATATTGGCCGGGCGATAAACAGAATCCTCCGCGCATCCTGTTCACCTCCGGCTCCAAGCTGATCGCGCTGAATGCCAAGACCGGAAAAATCGATCCCGGGTTTGGGAACGAGGGCGAAGTCGAGATGATTGTGCCGTGGTCGGGTGTCCCGGAGATTTATAAGAACATCGCGGTTATCGGCGCCACCGTCGGCGAAGTCCCACTCGGAGATTCCGGCGATACGCGCGCCTACGACGCCCGCACCGGCAAAAAGCTGTGGGACTTCCATTCTGTCCCGCGGCCCGGCGAGCTTGGTCATGATACCTGGCTCAACGACGGTTGGAAGGGACGCTCCGGCGTGAACAACTGGGGCTGGTACATGAGCGTGGATGATGCGCGCGGGATCGTCTATATGACCTTCGGCGGCCCGGCTGCGAATTATTGGGGTGGCGACCGGCCAGGCGCGAATCTCTTCGCCAATTCCGTGGTCGCGGTGGACGCGCATACCGGCAAATATAAATGGCATTTTCAAGCCGTGCATCACGATTTGTGGGATTCTGACCTTCCGCCCGCGCCAAGCTTGATCGACATCACCGTGGACGGCAAGAAAATTCCGGCGCTCGCGCAGATCGGCAAAACGGGTTGGATGTTCATTCTCGATCGGACCAACGGCAAGCCGGTATTCGGCGTAGAGGAGCGGCCGGTTCCGAAGGGCGATGTTCCGGGCGAATGGTATTCTCCAACGCAGCCTTTCCCGCTAAAACCTCCACCGCTCGCGCGCGTCAGTTTCAAGCCCGAGGACATGGTGACGGCGGAGGACACCACGCCCGAGCACGTCAAAGCTTGCCAGGAACTTTGGGCCAAGAACGGCGGCTTCATGAACGAAGGGCCGTTTACGCCTTGGAACTTGCACGAAGAGGGTACGCCGCCCAAGAGCAGCATCCAGTTTCCGGGGGGAACCGGCGGCGTGAACTGGGGTGGAACCGCGGCCGATCCTCGAACAGGTTATGTTTTCCTCAACACCCATGACGGCGCATTGACCGGTTGGCTTGAAAAGAGAAAGCCCGGCGGCAATTACGGCCGCGGCACGGAAGGGTCGAACCAGCCATATGATCGCGCGAGCGTGGATGGTCCGGGTCCGTATCACGGCTTCAGCGCGAGGGTGAAGGATGCCGATGGCAAGATCATTGGGACGTGGCCGTGCCAGAAACCACCATGGGCCAGGCTGGTCGCCGTCAACGCGAACACGGGCGACATTGCGTGGGAAACGCCGCTGGGGTTAGTCGAAGGATTGCCGGAAGGCAAGCAGAATGCGGGAGCGAGCGGCAGCGCGGGGCCATTGGCAACCGCCGGCGGGTTGGTATTCATCGGCGCGACTACGGATCGCCGGTTCCGTGCGTTCGATTCGAAAACCGGCAAAGAGCTGTGGGACGCCAAGCTCGGTAAGGTTGCGAATGCGAATCCGATGACCTACCAAGGCAGGAACGGCAAGCAGTATGTGGCGATCATGGCCACCGATACGCTGCACGTCTTCGCTTTGCCTTAGGAAACTCAGCGCCAGCCCTGCAACCGTGAGCCGATCTCGGCCGACCATTGCTCGTAATCTTCGCCGAGGCGCGCGCGCACCGACTCCGGGACGGGTTCAAGCACCTGCTCGACTGCCGGCTTAGCGGCATCCTGCAACACTCCGAAGCCGAGCGCGTCGCCCAACCGGTCGGCACATTGCACCAGATTCACCATACGGAATCTCTCGGTGTTGAGCTTATCGTGATGCGTAGTAATGACCTCGGCCAATTCTGGCGGGAACGGAAGCTGCTGCATCAGCCAGCCGCCGGCCTCGCAGTGATCGATGTCGAAGAGCTCGCGTTCCATCATCATCAGGTCATAATGTTCTTCGCCCGAGACCGCGAGCAGGTTAGCGTACGGCTCGGGATATTTCACCAGCAGCGCAAGCCGTCCGATGTCGCGCAAAAGGCCCGCAACATAGGCGAAATCGGCATCCATGCGCGCAGCGCGGGCTAGTTTTTCCGAAATCAGCGCGACCGCCAGGCTGTTTTGCCAGCAGGTGCGCAGGGCTTGGATATTGAGCGCCGGCGCGACGAAGTCCTCCATCGCGCGAGTGAACGTGATCGCTTTCACGCGGTCCAATCCGAGCAGGATGATGGCATGTGAGATCGTCCGCACCTGACGCTCCAACGCGAACAACGGCGAATTCGCGAGCTGGAGCACGCGTGTCGCGAACACCGGCTCGGCCGCAATCAGCTTGCCGACTTCCGTGATATCGACGTCTTCTCTGGCCAGCGTCGCCATCAGCCGCTTGGCCACCCAGGGGAACGGCGGGAGATCATCTAAAGCCCAGGGCATCGGCTTGGCAGGTGGTTTCTGAGTCGGCTCGGCTTGAAGTTGGGGCACGCGTCTTGTTCCTCCAGAGTCCCTTATCGGCCTGGGAGCGTGGTATTTGAGAAACCGGCCGATAAGCTCTGTGAATGCAAAACGTAACGACGGACACATGCGTCGAAGCCGATGTGCGCTTTCAGGGCTATCGCCTGGAGGTGGTCAGCACCTGGCCGGCGTCACCGCGTAAGGTTGCGGCTGCCGCAGCGATTGCACAACGGCTGGCCGCGATTGCCCGTTCCGCGCTGGTGCGCCCCGATATCGCGGACCTGCTTCACCTCAGCTGCCAGTTGCTCGACAACTTCTTCGTGTCCGAGCACCGTGCGCTGCCTCAATTCCCATCCACCGAAAACGCGAGCAGCACGTTGCCGGGCATTCCGCCGTTTGTGGCGTAGCCGGACTCGACGAGTACCAGCCCGCCTGCGATCGCCGGGCCTGGACCATCGAGAGAGCCGCCATGAGCGGTGACCTGATTCACGGTCTGGTACACGCGAATAGTATCGAAATCCCAGAGGATCTTGCCATCTGCGGCCGAGTACGCGCGCAGGTGCCCATCCACGGATCCCGAGAAAGCCACGCCCGGTATTGCGCTCACAGCGGCTGATTGCGCGGGACTGCAGCGCGTCTGCCCGGGTTTGCATCCCGGGGGCGGTGTGTACCAAACTCGTTTGCCATCGGCGAGGCGCAGTGCGAACATTCCGCCGCCGCGCTTGGGATCAACGTCGGTATTTTGTGAATAGGGAAGCTTGATGCGTCCCACGTCGGCGAGCGCGACATACATATTGTTCGAATCCGCGGCCGAGCCCCATTGCACCCCGCCCAGCGATCCGCCTTCGCCGATCCGAGTCTCCCACAGCACCTCGCCCTGCTCATCCGGATCCACAGCGTGCACCACGCCCGATTTCTGGCCCGCAACCAGCGCGCGCTTACCGTTCGGTAGCGTGACCAAAATCGGCGACGACGAGAAGTCGACGTCCGGACCATTGGAATCGGGGCAATTGGTTTTGTCGGGCATGCGGCACGCCACCACGTACGCATCGTTCGCGGTCATTTGGCGCGACCAAAGTAATTTCCCTGTGGTGATGTCAAAGGCCAGGAACGCATCGCTCGTGCGCGTGGGCGGATCACTGTAGTTGTCGCCGGTGGCAACGTAGAGCCGGTTGCGCGCCGTATCGATGGTGGGCGCGCTCCAAACTGGCGCTCCCGATGGTCCGTAAAGTTGTGTGCCGGCTTTGTTCTTCTTGGTAGGCCGCGGCGCTTCCGAGATGGTGTAGGTCTTCCAGATTTGCGCGCCAGTAGAGGCGTTGAGCGCAACCACGCTACCTCGGAACCTGCAGCACTCATATGTCGGCACCGAACCCGCGCCTTCTTCGCCCGACGCGACGGGCACGTACAAACGTCCATCGCGAAATTGCGGCGAGCCCGTGACGCGCGCCAGCGGAAAGCTGTCGACACGGGTTTTCCACAAGAGTTTTCCCGTAGTGGCGTCGAGAGCGTAAACGTTGCCCGCGCGATCGCCGGCGAACGCGGTGAAGCCGGATGCGGTATGTGCAATCGTGATGGCTGCCCGCACCGTGGCCGCGGCTTGAAAATACCAATGGGTACAGCCAGAGCCCGCGTCGAGCGAATAGATGACGCCGCCGTCGCTTCCGACAAATACGCGTCCGCCTGCGATCACTGGCTGCGCGTTCGCACTGAGATCGCCCGGAAATCCAAAGGCCCATTTCAGCTTGAGGCGCGGAACGTCGGACGCTGTGAGTCCCGCGGCTTTTTGGAAGCGTGTGTTCTCAAGCGTGCCCCAACCGTTCCAGAGCGGACCGTCAAGCGATGCGAATGCTGGAGCGTTCGCGGTGCACATGGCAGCGGGCGGAGGTTTGAGCTGAAAGTTATCGCCGAGGGCCTTTCCAGTGACATACTCGGCGATGGCGCGGCGCTCAAGCGCGGTGCGGCGGCTGGTCATCGGAACCATGGGACCCGTCTCGAGCGCGGCGAGAACGCGCTCGGCGGACATCGCTTGCAGAGCTGCGCGATTGGGCGCGCGATCCACTCCGCCGTCGTGACAAGAAGCGCAAATCTCTCTGTAGAGCGCTGCGCCGTCAGCCGCGGACAGAAGCTGGACCGTAGCGAGAAAGGCCGCCACGAAGAGCATTCGCCGAATCATCACCGTTCAGTATATAGCGGGACTTTCGCCATCCGCCTTCTTAAACGAAAGCCCGCGCTCGGAGAGCGCCTCGCGTAAACCATCGAGTGCACGCGGGCCCATCCAATCAAGCGCGCAGCAGCGAGTGAAGCAACTCGATTACGGCGACCAATTGCATGACCATATCGGGGAGGTGCAGCATCCGCCTCATCAAGCCATCCAGCGCCGTGACCAGCTTAACTCCGCCGGTGAAGACGAGCGCCGCGAGCAGCACGTGAAGGATCTGAAAGGTGCGGCTCATGGTCGTTCTCCGGCAGACAGGGACGCCAGGACTCCAGCCAGACGGTCCATGGTTTCGGCTGCGCCCTCTTCCATTCCGGATTTGATGATGGCGTCGCGAATTTCGGTGGAACTGGCAAGCCCAGTGATGGTCAGGGTGGTCTGGCCATTCTGCTCGGTCAGCGTCACTGTGTTAATCGATTCGCCCGGATAATCGTCGAACGACTCGGTAGAGACGAGCCGTTCGGGCCTGGCGATCTCCAGGTACGCGCCTCCCAGGCCGATGCTGCGCCCTTTCGGGCCGCGCATCACGTAGCGCCAACGGCCACCGACGCGGAGATCGATTTCACACACCTCCAGATTCCAGCCGTGCCGGCCATACCAGTGCACCACGTGCTGGGGCTTGGTCCAGGCTTCAAAGACCAGATCGCGGGGCGCATCGAAGACGCGCGTGAGGACGATCTCGCGGTCTCCTTGCGTCCTAACGACGAGTGGATGACGTTGTGTGACAAGGTATGCAGTCAATTGATCGAACGTCCCGCTGAAGCCTTGCTCCATGCTCTGGCTCGCATTGCGGAAGACTTCGCGCTCCTCAGCCGGCGCGTTGATCGGGCCGCCGCGGACCGTGATCGTGGTGCGTCCTGCGTGTTCACTGAAGGTCACCGTGTTCAACACCTCGAGCGGCCATTGGGCGTTGAACGGCGCGCGCACGGTGTCGCCCGCGGCGTCACAGAACGAATTCACGAAGACCAGGCGCGCGGGAGCATCAATTTCGCGATACACAAACTTGCCCCACATCTCCTGCCCCTCGGGACTGCGCATGCAGTAGTGAAACATGCCACCGGGCCGCAGATCCAATTTCCCACTGACCCAGCTAAGGCCGCGTGGCCCCCACCAGTGCATCAGCCGCTTGGATTCGGTGAAAGCTTTCCACACCAGATCACGCGGCGCGTCGAACGTGCGCGAAATCTCGAACTGTGGTTGGGACATGGATGCCAGCTCCTCTCCCAGGCGTTCCAGGGTTTGATTCAATCCTTCGACTGCGCCATATTCGAGCGCGACCCGGTCGCGGAGCTCGGCGGACTCGAATACCATGCGAACGTTGACCCGGGTCTTTCCGCCGGTTTCGACGAAGGTGACCGTGGTTTGAAACTCCGGTGGCGAAATATGTTCGTACACCAGCCGTTCGGGGCTGACGACTTCAACGTAACGGGTTTCATTCGGATAGTCGCGGCCGTCCGGACCACGCATGGTGTGGCGCCAAACTCCGCCCGGCCGCACATCCATTTCGTGCGTAACGGTTTGAAAACCACGCGGTCCCCACCAATTCGAGATGTGTGTCGGATCGGTCCAGGTTTCAAAGACGAGCTCGCGCGGGGCGTCGAATATGCGAGACGCGATGATTTCACGTGAGGAAGACATAGTTGGCATCGTAGCTTGTGTCATGTTGGCTAACTCCGGACAGGGATGATCGCGCGCAGCCGCGGTTCGCGCAGGAACAGGGGAGCCCAGATCAGTACGCAAAAAATGATCGGGAAAGAAGTATCAAACGCCGGGGCGCTGATGCGTATCTGGCTAGCGACGGCCCCTCCCAAATAGGCAGTGAGCAGAATCGCGCCGAAGATCGAAGTGTGCGGAATTGCATAGACGAGCGTGCAGGCGAGTACGATGATTCCGATCGCGACAACCGCGCTTTCGGGGTAACCCAGGCGAACCGTGGCTTCGATCACTTGGGGGACTTTGAGGATTTTCGTGACGCCGTCGAAGATCAGGAAGAGCACAACCAACGCGCTCAGGGTGCGGCTGGTCCACAGGACCGGCGTCGAAGGAACGGCCGCGGGGATTGGGGATAGGGAAGTGGCTGCCATGTGGATTATCCTTTCTTGGGATGTTCGAAGTTCAGCATCCAGTGGATTCCGAACCGATCCGTGAACATGCCGAACCGCGCGCCCCAGAATGTGTCCTGCAGTGGCATCCGGATGTTGCCTTTCTCTGCGAGCGCGCCGAAGAGCTTTTCGATCTCCGGAAGGCTATCGCATTGGATGCTGATGGAGACGTTGTTTCCTTGCAGCAACGGCATGCCGGGCTGCCCGTCGGAAGCCATGAAGAGCGTCGACCCTTTGGTGAGACGAGCGTGCATGATGCGGTCCTTCGCTTCCGGTGACGGATTCCCCGGCATTTCCGAGAACGGCGTCATTTGCAACTCGGCTCCGAGGCATTTCGAGTAAAACTCCATCGCTTCGCGGCAATTCCCGTCGAAGTTCAAATAAGGGATGATTTCCTTCACGATTTTCCTCCTTCGATTTGTTGCCCCAGCGCTTCGGCCAGGCGTTCGAGAGTTTGCGACCAGCCCGGCTCCATTCCTTCGAGCATGCGATCGGCATACGGGACGAGTCCGGTCATGCGAGTATGCAGGGTCAGTTTTGTTTTGCCACCGGCGTCTTCCAGCGTGATGCTGGTGACGCCTTCGAGCAGGTGCGTACCATCTTTATCGAGCGCGACGTTGGTGAAGCTCAAACGCTCCGGCGGCACGATCTCGCGATAAACAGCCTGCATGGTGTGCTCGTTTACGCCATCGGGGAAACGCATCACGATGCGCCACGTTCCGCCGACGCGCAGATCCACGTCGCAGGCCGGTGTGGTGAACCCATTCGGCCCCCACCAGCGCTTCAAGTGCATGGGATCGGTCCAGGCTGCAAAGACCAATTCACGCGGCGCATCGAATACGCGCGTTAATGTGAGCTCACGCTCCAGGGCGTTGGCGGCGGGGCTATTTTTTGCGTTGCTTACCGGCATGGGTTTTGTCCTTTGGTTTGGTTTGGGATTCTTTGGCGGCGCGGGCCTTCAGTTCCCGCAAATAGTCGTCCAGGCGATCGAAGCTTTGTTCCCAGAACTGGCGGTAGTGATCGATCCAATCGAAGGCGTCCTTGAGCGGGGCGGCTTCAAGACGGCAGGGCCGCCACTGGGCATCGCGTCCCCGGCCGATCAGCCGCGCGCGTTCGAGCACCTTGAGGTGCTTGGAGATGGCGGGCAGGCTCATCTCGAACGGCTCAGCCAATTGCGTAACGGACGCTTCGCCGGTGGCGAGACGCGCCAGGATAGCGCGGCGCGTGGGATCCGCAAGTGCGGCGAAAGTGGAGCTGAGGGGATCGGGCGTCGTCATTTGTTGTTAACTCATCGGTTAATTAACCGACAAGTTAAATGTACTTCGCCCCGGACTGTCTGTCAAGAAATTTCTTGCGGATTTTTCTGCTACCTTGCGAGCATGTGCAGGAACATCCGGCCGCTGTTCAATTTCGACCCGCCCACCACCGAAGCAGAGGTTCGCGCGGCATCGCTGCAATTTGTGCGCAAGATCAGTGGATTTACCAAACCGTCGAAGGCCAACGAATCCGCATTCCAGAGCGCGGTGGAGGAAATCGCCGCCGTTTCAGCGCGCCTGATCGCTTCGCTCGCAACGAATTCGCCGCCCAAAAATCGCGAGGAAGAAGCAGCGAAGGCCAGGGCACGCGCGGCGGGCAGGTATGGCGCATGAGCCCGGGACTCGCAACGTTACCGGAAAGCCTGGATCAGCGCTGGGCGGCGCCGCTACGCCCCATAATGGGCCAGACATCGACGATCTGATCGCCGCGTGCGACGTAGTAGCGGTCGTAGTAATTCGTGCTCTCATCGAGCACCGTGCAATAAATTTCTAAACGATCGCCCAACTGCACGCCTGGATCGGACTCCGTCCACGTGAGGAGCCCGTACTCAGCGCCTTGGCCGCCGACTTCCAGCCAGGGCATCCCCTTCACTTTGTCGGTGGCGCGAACGCCGGCTTTGTTGCCGTAATCGATCGCGGCCTGGTTGGGATGGTGTCGGCTGTCCACAGTGGTCAGCACGGTGAGCGCGCCCGCAAAATCGTCGAAAGTGTCGCCGCCGTCTTTGCCACCGATGACGAAATACCGCATGTCCATGAATACGTAGGAACCCACTTCGAGTTCGGTTAGGCCGTTCTCATGGTCGATGTCGTAGGTGCCTGTCGAGCCGCCGGTGAAAATGTTTACCGGCAAACCGGACTGCCTGCACATCTCGATGGTTTCTCTCGCTCCAGCCAGGTCGTGGGCCGATTGTTCCCGCCGCTTCTCCCAGGTTTTGGTATGAGCGGCAACTCCGGAGTACGCCATGATGCCTTCAAACGTCATGTTCTTGGACGAAGCGATCTTTCGCGCCAGGTCGAGAGCGGGCTCGCCGCACGCGATCCCCTGGCGGTTCATTCCGGCATAAACCGATACCAGCACCCGGATGTGCGCTTTTTGCGCTTGGGCCGCCTGCTCCACCCAGTGGAAGATCAACGGGTCATCCATTACGAAGCTGAAGGTGGGATCCCGAATCGATAGGCTGATTGCCCGTTCGATGGCGTTTTCGCTGGCGGGCTGCTTGGTCCACATTACGTTCTTCAGGCCGGAGTTGGACAGCAGCTCCGCCTCCGCAATGGTGGCGCAGGTCAGTCCGATTGCGCCATTCGCGATTTGAATCTTGGCGACATCCACGCTCTTGTGGACCTTGACGTGGGGGCGAAGGGCGATACCAAGCGCGTTCGCAGCGTCCGCCATCCGTTTGATGTTGGCCTGGAAGAGCGCTTCATCCACCAGCAGGCAGGGCGTCGGCAAAACGGCTTTGGTAATGCCGCGGAAATCGCGGCAGGCGATGCGGGCTTCGAATTCCGAATACGGAAAACATGAATGCATCCTGCGCTTCAGTGCACGGGCAGATTGTCCCGGTGGGCGTTCAGATTCGGCGGGGCTGGTCCGATCGTGCCAAGCGTGGGATGGTCGGGGGAAGAACCGGCCAAGCCGAGGACATTGGCCACCGCCCATGAGATCTCCGCCGGCATGCTAGAAACCTCATCCATTAAGCGATCATAACTTCCTGACCATAAAGGACTTTCATGGGTTGCATCATTCAGCTGCACAGTCACACGCAGGCGGTTATCCCTGTTCCATACGCTGCCCAGGATCACGGCACGCGCTCGAAGCTGTTGGGCGGCTTGCCGGGCATTGGGATTCCTTTTGAATCGCGACGACAACGCCTGGTCTACCACCTGTAGATTCGGCACCTGCCGCAAGGCGTCCACTAGTTGGCTGGTCAAGCGATCGCTCAAGAGCCCATCAGCGCGATCATCGCTCAGGCTCACGAACGGCAAAACCGCGATCGTGGCGGACTCATTGGACGCTGCGCTCAGCCGTACGCCAGGAAGCCACTGAAATAGTGCGACAGCGGCGGCCAGGATCAAGATGCACGCGGGTATTGCAATGGCCGCAGTTTTCCATCCGAACGGCTTTCGTTGCCTTGGCGCGGGCGCGGGAACCACCGGATCCAGAGGCTCGGCGGGCGGTGCAACGATTTCAACCGGGGAGACTGCCAGGCTTCCCAATGCGCCGGGCGCTCTCTCAAAAACCGGAGCGTAGGAACCCTTGGGCAGTTCAATACGAATTTGGTCCTCCGCGCCCTCCGTCTGATAGTACTTTTCCAGCCGAAGCCGGAGCTTTCGGGCCTGCGTGCGGACAATGGGATCGAGGCGCGGGTCGAAGGATTCGCCGCGGCCCAGAGCCTCGCGCCCGATCAAGTATTCCTTAATGAATTGGCCACGTCCGGCGATGCTTTGCGCTACGGTATAGGCAAGAAACTTACTTTGCCCGCGAGCGGGCCGGAAAGTGCGGCTGGCCAGGATGGTTTCAAGCTCGCTCTGTATCTCGTCCGCGAAAATACCGGGAGCGGGCGCTGGATCGGGCGACGGCGGGGTGATTTCCTGGTCTCGGATCTGGTCCATCAGAGCCTCCGGCAAGCATGCCCTGGCACAAACGCGGAACCGCAGGGGCTGGACTTCGCGAATCAATCGGCAACAGGCGGGGTTGCAAAGGCGCCTACCGTTACGGAAACGCGTCCGAGAGTAGTTTGATGATCGTAGCTCCCAGCGGACCTGGTTTCAACCAAAAAATTTCTTGTCGGATGGATTCAATATTTTTCTTGGCATGACACCAGCCAGGGTTCCGCGCGCTCGGTGTATTGCGCCAAATTTCGATCCTCCGATCGGGTACACTGAAAACAATGGCGACAAATGTGAAAACGCAAGCCGCTCAGCCGCCGGCGACTGGATGGTACGGTACGGTTTTGCTTGCGTGGCTGGTCCCCGGAGCGGGGCATTTTCTGCTGAAACGGCCGTGGCGCGGTGCACTATTGCTGGCGTCGGTCCTGCTGATGTTCCTTTTCGGCTTGATGATGCGCGGGACGTTTTTTCAGCCGCAAACCGGCGACGTGCTCACCACCATCATTTATTGCGGCGGATTTGTAGGCGATCTGGCTTCGGGCCTGCTGTATTTGCTCACCGTCTGGCTCGGATATAATCAGCCCGATATGGCCGGACATGTGCACGATTACGGCACCAAGTTTCTGGTCGCCGCCGGTCTGCTGAACATCTTGGCGATGGTGGACGCTTATGAGATCGCGACCAAGCAAAAGGACTGACGTTTTCAACTGGATCCCCTTTTAGGACTGTATGCCAAAGATGAACCTCTCGCATTTTGAAGCTTCGGTGCTCTTCGCGCTGCTGGCCTCGGTGGTTTTGGGTGTAATTACCAAACGAACCGACGCGGAGCGCCTGCGCTACGGAGTACGCTGTTTCGCCTATTTTGTCGCGGCGCTGATCGGTTTAGGCTGGCTGATGAAGCTCGGCCACGGCTAGTCGCCAACGGCCGGCTCACGGCCCCGCTTTTTGCGGTTTGCAATCGCCTTGACAGACCGTTTGCGAGATCTGCTGCTCAGGTCCCAGAGTTCCCGGACTGGAGACGGTCGGCCTGCGCACAGACAGCGTCTGAACCACCGTATTATTGGGGCCGGGCGCTGCGCTTATGGTCTGTTGTTCCTGAAGCTTCAGCGATGAATCGGGCGAATTTACGGTGCCGGGCACATCGCGTGAATAGATATCTACCACCGAGTTCTTCAAACCATCGGGCTGCGTCACGGTTTTGGTGACGGTTTGGGTATGGAGCTGCAATTGGCCCGTGGGCCCGATCTCGTATTCCGCGCTGTTGTCGGAGCTTTCCGCACCGTTTACGGTGTGCTCGTCGGTCTGGCGGACTGCGACTTGGAACCCACCGTTCCCATCGCTACGGTAGGTCGTGCTGTCGGATTGATAGCCGCTGGGCTGTTGAACGACGACCTCCTCACGCCTTTCCACCGTCCGGAGCCCATCGGCGGAAGGGCGCTCGACGACGGTCTGCGAGGTTTTTCCTGAGGAAGTGAGTTGGGTGTCGGTGGTGGTCTTTTCAATGACCTGCAAGTTCCCGTTGATGTCCGTGCGAGAAGTAGTGGATTGGGTGGTGGAACTGCCGTCCGGATGCTTCTGTTCGTCGATGGTCTCTTTTTCCGGCGGCAGAGGATTGCCCTGGGGATCGTAGCGCTGGGTCACGCGTTCTACAATGCGCTCGGAAGCATCATTTTTGAGCACCCGTTCTTCGACGCGTTCCAGGGGAGCCGATCCGCCGTTGATCGACTGGTGAGATACGGTAAGCGTCGAGTTCCCGTCCGATTTCGTTTGCATGATCTCGGGGCCATATGGAACGCGGTTGCCGTTGACATCGACGCTGTAGGCTTCGCTGGTATTGGATTGTTGCGCGCTCGAGGGCCCGGACAGCCATACCAGGAGCGCAGGCATCAAAAGGATGCAGTACTTCACGATTTCAGCCTAGCGTTTTCGGCTGAAGCCGGCAATGCGGTGAACGCCTTAGATTCGCCCGCACAAGGAAGCAAACGATCGTGACGTTAGTACCAATCAGAATCGCCCCCGGAAGGCCGATAAAGAAAGGGGGATTTCGGTGAACGGCGACCTGACCAACGAACGGGACTTCATCACGGCGGTTCTCGAAACGTGTGGAGCACTGGTTGTAGTGTTCGACGTGGAAGGCCGCTTTGTGTACGCCAATCGCGCTCTGGAGCGCCTGCTGGGCTATACCAGACAGGAACTTGATGGCCAGGTCTTCTTTGATGTGGTGGTGGGGCCGGAAAGCCGGGAAACCAGCCGCCAAAGGTTGGAGGACGGATTCTGCGCCCGCGCACCCAGCGCCTTCGAGAACGAATGGATCACCAAATCGGGCGAGCGCCGGCGGATTTCGTTCTCCAACGTACCGATGCTGAACGGGCAGGGCGGCGTGCAGTATTACATCGCCACCGGGATCGACATCACGGACCGGTACCGGGTGGAACAAGAGCTTCTCAAATCCGAGACCCAGTTTCGTTCGATCTGGGAGGCGTCCTGCGAACCGATGTTTTTGAGCGGCCCGGGCGACGTCATCGTTCGAGCGAACGCGGCTTTTGCGGCGCTGCTCGGGGAGGACACACGGTCGCTCGAAGGCCGGAAAGTGAGCACGCTGTTCGATTGCGAGGACGGGCAGACTCTGGGCGAATACGATCGGGCGCAGCAGGCGGTGCCGGGGCGGGATCACTTCTTTGAGCGCGAACTGCATTTTGCGCAGGGACAAGCGGGAGTTTTCGAAATCTCAGTGAGCCAAGTGGAGATTCCGGGCGAAGCGCCGCAAATGCTCTGCATTTTGCGGGATATTACGCAACAAAAACAAAATGCGCAAGAGCTGGCCCGCGCCAAGGAATCCGTCGAAGCCGCCAACCGCGACTTGATCGCCTCGAACCGGAGCCTGGAAGAGACCGGGCGAATTGCGCGCGAAATGGCCGACCGCGCCGAAGCGCTCAGCGCCGCCAAGAGCGAGTTTCTGGCCAACATGACGCATGAGGTCCGCACCCCGCTCAACGGCATCCTGGGGATGACGGGCCTGGCGCTCGATACCGATTTGCAGCCGGATCAGCGCGAATACCTGGAGTTGGTGAAGTCTTCCGCCGAGGCGTTGTTGAGCCTGGTGAGCGACGTTTTGGATTTCTCCAAGTACGAGGCCGGCAAACTGGGGCTCGATCGCGTGGCGTTTTCCGTGCGGACGCTGCTGCGCGAAGTACTGCGCCCGCTGGCCTTGCGCGCCTCGGCGAGCGGCCTGGCCTTCGAGTGCGGGGTAGACGATGCCGTGCCTGGCGAAGTGCTGGGCGACCCGATGCGCATTGCCCAGGTGCTGCGCAATCTGGTGGGCAACGCGATCAAGTTCACCAACGCGGGTAAGGTTGCGGTCCGCGTCCGCGCCGAATGTATCCAGGACTCGGCCGTTACGCTGAACTTCAGTATTTCCGACACCGGGATCGGCATTCCGGCGGCAATGCATCGGGCGATCTTCGAGCCTTTCACGCAGGCCGACGGTTCTACTTCGCGCAAGTACGGAGGGACCGGTCTCGGACTGTCGATTTCGGCGGGATTGGTGGAATTGATGGACGGCAAAATCTGGGTCGAGAGTGATCCCGGCAAAGGCAGCACGTTTTATTTCACGATCACGCTTGAGCTGCCGCCCAAAGAATCCCCGGACGCCCAGCTGCCGGAAGGGGGTGCGCAACCGGCATGCAAGCGCAAGATGGATATTTTAGTGGCGGAGGATAACGGCGTCAACCAGCGCCTGGCGGTGCGGCTGCTCGAGCGGGAAGGGCACACCGTAACGATTGCCGGATCGGGCCAGGAAGCCGTTGATTTATTCGAACAGCATCCGTTTGACCTGATCCTGATGGATGTTCAGATGCCCGGCCTGGATGGCTTGCAAGCCACCGCGCGCATCCGCGAAAGGGAACGCGCGTCGGGCCGGCACGTTCCTATCGTTGCCATGACGGCGCAGGATGCCGAGTCGGACCGGCTGCGGTGCCTGGAATCGGGAATGGATGCCTACGTAGCCAAACCCGTGCAGGTGCCGGCGCTGTTCAAGATGATCGAGTCGGTTGGAGGAGGAGGAAATTCCATGAACACCGAAGTGGCAAGGGAGGGCGCCCGCGTGGAGGCGCAATTGCGTCAGTTGGACGAATCACTCGCGCTCAGCCGCGTGGGCGGCGACGTGGAGTTGCTCAAGGAAGTCATTGGGCTATTTCTCGCCGATTATCCGGATACGTTCGAAAAGATCAAGAGCGCCGTCGCGGCGAGCGACGCTACCGCGCTCGAACATCATGCCCACAGCTTGAAAGGATCGGTCTCCACCTTTGGCGCGGGCCGCGCCTTCGAAGCGGCGTTTGCGCTCGAAAAGCAGGGGCGGGAGCGGGATTTGCGATGCGCTAAGGAAGGGCTGTTGCAGCTCGAACAGGCGCTTGTAGCGTTGCGCCCCGAACTGGAACTCCTGCAAGTGAAGTAGCTGCGCGGCGCCGCGCGCCGGCCTTGTCAACCTTCGGCAATACGTGCGACCATCGCTTCGCCGGAGCGGGAAAGCTGCACTGCGTTTGCTATAGTGGTGGTCTGCTCTCCTATGGCATCCACCTCCGTAACGGAAATCGTCTGTGCACACAGCCCCGATTCCGATGACGCTTACATGTTCTATGGCCTGGCGACCAAGAAAATCCGTTCCCGGCTGGTCAACTTCCGGCACGTTCTGGACGATATTGAAACCCTGAATCGCAAGGCGCTCGAAGGCGCCTACGAACTCACCGCCATTTCTTATCACGCCTATCCGTATGTCGCCGACAAGTACGTTTTGATGGCGAGCGGATCGAGCATCGGCGACGGTTACGGCCCGATTCTTGCGAGTGTGAAGCCGTTTGGGCCGGATGAGGTCAAGGGTAAAAAGATCGCAATTCCCGGCCGCATGACCAGCGCGTATCTCACGCTGAAACTTTTCGAACCCGACTTTGAGGAAGTGGTCATCCCTTTCGACAAGATCCTGGACGCCGTGGCCGAACACAGCGTGGACGCCGGATTGATCATCCACGAGGGGCAGCTTACGTATGGCAAGAGCGGGTTTCACAGCGTGGTGGATCTGGGCCGCTGGTGGAAATCGGAGTTCGATCTGCCGCTGCCGTTAGGTGGGAATGTGCTGCTGCGGTCGCTGCCGGGCGAACTAAAAAGCGAGTGCTGCCGCATGATGCGCGAAAGCATTCAGTATGCGCTCGATCACGGCGAAGAATCGTTGAACTATGCGATGCAGTTCGCGCGCGATTTGGAACCCCGTCTGGCCGAGAAGTTCGTGGGCATGTACGTAAATCATTTTACGGTGGATTGCGGCGATCTGGTACCGGTAGCGGCCCAGAAGCTGCTCGACATGGGCTATGAAGCTGGCCTGATCTCGAAGAAAGTTACGGTGGAGTTTGTGCGGTAAGGTGAAGGTATGTTGTGGTTTCGGCGCAGTGTTGGTTTTGGCGCGTGTGTAGCGCTGGCGGTCCTCTCGCTGCCGGCTTTTTCCCAAACCGGTGGCGACGCGGAAAAAGCCCGGGTTAAGGGCGTCCGCGAGTACGGCAAGGGCGGCTCGGAAAATATTCCGAAGATCGTGCCGTACCTTACCGACCCCGAACTGGATGTGCGTATTGAAGCCGTCAAGGCGATCGTCAACATCGGGACGCAATTCAGTCTCGATCCGCTGGTGAAAGCGACGCACGACAACGATCCCGAAATTCAGATTCGCGCCATTGACGGCCTGGTGAATTTCTACGAGCCCGGTTACGTGAAAACCGGGTTGACGGCGTCCATCGAGCGCGTCGGCTCGTCCGTTAAATCGAAATTTACGGATACCAATAGCCTGGTGATCGATCCCTACATGGAGGTGCGTCCGGAAGTGATCGCAGCCTTGGGGCGCATCGTCAGCGGCGGGTCCAGCCTGGATGCGCGCGCCGATGCGGCCCGTGCGGCCGGCATTCTGCGCGGTCGCGCGGCGGTTCCGGATTTGGAGCAAGCGCTGCGATCCAATGACAGCCGGCTCATTTATGAATCGCTGATCGCGCTTGAGAAAATTCGTGATCCCAGCGCCGGCCCCAGCCTCGAGTTTCTGCTGCACGATCTGGACGAGAAGGTTCAGAGCACGGCGATTGAGGCGACGGGCCTGCTCATGAATCGCGAAGCCATCAATACGTTGCGCGACGTTTTGGATCGCTCGCGCAAGATGAAGGTGAAACGCGCCGCGCTGACCGCCATGGCGCAGATGCCGGACCCGCAACTGCACGATGTCTATCTCACCTACCTCCATCACAAGGACGAAGGCCTGCGCGAGGCTGCCGCCGAGGGCGTGGCCCGGCTCAAGACTCCCTCCGACCTTTCCATCATGCAGCGCGCCTTCACCAACGAGAACAAAACCGAGCCGCGGCTGTCCGATGCGTTCGCCCTGGTGAGCCTGGGCCAGCGTGGCACCACGGAATTCGATCCGCTGCGCTACCTGATTGACAATCTAAACTCGAGTGCATATCGCGGCGTCGCGGTCGCGTACCTGACGGAAGTGGCGCGCGATCCCCAGGTGCGCCAGGCGCTCTATCCGGCGTTGACGCAAGCCAGCGCCACGCGCGAGGAGAAGACCGGTCTGGCTGACGCCTTAGCTGCCAGCGGCGGCAAGGATTCCGTGGCGCCGCTTGAGGCGCTCTCGCAGGACCCGGATTCCGAAGTGTCGCAAGAGGGTCTGCGCGCGGTGAAAAATCTTCGCGCGCGCCTGCCGTAAGAAGCCAATTGCATTCCTAGTCCGATCTCTCTGGAATGTGCGGGAAAATGGAGTTGTGAGAAAACCCGCGCTCTCGCTTCTCGCCCTGCTTATTGGACTGGCTTCATTTTCTCCAGCTCAAGACAGAAATCCCGAAACTCCGCGAACGGGTCGAAATGCTAGGCAGACGGGTGAAACCAAGCCCTCTCCAGTGTCGCTCGGTGAATTCAGCGTTTCGCTCGAAGACCTGGTCAGCCGCGTACGTCCGGCGGTGGTTCAGATCTTTTCCACTGGCTACGTCGCAAGCAGCGGGACCGACTCGAGCAACGCCTCAGCCTTGCTTTCCGAACAACGCAGCACCGGCTCCGGCATCATCTTGTCGGAAGAGGGCTACATCGTCACCAACGCTCACGTCGTCCGCGGCGCCCGACGCATCCAGGTGCGGCTCTCGGTGCGGCACGTCCGCGGCCACAGCGTGACGATCGAGCCGGCTGTCCGGTTGCTGGACGCGAAGCTGATCGGCATGGATCGCGAGATGGACCTGGCGGTGATCAAAATCGAGCGGACCGGCTTGCCTCATCTCGAATTGGGCAACTCCGACGCCCTCCGGCAGGGCGAATTGGTGATGGCGTTCGGGAACCCCAGGGGCCTGGAAGGCTCGGTCAGCATGGGCATCGTGAGTTCTACCGCGCGCGAGATCCATCCGGACGATTTTCTCGCCTACATTCAAACGGACGCTCCCATCAATCCCGGTAACAGCGGCGGTCCGCTGGTGGACGCGCGGGGCCGCGTGGTGGGCGTGAATACGTTCATCCTGAGCGACTCGGGGGGCAGCGAGGGGTTGGGCTTCGCGATCCCGAGCAACATCGTCAACATGGTTTACACGCAGCTTCGTAAGAAAGGGCACGTGCATCGCGGCAAGATCGGGATTTATGTTCAGACCATCACGCCGTCGCTGGCCGACGGACTGGGTTTGCCGCGCGATTGGGGAGTGCTGGTCGGCGATGTAACGCCGGATGGGCCGGCCGACCAGGCGGGCGTCAAGGCAGGAGATGTGGTGGAGACTCTCAATGGCCGCACCATGCGCAACGCGCGCCAGCTCGAATCCTACATTTATCGCTCGCCCATGAAGCAAAAAGTGACGTTGCAGGTGTTGCGCGGCAAGGATCAGCTGACCATCGAGGTCCCGGTGATCGATAGCGTAGACGATCCGCAGCGCTTCGCCGACATGGTGAATCCGGAAGACAACCTGGTGTCGAAGATCGGAATTCTGGCCATTGGGATCGACAAAGATGTAGCGGCCATGCTGCCAGGGCTCCGGAATTCCTTCGGCATAGTGGTGGCAGCCGGATCGAGCGAAACGGATTTCACCACGGGAACCGGGCTCCAGCCGGGAGACGTCATTTATTCGGTGAACCGCGCGCCGGTGGGCACCGTGGAGGCGCTGCGCAAGAAATTGACGGAGTTCAAAACGGGGGATGAAGTGGTGATGCAGATCGAGCGTTCCGGGCAGCTCATGTTTGTGACCGTCGACATCGAATGATGGGGCTGCGCTTAGCCGTGATTTTCGCGATCTGCGCTGCCCTCGCCCCGGCGCAGACCCGCCATCGGCGTAAAGCGGCTACGGATCCCGGTCCCGCTCCAACCGCCTACACCATGGAAAACATTACGGTGGAAGGGAATCACGTCTATACCAGGGAGCAGATTCTGGCTGTCACCGGACTCCGGGTGGGACAGAAGGCAGGACGACGCGAATTCGACGCCGCACGTGACAAGCTCGACGCCACCGGATCGTTTGACAAAGTCAGCTACCGCTACACGCCGTCGCAAGATGTCGAGGGCTACGACGTCACGTTTGAAGTTGCCGAAATCGGCCAACTTTATCCCATGCGCTTTGAGGATCTGCCTGCCACCGATGCGCAGTTGCGGGCCTGGCTCCAGCAGCAGGACCCGCTATTTGGCCCGAAAATTCCCGCGACGCATCCAGTGGTGGACCGCTACGTCAAATGGATCTCGGAGTATCTGACGGCGCACAATCATCCGGAAGCCGTGAGTGGCCGGCTGACCGCGGAGGATAGCCCGGAGCTCACCATCGTCTTCCGCCCGGCCAAGGCCCGCGCGAACATTGCCCATGTAATATTCACCAATTCGGGTGACGTGCCGGCCGGAACGCTGCAGACGGCGATGGCCCTGGTTGCTATCGGTGTGCCCTATACGGAACGGCACTTTCGGCTATTGTTGGACGATCAGATCCGGCCGATTTTCGAGGCGCGGGGCCTGTTGCGCGTGACGTTTCCCAAAATCGAAACCGCCCCGGCCAAGGACGTAGACGGCGTTACGGTGACGGTACGCGTGGAATCGGGGCCGCTGTACAAGCTGACCGGTGTGCGATTCGTGGGCGGCGACTTTTACCGTGGGGAGCTGAAGGATCTTTCCAAGCTGAAGCTGAACCAGACGGTCAATTTCGACGAGGTGAAAGCGGCGCAAGGCCGGATTCGGGATAAGCTGCGGCGCCGGGGGCGTTTGGATGCGTCCTCCCAGGTGCAGCGCGATATTAACGACGTCAATCACACCATCGCGCTGACGTTTCTGATCGATCCGGGACCGCTCTATACGCTGGGCAAGCTGAATATGGTGGGGCTCGACATTGTGAGCGAGCCTGAAATCCGAAAGATGTGGGGCATCGCGCCGGGGCGGCCGTTCAATGTGGATTACCCCGATCATTTCCTCGCCAGCGTGAAGGAGCGCGGCGTCTTCGATGGTCTGAAAACCACACGTTCGGAGACTAAGATCAATCTGAATCACACGGTGGACGTAACGCTGTATTTCAACAGGTAGGATTGCAACGGATTGCTCGACCTGATTCGCAAGCGGGAGCGTCCATGATCTCGACGCTAAGGAGGCTTGAATGGGCAGACCGGTAGCTCTCGCGCTTTATGTGGTGGCGATGATAGCCGTCATCGTCGGTGTAGATTTCGTGTTCTTCAGAAACCGATTCTGGGAACGGCTGGCGGTGAATATCGGCATTGTGTTGGTGTTCGGGGCCTTCTACTTCAGATTCCTCAGGCGTCCATGAACCAGGCGCGATAGCGATCAGCGGAAAATTCCGGCCTCGTCGCGGCCGGCGGCTTCGGAGATTTTGGCGAAGCGCTCGCGCCATCGGCTGGTATTCTATAGGGAAGTGGCATCGCCGTTGAATTTTCACCTGGAGCAGTATGACGGTCCGCTCGACCTCTTGCTCGACCTCATCCGCAAGCAGCAGGTCAATATCTACGACATCCCGATCGCGTCCATCACGCAGCAGTATCTCGAATACATGCAGCGCGCAATGGAGCTGGACATCGAGCTGAGCGCCGAGTTTGTTTACATGGCGGCGACGCTGATCCATATCAAATCGCGGATGCTGCTGCCCAAAGATCCGGAGCTCGACAAGATCTCTCCGGAAGAGGACCCGCGCCAGGAGCTGGTGGATCGTCTGCTGGAACACGAGCGCTTCAAGAATGCGGCTGAGATGCTGCAGCAGAAGCGGATGGTGGAAGACGTCTCGTGGTCGAATCCGCAGATGGCGCAGTTTCTGGCCGAGCAGGGCGAGCCCGAACTGGCGGTGACGCTGTTTGATCTGGTGAAGACGCTGCAGGCGGTGATCGAGCGCGCCAAGAACCGGCCGATTTACGAGGTCGGTAAAGAGGACATCAGTATTCCGGATATGATCCGATACCTGGAACGCGTTTTCGGTGAGCTGCAGACAGGCGATTCGGTTCCGGCCGCCGAATTGTTTGAGCGGCAGGGCAGCCGCCGGGCGATGATCTGTCTGTTTCTCGCGATGCTCGAGCTGGTGCGGCGCCAGGCGCTGCAGTTGACCCAGAAGGACGCCTTCGGCGACATTGGTCTGAAGAAGCAGCGCGGCTTTGAGGAAGTGCTCAATCAATCGCTGGTCGCCGCCGAAGAAGAATACACCTAAGCACAAATGGAACCTACCGAAGTTCAATTGGACCCCGAAGCCGAGTTGCTTCCGGGGATCGAACCCACGAAGGCCGAAATGCCCGACGAGCAGCTCAGAGCTGTGGTGGAGGCCGTGATTTACGTGACCGATGAGCCGCTGTCGGCCGATCAGATCGCGACGGCGCTGCAGCAGCCGGCGGCGACCGTGGGGCGCGTGCTCGCGGAGCTGACTGCCGAATACAACAAGCCCGAACACGGGCTGACGATTCGCGAAGTCGCGGGCGGCTACAAGATGTCGACCAAGCCGGAGCATCACGAGGCCATCCGGGTGTTCGTCAAGAATCTGAAGCCGCCGTTGAAGCTGTCGCTGGCGGCGCTTGAGACGTTGGCGCTGATCGCCTATAAGCAGCCCATCACGGCGCCCGAAATCATGGAGGTGCGCGGGGTGCAGGGCGCGGGTGTTTTGAAGACGCTGGTGGACCGGAAGCTAATCGTAACGGCGGGAAGAAAGTCCGTGGTCGGGAAGCCGATGCTGTACAAAACCACGAAGGAATTCCTGGTGCAGTTCGGCTTGAACTCCTTAAGCGAACTGCCGACGCTGAAGGAATTCGAAGAGTTGGGCCGTTTGTCGATGACCGATGAAGAGCCCACACCCGCGCCAGAACCCGCGGCATCAGCCGAAGAAGCAGCCCCGGAAGCACCAGCCCCGGAAGAATCAGCCGCTGAACCGGCAGAACCCGAATCGACAGAATAATGGCGGAAGAACGGCTGCAAAAGCTGCTGGCGCATGCCGGAATCGCGAGCCGGCGGCACAGTGAACAGCTCATCATCGAAGGGCGTGTCACGGTGAACGGGGCGGTGGTCACGGAGCTTGGGACCAAGGCCGATCCCGAGCGCGATCACATAAAAGTGGATGGGAAACGCGTGGGCGGCGCCGAGCGTCTGGTATATCTCGCGATGAACAAGCCGAAGAACTGCATGACTACGCTGAGCGATCCGGAGGGCCGTCCCGCGGTGAAGGAACTTTTGCGCGGTGTTAAGGCGCGCGTGTATCCGGTGGGCCGCCTGGATTACGCGAGCGAGGGCTTGCTGCTGCTGACCAACGACGGCGAATTCGCCAAGCGCATCACGTCCGCTGCGAGGCATGTGACGAAAACCTACGTGGTGAAGACCAATGGTCCGCTGACGGCAGAGCAGGAAGATAAGTTTCGCGAAGGCGTGCCGCTGGGTGGCAAGAAAACGGCGCCGGCCGGCCTGAAGCTGATCCAGCGCGCCGCGAACCCCTGGTACGAAGTACGATTAATCGAAGGGCGGCAGAATCAGATCCGGCTCATGTTTAAACATTTCGGACGGTTGGTGGAGAAGCTGCGGCGCGTCAAGATTGGGTTTCTCGAGTTGGGACCGCTGCAACCCGGGAAGTTCCGGCATCTCACGCCGGCCGAAGTAGCGCGATTTCGCAAGCTGCTCGCAATGGAGGAATCGTAGGCGATGTCGGAAATTCCCGAGCTTCTGCGAAAAAGCCGCGTGATCGCGGTGGTGGGTCTTTCAAGCAAGCGCGCGCGACCGTCGTACAGCGTCTCAGAATACATGCAGAAGCAGGGCTATCGGATCATTCCGGTGAATCCGAATGAATCCGAGGTGCTCGGCGAGAAATGCTATCCGCGGCTGGAGGACATTCCCGAGCATGTCGATATCGTTAACATCTTCCGGCGCTCGGAGTTGGTCGCGCCGGTAGTGGAATCGGCAATCAAGATCGGCGCATCCGCCGTATGGATGCAGGAAGGCGTCGTGAATTTAGCGGCCGGCCGGAAGGCGAAAGCCGCCGGACTCGACGTCGTGATTGACCGCTGCATTCTGAAAGAACACCGGCGGTATTTTCGCTAGGTCGGGCGCGGCCGGTTACTTTTTCGTCACCATGTGCGGGATGTCCTGGTTGTTCTCCAGGCACTCGTATTCTTCAACGCGCGTATTCGGCGGCCGCCGCAAAAGCGCGCCAGTAACCCAAGGCTTGGTCAGCGTCTTCGGATCGGTCACGGTTGCGGTGTACGTGATGGTGTCGTCGCTATTCAGCGTAAAGCGCTCCACCACATGCAGGGCCTCGCTATGAAACGTCCCGACGCCGCTCAGCCAGGTCTTCGCGTTGAATCCGGTGACGTCCACCACCAGCGTGTCGCCGTCCCAGCGCGCCACGGAGTCGCCCATCCAGGTGGGAACGAGGTCGTCGGGATGCTCCAGTTTGTCGTTGATCGGGATGATACGGAAGGCGTGGAAGGATTCGTAGGTGATTACGATCTGGGTAGGCGTCTGCACGATTTCGAAAGGCATCGGCATCGAAGTGATGCGGGGAACGCCGGGAAGCAGGCAGCGCAAGGTTGGATCATCGGAGGTCGTAAATGTTTTGCTCTTGGCTTGGGCCCAGCCTTGATACGGCAGCGGCATCCGCTTGGGCGGGGGATTCACGGGCGGAGGAAACTTGACCGCCGTGCCATCCGCGGGATCGCCGTATAGGCTGACTCCGCCGCTTTGCCAGACCCCGTTGAGATTCGGTTTGCCGTCGGCAGTCCGTGGGATGGGCTTGGAGGGTGCGCTGGCGGCAAGCCCCGCGAGGGCGAAGAGGCAGACAAGGCCGATTTTCATGATGAGCTCCTAGCGGGCCGCCGGTGCTGTGGGTGGCGCGCTACCGCCGGACGGTCCGGCGAATTTCTTCGTGCCATCGGGGAACGTCACTTCGCGGCCTGCGAGACGCGTAGTGCTGTCCTTGGCGCGATAGGCGGTAATGGTCACGGTATCGCCAACCTTGAGGTCGTTGCGCGTGAAACCAGTCCGCTTCAGCGTATTCGGCGGATAGCCTTCCACGGCCCAATTCACCACGTTGCCGGTCGAGTCCTTCACATCGAGGTAGAAATAGATATGCGGATTGGTCCATTCGACTTTCGTAATGGTGCCGGTCAGAGTGACCAGCTCCTTGCTGTCGTATTCGGACGCAAAGGAATGATGCGCGAATACCGGCAGAGCGCTCAAAATCGTTCCAAAACACGCAGCCAGCAAGATGTTCCGGCCAGGAATCTTCATGGAAACCTCCACTTCACCGATTTCCGTACCAGTATGGCACAATCGCGCCGGAGTGATAATTCATATCACTGCCAGTATTCCCAATGCCGGGTGGCAACTACATATCCGCATAAGCACGCGTTTGTTACGGCGTGTGCGAGGATGCAATCGCCCAGGCTGCGGGTCCGAACCATCCACCAGTTGTAGGCGATGCCGGCGATTAATCCGACGTCCCAGTAGGGGCCGTGCTCGCTCGCAAACAGCGCGGCAGTGATCCAAAACGCGCCGGCTTGATACGTACCGAGAGGAACTTTTTCGAAGTTAGGTGCGATCAACCAACGCATCAGCCAGGCCCGCCAGAACAGTTCCTCGAGGATCGGAACAATGACGACGGCTTGAATGATGCGCGGCCACAGAACGAACGGATTGAGCAGAGTACTTTCGGGGAGGGGGCTGGCGAGTTTCCCAAATACCACGTTTTGAAACAGCCAGTGGTGCCGGTAGGTAGGGAACAGCAGATCGGGACCGACCCAGATCAGAAAAACCGCCACGCCCAGAATCACTGTCTCCAACCGGTGAAAGCTGTGCAGTTCGATCACCTGGCGCGAAAATGCGAACAGCACCACCGCGAGCAGCAGGTCGCGGACCGAGTAAACGAACAGGGGCGGGATCGGAAGGAGCTTCTGGATGGCCAGAAAGGCCAGAAACACGGCGAATGGCAGCACGTACGGCAGTGCCACCCAATCTGTTTTCAGTCCAACCTTCAACGCGGATCCTGAGGGATCATCTTAAATTTTCGCTAACAACTCCTTTATTCTAGCCTGCTCCTGCGAGGTCGGGTTGTTGTGCGACGCAGCTTCGAGTTCCCGCCGCGCAGTGGGCCGGTCACCTTTTTGATACAGCGCGAGCGCGAGGTGGAGATGGAACGCCGGGTTGTCCGGATTGCGGCTCACCAGGCCGCGCAACATCCGAATGCCTTCCTGGGTGAGATTTTTGCGGATGTAGACGAGCGCAAGTGTGTCCTCAATGTTGGGATCGTCCGGCGCGCTTTGCTGCGCGCGTTGCGCGTGCGCCAGAGCTTGATCCAGATCCACCCCGGCTTGGGCATCGAGATAGGCGAGGTTGTTCAGCGCCGCCGTGTTGTCCGGCTGAAGCTGGATCACGGTTTCGTATTCCGGGCGAGCGTCCGCGGAGCGCCCGGCCTGATCGTAGAGCAGCGCCAGATCGAGCGCCGGCGCCGGATCTGTGGGGGCAAGCCGGCGGGCAGTTTGAAACGCAGCCAATGCACCGGCAGCATCGCCTCTTCGCGCTTTCGCTTCGCCCAACTGCACATAAAGAGGCGCGGATTTGGGGTTCTTTGCGATCAGCGCTTCAAACTGCGAAGCTGCCGCGGCGAAATTACCGGAGGCGGCGTAGATGCGGGCGAGCGTTTCCCGATAATCCAGTCGATCCGGCGAACGTTGCAATTGATCGTTTGCAAGCTGGATCGCCTGCTGCCACTCGCGCTGCGCGAGTTTCGATTGAATCAGCCCGGCCATACCGCGCGGGTCGTTGGCTTGGATCAGTGCGTGGAACCCATTCTCGGCCTGCGCGCATCGGCGCTCCTTCAAATCCAACTCGGCGAGCTGCTCGCGGGCGTCGCTCGAATCCGGGTACATTTTGAGCAAATCGGACAGCTCCGCGCGCGCCTTTTGCGGTTCGGACATTTTGACCAAAGCGCTGGCGCGAATCAGCCGCGCCGTTGGATTCGCCGGATCGTCTCGCGAAACCTCGTCCGCCGCCGCGAGCGCTCGCCCTGCTTCGCCGCGTCCGAGAGACAATTCGGCCCAGGCCAGTTTTGCTGGTGCGTGATGCGGATCGATTCGCAGCGCGATTTCGAATTGTTCGCGGGCCAATTCCAGATTTTGTTGATCCGTTGCGGCCCGATACGCGCTACCCAGATTGAAATGCAAGGTGGCGTTCGAAGGCATCGCATTGGTCAGTTCCTTGAGCTCGGAGATGGCAGCCTTGACCTGGCGAGCCTCGCCGGATGCCAGCTCCAGCGTTGCCCGCAATGCCCGGGCTTCGGGATCTTTCGAATCCTCCCTCAGCAGCTCCGTAACCATGGTCTGCGCCTGATCGCGCGCGCCTTCGGTCGCGAGCACCGCTGCGATCCTCTTGCGGTATACGCGAGCCGACTTCGGATTCTGTTGCTCGCCTGCCCGAAAGTTCCCGAGCGCCGCCGGATAATCGTGAATGCGCGCGTAAAAATCCCCCGCTTCCAGACGCCCCGCGGGAAATTGCTTCGGATCGGCAGTCAGACGCGCAATGGTGGCCTGAACATCCGCCGTCCGGTGCATCAGAAAATAATGCGACGCGAGTTGTACCAGAACCATCCCTTGGCCCGGATTATCGGAAATTTGTTTTTCCAGCACTTGCTCAGCCAGATCCGGCCGATTGCCGCGCAGGTAATGTACGTAGAGAGCCTCGTAAAGTTGCGGGAAGGCCTTGTGCCGCTCGATCAAGCTGCCGGCGAGCTTCTCTCCGGCTTCATCCTGCTGGTCCGAAAACAGGGTCTGGAGCAACGTAAGCACGAGGTCCGGCTGATCGGGCCTGGCTTGGTTCGCCGCTTCAAAAGCTTTGATCGCCGCCGCGGTATCGTCTTTCGCCAGCGCGATATTCCCGGAGAAGCGGAGCGCATCGAACGATCGCGGGTCTTGTTTCAACAGGCGCTGCGTTATCTCCTGCAGATCCGCGAGAAACGCGCGGCCGCCGGGCGGGTTCAGAAGATAGAACGCGAGATTGAGATCGCCGAGCTGGATTACAGCGTCCCGATTGGCAGGATCCAGCTCCATGGCGCGGCTGAAATCCCTGCGCGCTTCGGGTAATGCCTTCAATTTGGCATTAACCAGACCCAGCCGATACCAAGCTTCGGGCGATCGCAGATCTTTGTTGAGCGCGCGGCGGTAGAGGATGAACGCTTCCTTGTATTTGCTCTGCGCAAAATACTGGTTTCCGCGCTCCACGTACTTCCGGCTGACCGCTTTGGGATCGGTATCGCATCCCGCCAGCGCGATCAGCACAAGAACCAGCAATAAAGCTGTGGTTTTCAAACACGCAAGTGCCGCGTAACGGCGAAAACTCTCAAGCCGCCGATGCGCTACCGCAGGGCCGCTTGCAAGGAGCCGGTCTGGCGCAACAAATCCAGGCGGGCGTTTTGAACCGCACGCTGCGCGTCGTAGAACGCGATCCACTTTTCTTGTTCAGCGAGCCGGGCATCGTCCACCTGCTGCTCGGTAGCGCGGCCCTCGCCTAGTTGCGCCAGCAAAACCGAGACCTGATCGCGTGTGTAGTCGAGATCCAGGCGTGCCACTTCCTGCGCGGAATTCGCCTTCTGCAATTCTTGATAGCTCTTCTGCGTATCGAGCTGGATGCGATTGCGCGCCTGGACTAACTGCGTGCGGAGCTCCAGAATATCGGTCTGAGCCTGCGTGGCCAGGCCCTTGTTCGCGGAGCCGGTCAACAGCGGAATCTGAATGGAAACCCCCAGTTCTCCGTTGTTGCGCTGGAAACGAGTGAAGAAGTTCTGATAATCGCTCTTTGCGAACAGCGCGTATTGCGCCACCAAATCCACCACCGGCAAGCGCGCAGCCTGATTCTCTTTCACTTCGAAACCTTTGGCGACTAACTGCGATTCGAGCTTGCGAATGTCCTTGCTATTTTCGAGTGCGAGCGCGGTAGCGGCTTGCTCGGTGGCCGGCACCTCGAATGCGGCGCGCTCTTCTTCCACCGGCTGGACGCGATCGGTGGCCGAATATCCGAGCACCACGGCGAGCGAAGCCTCGGCATAATCCAGATCGCCGTTCAGCGCGCTGAAACGCTGGTTGGCGCGCGCCAGATCCAAAGCGGCGCGCTTGTTTTCTATCGGAAGCCGCCGGCCCTCCTGCACCTGCGAGCTGACCGCCGCACTCACCCGCTGCAGATTGTCCACTTCGAGCTGCAGAGATTGCGCGCTCCGCTGCATCTGCTGGGCGTCCAAAAAAAGGGTCGCGGTTTGATAGGCGATCTGATCGCTCTTGGACTGCGTGTCGATTTCCGCGCCCCGCGCTACTTCGCGCACCCGCGCCAGTTCGTAGGTCTTGGGACGGTTGAACAGCGCCATATCGGTGCGGGTCTGAATAATGGACGGCGCGGCGCCTTCGATACTCGTTGGGTAGCCCCAGACCTTTGCGAGTCCGCTGCCCGCGAAGACTTTCGGAGCGAACGGATCCTTGGCCACCCGGATGGCAGCCTCCGCCTTCTGCTGATCCAGGCGCGAGAGCATGAGGTCGGGGTTCTCTTTCAGCGCCAGGTCTACGGCCTGCCGCAAGGTAAGCGGATGCACCTCGGCAAATGCGGCGGCTGTCGCAAAACAAAGAATCAGAGTATGTTTCAGCACGATCTTAGATTAGCGAATGGGACCAGACCGATGGCTCTCGCTCTCGGCCCGGCTCCGCCCCGCTCGTGACCATCCGAACCCGTTCCGGGATTTAAGCTATTCTGATAATTCGTGAGCCGTATTCTGCTTTCGCTCGTCGCTGCTCTCCCCTTGGCGCTTCCGCTGGCCGCCGCTTCGCCGCCTTCGCTGCTCGACATCCTGAACGATGAGCTGCAGCGCAACTTCACCATCCTGAAGCAAAAGGCCGATCCGCCTCCCTATTACATGGATTACACAGTCACCGACGAAGAGGCCCAATCGGTGACGGCGATGATGGGCGCGCTGGTTTCGCACAACAAGAATCGCCTGCGCTACCTCGACATCACACTGCGCGTGGGAACGCCGCAACTGGACAATTATCACCTGGTGAATGGACAGCGTGCGCGTTTTACGCCGGGCGAAGTCCTGCCGCTCGACAACGTGCCGGACGCGATCCGGCGCAAGGTGTGGCTGGCAACCGATCGCACCTACCGGTTGGCCGCGCGGCGGTTGATTGAGATCAAATCCAATCAGGAAACCAAAGTGAAAGGCGCGGACGACTCGGCCGATTTTTCAAGCGAACCGCCCTCGGTGTACGAAGAGCCGCCGCCCGCCATGACGCCAATCGATGCGGAGTGGGCGCAGCGTGCGCGCAGATGGTCGGCTGACGTGGCTAAATCGCCGGATGTGCTCTATTCCGCGGTCAGCATCACCGCGCGCAGCATCTCGAAGTATATGGTGAGCACCGAAGGTTCGCGGCTGCTGCATGGCCGCGATTTCGCGGGGGTGGTCATCGAGGCTAGCGGCAAAGCTCCCGACGGCATGGATTTGACGGCCATGGAAGATTTTCAGGCGGCCGATCTCGCGCATCTGCCCCCGCAGTCGGTGCTCGACGCGGCCGCTACTCAGGTGGGCGACAATTTATCGAAGCTGGTGCAGGCGCCGGCGGTGGAACCGTTTGTGGGCCCGGCGATACTTTCCGGACGCGCGGCCGCCGTATTCTTCCACGAGATTTTCGGCCATCGCATCGAGGGGCATCGCCAGAAAAACGAAGCCGAGGGCCAGACCTTTACCAAATCCGTGGGCATGCCTGTTCTGCCCAGTTTCCTGTCCGTTTTTTTCGATCCGACGCGCAAAACGCTGGACGGCATGGACCTGAACGGTTCCTATAGTTACGACGACGAAGGCGTGAAGGCGCGGCCGGTGACGGTGGTGGACAACGGCATATTGAAGACCTTCCTGATGTCGCGCTCTCCCATTCCGGGGGTGGATCATTCCAATGGACACGGGCGCAGACAGCCAGGATTGGAAGTGGTGTCGCGGCAATCGAACCTGATTGTGCAATCGACCAAACAGGTTTCCGACAAAGCGCTGCGGCAGATGCTGATCGCCGAGGTCAAGCGGCAGAACAAGCCATACGGCCTGTATTTCGACGAAGTCACGGGCGGCTACACGACCACGCAACGCCGCGGCCTGCAAGCGTTCACCGTGATTCCGCTCATGGTGTATCGCGTATTTCCGGATGGGCGGCCGGACGAGTTGGTGCGCGGCGTCGACATCGTGGGTACGCCGCTCGCCAGTTTTTCAAAGATCCTGGCCACCTCCGACAAGACCGAGGTTTTCAACGGCTATTGCGGCGCCGAATCGGGACAAGTTCCCGTGTCCGCCACTTCGCCCGCGCTCCTGGTCTCCGAGATTGAAATCCAGAAGAAGCAGCACGCGCAGGACCGGCTCCCGTTCCTCGGCCCGCCGCAGGATCTAGGAGCTTCGCAGTGATGCGGTTCGAGAAAGCCGCGATCTTGGCGCTTTTTGCCGCCGTCGCGCTTCAGGCCCAAACTTCCGTAGCGACTCAAAACCAGGATCCACTGCTCCGCGCGATGCAGGACGAACTGAAACGCTCGAATGAGCTAATGCGGCTGGGCCTGCAACTGCAACCGCCGTATTTCATCGAATATCGGGCCGAGGACACGGTCACCCACGGAATCGGGGCGAGTCTGGGCGCGCTCATTGACTCTACGAACTCGGCCTATCGCATTCCCACCGTGCACGTGCGGGTTGGAAACTACAATTTCGACAACACCGATCACGTCTATTCGGACGCGTTTGTGGGCACCCGCTTTGATCCGGAGCGCTTGCCGCTGGACAACAACTACATGGCTTTCCGCAACGTGTATTGGCTGGCCACGGATCGCGCGTTCAAGACCGCCGAGGAAGCAATCGCACGCAAACGTTCGTCGCTCAAAAACATGAGCCTGCCCGATGCACTGCCCGATTTTTCGAAGGCGCCGCCAGCACAGTTGATACTGCCGCTCGATCACAAGCCGATCGACATGGAGCCGTGGAAGAAAGAAATCGTCAAGCTCTCGGCGGTGTTCGACGCTTATCCACAGGTGTTATCGTCCGGCGTCGAGATGCAAACCTCGCAATCCACGGATTACATCGTGAACAGCGAAGGCACAACGCTGCGGCTGCCGGAGGACCTGGTGTACATCCGGGTGGTGGCGCATGGCTTGGCCGCCGATGGCAGCGATGTGCGTGACGCGCAGGTCTTCCAGGCCTTCGAAGTAGACCAGTTGCCGTCCGAAGAGGACCTGACGCGCGCCATCACCAAGGTCGCCGAGCATGTAACGGCGCTTAGCCGTTCGCCGCTGGGTGAGTCGTACGACGGGCCGGTACTTTTTGAGGCTCCGGCGGCGGCGCAACTGTTCGGCCAATTATTGGGCGACAATCTGAAGCTCACGCGCAAACCGGTGGCCGATCCAGGCCGCGTTCCTCCGATCGTCTTAAGCGAGCTGGAGAATCGTGTGGGAGCGCGCATACTGCCGGACTGGATGGATGTGGTGGACGATTCCACGCAGACCAAGCTCGGCAACCGCCTGCTACTGGGGCATTATCTATACGACATGGAAGGCGTCGCGCCGCAGCCGGTCACGCTGGTGGATAAAGGCGTGTTGAAAACATTCCTGCTCACCCGCACGCCGGTGTTTAAGGATTATCCCGGTTCCAACGGCCATGCACGCATGCCCTGGTTATTCGGCGATCGGGCGCCCGGCTTCGGCAATTTGTTTATCCGCGCCTCCCAGACCACACCGGCAGCCGCAATGAAACAGAAGCTGATCGACCTGTGCAAGCAGCAAAACAAGCCCTATGGGATTTTGATCCGCAAGCTGGACTATCCATCCTCAGCGTCGCTCACACAATTGCGGCATCTAATGCAGGCCTCGGAAGGCTCGCACTCGGTGACTGCCCCGCTGCTGGCGTACAAGGTGTACCCGGACGGCCGTGAGGAACTGGTGCGGGACATGGTTTTCCATGGGGTCTCTACGCGCTCCTTCAAAGACATCGTTGCCGCCTCCGACGAGCAGTACGTCTTCGACGTGATCGATTCCGACGCAGCGTTCGCCCGCATGGGAGCCGGTTCGTTCATCACCACGGCTTCGATCATCGCGCCGGCCGTTCTGTTCGAAGAAATGGAACTGGCGCCGCTTGAGGAAGAAACGCCCAAGCCGCCCATCGTTCCGCCTCCACCGTTGAGTGAAACGGCCACGGCATCCGCTAAAGCGCTAGGCAGGTAGACCGTGGGTTTGCTTTCCCGTTCGATTTTCCGCGAAGTCTCGAAAAGTGCTCTGTTCGGCGCGGTGCTTTTCACCTTTGTCCTGTTTCTGCAACGTGCCGGAAAGCTGTTTGAGATTCTGGTGCGCAGCTCGGCGCCGCCCGCCACGGTAGCCCAGCTTTTTGCTCTCGCGGTTCCATTTACACTGACATTCACCGTGCCGTTGGGCGTTCTGGTGGGCGTACTGATCGCGCTCAGCAGAATGTCGAGCGACGGAGAAATCATCGCCATGCGCGCCTGCGGCGTTCCCAGCCGCAGAGTGATCGGGCCGGTGCTGCTGGCGGCGACGCTCGGAATGCTGGTGACCGCCACTGCATCGCTGTGGCTGACACCCTACGCGACCTGGAAAACCTACAAGGTCCTGAATCAGCTGGTCGCGGCCGAACTGACGTCGGAAGTGCAGCCGCAGGTCTTCGACGAAGGTTTTCCGAACCGCATCGTCTATATCAGCGATGTGATTCCCGGCGCGACGACGCGTTGGCGCAACGTGTTCATCGCCGACACCACGCCCGTGGACGAGCAGAAGAAGACGGATCATGACCGCGGCGCAGGACCGAGCGTCACCGTAGCCGCGCATGCCATCGCGGTGCCGGATGTAGCGAAGAATCAGATCCAGCTCACGCTGCAGGATGGCGCCACCTATGACGTCGGCAAGGATCCGGCGGATTACTATACAACCAACGCGCCCACCGGCGTGCAAATTTTGGAGGCGGTGAAGCCCAACGAGGTTCACGCCAAGGGCTACACGGAAATCGACACCATCCCGCTCTACCGGCTGGCCTATCACGACAAGACGCTCGACCACGATAATGTGATCCAGGCGCGCATTGAGCTGCACCAGCGTCTGGCGCTGCCGCCCGCCTGCATTCTGCTGGCTCTGATCGGAATACCGCTCGGCATATCGTCACGCAAGGGCGGCAAGTCGAGCGCGTTCGTTCTCACCGTCGCCCTCGCGTTCGTTTACTGGATGGGGCTGATCGCCGCCAACGGCTTGGCGAAACAGCAAAAGCTGCCGGTCGGAATCGCCATGTGGATTCCGAACACTATCTTCGCCCTCGCGGGGCTCTTGCTGATGCTGCGGCTGGATCGCCCGGGCGATCGCGATTGGATTTCCGTGCTGAACGCCTGGATCGTCTCCACCTTGACCAGTTTGCGCGGAAAAATGCCGCAAGCTGCCGGACAGATGCGGGTACGCAGCCGGGGCTGGCGGATGTTTTTTTCTCCGCAGGTGGTGGATCGCTATGTTCTGCAAAGCTTCCTGTTCTACTTCGTGCTGTTGCTCACCAGCTTCGTGCTGATGACTCACGTCTACACCTTCTTCGATTTGCTCAGCGACATCGTGAAAAATCATATCGCCATGTCGCGCGTGTTCACCTATCTGTTTTTCCTTACTCCGCAGCTCATTTTTGATTCCGCGCCGATCAGCGTCCTGGTGGCGGTGTTGATCACCTTCGGCATTCTTACCAAGCACAACGAAATCACGGCCCTGAAGGCGAGCGGCGTGAGTCTCTACCGCCTGGCCGTTCCGGTGCTCCTCGCGGCTTCCCTGTTGAGCGGCGGGCTGTTCGCATTCGCGCATTACTATGTGCCCGGCGCCAATCGAAAACAGGACGCGATCCGCAAAGAGATCAAGGGGAAACCCGTGCAGACCTACCTGCACCCGGACAAGAAATGGGTCTTCGATCCGGGATCGAACAACGACCCGCGCGTTTTCTACTTCAATTACATCGATGGCGAGCAGAAGCTGATGGTGGGCCCGCAGGTATTTGAGCTGGACCCTTCCAGTTTCCGCGTTCTGAAACACATTTCGGCCGAGAAAGCGCGCTGGGAGCCGGCGCTGCATACCTGGATCTTTGAAAACGGATGGAGCCGCCAGGATCCCGGAGGACGCCACGAGAAATTCTTCAATTTCGCCGGGCAGACGGCCACGTTTTCCGAGATCGATGAACGCCCCGATTACTTTCTGCAGGAGGTCCTGCAAGACCAGCAGATGAATTTCCAGCAACTCGCCGCCTACATCCGCGAGTTGCAGCGCAGCGGGATCGATACGATATCGTTGCAGGTGAGCTTCTACCGCAAGTTCGCACTGCCTCTGTTCGCGCTGGTAATGGCGTTGATCTCCGTGCCGTTCGCGTTTCTGACCGGAAATCGTGGCGCGATGGCAGGCGTCGGCGTCAGCTTCGCGATTGCAATCGCGTACTGGGCGATCGGCAAGGTGTTTGAGCAGCTCGGGGACGTGAATCTGCTGCCCGCCGCGCTGGCAGCGTGGTCGCCCGACGTTTTGTTCGCCATGGCGGGGATGTACTTTTTCACGCGAATGCGCACCTAGCGGTCGTGCGGTGAATCCAGTACCGGCACGCCGCTCCGGTATTTCTGCCGGGGTACTTTCAGATCCAAAATTTCACATTCTTGCCGCGATCTCGATGGTATACTCTTAAACAGTTGTAAAACGGCGGGTATTTACGTGGCGCAGAGTTTTGTTCGGGTCCGGCGTTTCAGTCTTCTTCCTTGCTGTATTGTTCTGCTTGGTTTGCTGGGCGCGGTGGCGCAAGCCAGAGCGGACGATGACAAAGTCTCGATCACGCCTCGCATCAAAACCGACAAAAGCGTCAAGGCGCCGGAGGTTGACGAACGCTCCGACCGCATCCGCGTGGACACCACGCTGGTCCAGATCAACGTGACTGTGACCGATCCGCTCAACCGCTTCGTCACCGGCCTGGAGAAACAGCATTTTCGGCTGTTTGAAGACAAAGTCGAACAGAAGATTCTGGACTTCTCGAGCGAGGATGCGCCGCTGTCCATCGGCTTGGTGTTCGACACCAGCGGCAGCATGGGGGCCAAGCTCCAGAAATCGCGCCAGGCGGCCGTGCAGTTCTTCAAGACCGCCAATCCCCAGGACGAGTTTTTCCTGGTGGAATTCAACGATCGTCCGCAGTTGGTGGTGCCGTTCACCACCGACACCGATGACATCCAGAATCGCCTGGAATTCGCCCAATCCAAGGGCAAGACCGCCCTGCTCGATGGCGTCTACATGGCAATGAATCAAATGAAAAAGGCCCGCAATCCGCGCAAAGCGATCCTGATCATCTCCGATGGTGGCGACAACAATAGCCGCTATACTGAAAGTGAGATTAAGAATGCGGTTCGGGAAGCGGATGTGCAGATCTACGGAATCGGTATCTTCGAGCCGATCGGATCGCGCGGGCGAACCCCGGAAGAACAGATGGGCCCCAGTCTGTTGAATGAAGTGGCGGAGCTGACCGGAGGGCGCAGCTACAGCGTGGAGAATTTAAACGAACTTGCCGACATCGCTGCCAAAATTGGAATCGAACTTCGCAACCAATACGTGCTGTACTACAGTTCTACGAACCAGGCGCGTGACGGAAAATACCGCCACGTCAACGTTAAGCTGGCGCAGCCCCGTGGCCTGCCTCCGCTTAAGGCGTTTTTCCGCCTGGGGTACTATGCGCCTTCTCAGTAGCCTGCTCCTGCTTTGCTGGTGTGCGGCCGCGCAAAACGCGCCGGACAAAGGGGATTCCTCCTCCGACGAGCCTACCTTTACGGTCGGCACGCGGCTCGTCGTGTTGCCCGTCAGCGTGGTGGATAAAAGCGGCAAGCTGGTAACGAACCTGCCGGAAAAGGCGTTCAAGGTTTTCGAGAACGGCGTTCAGCAGCCGATCAAAATCTTCCGGCACGAGGATGTTCCGATATCGCTCGGCATCATCATCGACAATAGCGGCAGTATGCGCGAGAAGCGGCAAAGGGTGGAATCGGCATCGCTCGATCTGGTGCGCGCCTCGAATCCGATGGACGAGGTGTTCATCGTCAATTTCAATGACGATGCGTTTCTGGACGTTCCGATGACCAACGACATCAAGAAAATGGAAGAGGGCATCGCGCGCATCGATTCCCGCGGCGGCACCGCCATGCGCGACGCCATCAGTATGTCCATGGATTACCTGCGCAAGGAAGGCCATCGCCAAAAGAAGGTTCTGCTGGTGATCACGGATGGCAATGACAACGCGAGCAACATTACGCTCGAAAAGCTGGTGGGCCGCGCGCAGCAAAACGAGGTGTTGGTCTATTGCATCGGTCTGCTGAATGAAGAGGAGCGGCGCGAGGCGCGGATGGCGAAACGGGCGCTAGACGCCATCAGCCGCGATTCGGGCGGCTTGGCGTTCTATCCCAAGAACGCTTCCGATGTGGACGCCATCGCGCTGCAGGTTGCGCACGAGATCCGGAATCAATACACCATCGCCTATTCGCCGCTCATTCAGCAGATGGATGGCAGTTTCCGTCAGATCAAGGTGACGGTGAGCGGCCCCGGGCGCCTGGTGGTCCGAACGCGTACCGGTTACTACGCTACGCCCGATTCTCAACCCAAGAAGCCTGTCAGCCAGCTTCGCTGATGCTGCCCTTTTTGTGGCGCGCTACGCGAGGCTATCGTCTCTCCCCGTGGCGCAGCCCATATTTGCGCTGGCGAATGGAAACCTATTGGGGCATACCCGCGGATCATATCAGGTTCGGCGATTTCTGGCGGTTCGCTTGGAAACACCGTGCGGAGCTCGCCAGGTTTCTGGGCTGGGCGGACCGCATGCGGTAGCGGTTCGCCCGGGCCTATTTACCGGCCTTACTTGCCAAAGAATTCGTCGTTCAGCGTCACCGGGGTCTGCGCCCTGACCTTTTCCACAGCCTCACGCGCCATCTGGGGTTTCATCCGTTTTTCCAATTCGGGCTTTGCCTCTTCGAAGGTCTTGGAGGTCCGCGACGTGATCTTGATGATGTGATAGCCGAACTGCGTTTTCACTGGCTCGCTCACTGTTCCTACCGGCAGGGTGAACGCCGCGTCGTCAAAGGGCGCTACCATTTGCCCGTGCCGGAAAGTCCCGAGTTCGCCGCCTTTGGACGCCGACCCCGTATCGTCGGATTCGGCTTTGGCGATGGTGGCGAAATCGGCGCCCGCCACAATCTTGGCGCGAAGTTCCTGAGCCTTGGCGAGCGCTTCGGCATCGGTGAGATCTTTCTCGTTCGGCTTCAAGGGAACCGGCGACCCTTTGAAGCGGATCAGAATGTGGCTTCCTTGCGCCTCTTCAAATTCTTTCTGATGCGCGTTGTAATAGGCGCGCAGATCCAGATCGGTCAATTGGGCTTCGTCGGAAAGCTTCTTGGCGAGCATTTGCGCCAGGATATTGTCCGTTTGAATTGCAAGCATGGTCTTTACTTCGGGAACCTGGTCCAGCTTGCGGCTGCGAGCCGCTTGTGCCATGGCTTCGAGGGCGCCGTACTGCTCGGCGACCTGGCGCTTGGCGGTCGATGTGGTCGCAGCATGGCCGTTTTGGGCCAGCGCGGCCAGGATCTCCTCAAATTGCGCCCGGGTGATCTTTTCCTGACCGATGGTGAGAACCACCGCGTCCGGCGCGACTTCGGCACTGGGGGCGGCGGATGCGCCAGCTTCAGGTTTGGGAGTGGAGTGCACGGATGAGGGAGGTTGCTGCCCCGCGGCAATGGCGGCGAGGCCGGTAAACGCAAATATAATGGCTACTTCTGAAAATCTCATGGGTGCTTTTATTGTAGCCTGTTGCGCCGCCCTGCGCCGAGAGTCTTTGGGTCTGCCGCCACAGCGTGGGATCATGCTGCCGCAATGTGCGCGGCTTGGACGAAGCGATTACTTCGCCGCGCCTACGTGTGCATCGAGCATCTTCTGGACGTCCGTCTTGCCGACCGCGCCCACCTTCTGCTCCACCACTTTGCCGCCTTTGAAAAGCAGCAGGGTCGGAATGCCGCGGACGTTGTAGCGCATGCTGGTGGCGCCGTTTTCGTCCACGTTCAGCTTGCCCACCTTCACGCGGCCGGCGTACGCTTCAGCGATCGCATCCACGGTCGGCGACATCATGCGGCACGGCCCGCACCACTCGGCCCAAAAATCGACGAGCACCGGAGCATCGGAATTCAGAACGTCCGTATCCCAGGTCGCGTCGCTAAATGTCAAAGTATTCGCACCAGCCATAATCTTCTCTTGTCTCCCCTAAGTCAGATAGATGTTGCCACCGGCAAAAGGATTCAGCCCGCCACGAGCCGTCCATACAGTTCCAAGTACTCGCCGGCTGAGGCGTTCCAGGAGAAATCTTTCTCCATCCCCAGCCGCATCCTGCGCGCCCATTGCTCCGTATTCGCGAAGGCCCGAAGAGCCTGTTGCACAGCCTCCAGCAAGGCGCCGCCGGAGTAGTCGCGGAACTTGAAGCCTGTATCTTCATCAATGGTATCATCCAGACCGCCGGTGGCGCGCACCACCGGGACCGTCCCGTATTTCAGGCTGTAAATCTGGTTCAGCCCGCACGGTTCGTAGCGGCTGGGCATCAGAAACATATCGGCGCCGGCTTCAATCCGGTGTGACAGCGCCGTGTCGTAGCCGATCCGCAGCCCCACTCGGTCCGGATAGGACTGCGCCAAGGCCCGAAACATCGCTTCGTAGCTGGGATCGCCCGAGCCCAGCACCACTAGGTCCAAGTCTTCTTGCAGCAGGCGTGGCGCCGCATTCTCGAGAATGTCGAACCCTTTTTGCGACGCGAAGCGCGAAATAATGGCCGCCAGTGGCCGGCCCGGATGGTTGGTCGCAAGGCCGTACTCGGCCAGGATCGCTCGCTTGCACTCCCGCTTTCCGGAAAGGTCGGCTGGCCAATAATTGTGCGCGATGTGCGGGTCCCGCTCCGGATCCCACTGGTTATAATCGACGCCATTAACGATGCCGGTGATCGGCCCGTGCTTTTGTAGAAAGCCGTCCAGGCCGAATCCGTACTCGGGCGTTTGGATCTCTCGCGCGTACCCCTTGCTCACCGTGCTCACGGCGTCCGACCACGCGATCCCTGCCTTCAGGAAATTCACGCTCCCATAGAACTCCAGTTGTTCCGGATTCATCCACCGCGGATCGAGCCCGATGGGCGCCACCGCTTCAGGACCGAAAATTCCCTGATACCCGAGGTTGTGAATCGTGAGCAGCGTTTTCGTTCGTCGAAATGTCGGATCGCCGCCGAAATGTTCGCGCAGATATACTGGCGTGAGCCCGGCCTG
>Ga0335074_10000630_pt1 | contig 49356 bp, 32 predicted proteins | sample Lox_Sample_23_FD_206715 | JGI IMG/M metagenome (GOLD analysis project Ga0335074, IMG submission 206715) | Soil microbial communities from Loxahatchee National Wildlife Refuge, Florida, United States - Lox_Sample_2.3 | ecosystem: Environmental > Terrestrial > Soil > Wetlands | place: USA...
GGTTCCGGGAAATCGTTTCTGATCTACGGACAGCCGGGCAATGGCAAAACGCAGATCGCAGAGGCCTTGGCCAACATCTCGACTACCGACATCTATATCCCTTATGCGATCGAAGCACAGGGAAACATCGTCCAGCTTTTTGATCCGATTTACCACAAGGCCACCGGGGGTGACAATGAAGCTGTTGATCACCACGAAATCGACGGCCGCTGGGCACGGTGCAAACGACCGTTCATCGCAACTGGCGGCGAGCTTTCGCTCGATATGCTCGATCTCAATTTCAATCGCGTTTCAAGGATATACGATGCGCCGTTTCAGTTGAAGGCAAACAACGGAATTTACCTGATCGATGACTTTGGCCGGCAGAAAGCCACTTCGGCGGAAATCCTCAATCGCTGGATCATTCCAATGGAGCGCCGCATCGACTACCTCTCGTTCGAAAACGGTGGCAAGATGACCGTCCCGTTCGAGACCTTCCCTGTCTTCTCGACCAACCTGACGCCGGACCAGCTTGGTGACGAAGCTTTCCTACGGCGCATCCAATACAAAATGCTGGTGCGCAGTCCTGACGAGCAAGAATTCCGCGTGATCTTTCACAAGTTCGCTGAATCGCAGGGGCTCGATGTGCGAACCGAACTGCTCGACCGGTTTATTTATAGGCATTACACGACAACTGGAAAAAAGTTTCGCAGATGCCATCCGCGCGATCTAATCTCGCAGTGCGTCGATTACATCCATTTCAAGCGACTGCCGTTGGAGTTGACGGATGAACTTATGGACTTAGCGTTTGCGAGCTGTTTCGCGGTGCTCACGGAATCGAGCGAGGCGTAGAAGCGCAGAGGGACCGCCCTCGTGCGATCCGGAGCCGGCCAATGGCCGTTTTATTGACGGATCGAACGAATTTCGCTCCACTTGCGTCTAAGTCGCCATGACTTCTGAACCGCCCCACCGAACCATCGCTGTGTTTTTTCTGGCCGCGGCTTACGCACTCGCTCAGCCGACAATTCCGGATACGCCCGCCGGACATACTCTGCAGGCGTGGCTGGATGCCTTTAACAGCGGCGACACCGTAAAGATCGAGGCATATGTAAAGAACATTGATCCGTCGCAGTCGGTAGATGGCATGAACTCGTTTCGCCGGCAGACGGGTGGATTTGATCTGCTGTCTATCGAAGGCAGCGAGCCACTACATATCCGTTTCCGCGTGAAGGAGAAAGGCGGACCGACGGAGGCGTTAGGCAGCTTCATTGTGAAGGACGGAAACCATCCTACGGTTGAAACCTTCGGTCTTCGAGCGCTACCGCCAGGAGTGGTACCGGTCAATGTCACGCTGGATGCCGCTCTGCGGAAACGGGTCATTGAGGGCGTTAACGCCGATTTGGAGGAATACTACGTCGATGCGGGACTAGCAAAGCAGATGACCGACGCCATTGACGCACACCAGAAAGCGGGTGAGTATGACCACATCACCGACGGAGACGCATTGGCCGGGCAGCTCACGAAAGATCTCCGCGCCGTAAGCCATGACAGGCATATCAGGGTTGACTTCAACCCCTTCAAGACGCCAGAACAAGAGAAGCCGAGCCCGGACGAAATCGCGCGAATGCACCAGCAAATGAAACATGGCAACTGCGCGTTTCAAAAGGTCGAGGTTCTGTTCGGCAACATCGGGTATGTAAAATTTGACGGCTTCATGGACCCAGCCATCTGCGCCCCAACTGCGGCGGCCGCGATGAGCTTCCTGGCGAATGCCGATGCATTGATCTTTGATCTGCGCGAAAACGGAGGCGGTAATCCGGCGATGGTGACGTTCATTGCCAGTTATTTATTCGATGGCCGGACTCATCTGAATGATTTGTATAACCGTAAAGAGAACTCGACGGAACAGTATTGGACTTTGGCGTACGTGCCGGGCGAGCGAATGGCTAAACAGCCGGTTTTTGTGCTGACATCCAAGCGCACCTTTTCAGGTGCCGAGGAGTTCGCCTACGACCTGCAGACTCAGAAGCGGGCGACCGTGGTTGGGGAAACCACCGGCGGTGGGGCGCATCCGGTGGCCGGCCATCCAGTGGCCGACTACTTCATGGTGGGAGTGCCGTTTGCCAAAGCGGTGAACCCGGTGACGAAAACAAACTGGGAAGGGACGGGGGTGGAGCCCGACGTGAAGGTCTCGGCTGCGGACGCACTCACGACCGCTGAAAAGCTCGCGGCGCAGAAGATTCAGGCGCGCCGGCCCTAAACCGCGTTCCATCCTTTGTGTACGGCCGCAAGTTGCCGTGGTGATGAGATGTGGAGTCGCGCACAACGGGCGACCCAGGCCTGACGGCTCAGGTGCCCCGCCGCCCTGTGCGCTACGTGGAATCCCAACGCCGACGGCCTAGTACGTTCAAATAGTCTTTAGCGAATGTTGAAGCATGCCATTGAATGGCTCCAAATGGCAGTCACGGTCATGGAAGGCCTGCTGCTGGTCCGCGTGCTGTTCCTCAAGCTGCACCGCGTCTACGCCTTCATCACCCTGTATTGTGTCCTGAACCTGTTCTTTGACGCCGCTTCCTGGTATCTGGGTTGGGAGACGCCTGAAACCAGCCGCGTCTTCATCTATTCGCTGTTCTTTTTCTCGCCGCTTTATCCGCTCGCGGCGTGGGACGTGTTCGAAGAGAGCAAGGCGCCCGTGGCGAAGCTGCGCCGGTTGCAGATGATCCGCCTGGTCTCCGGCCTGTTCATTACTTGCCTGTGCGCGCTACTGCTGGGTCTCACCGTGGAACCCACCGACACCGGCGGGAACTCCATCATGGCGCCCTTCATAGGCATCTTTCTGCTGACTGGCTCCGCGTCGGCCAGCGCGACGTTTCTCTGGTTCATGCAGCGGTTCATTCGCGCCAATAAAATCGTGGTCGCCCACAACACCTTCATCTGGATCGTCTTCTTCATCCTCGCCTTGTCGCTGCAGATTGTGGATTGCCTGGCGGAGTTCATCCGTTCGCTCATTCCGCCGCTAGCGAGCGATCTCACCAGCCTGGTCCTGTTATCGATGGACCTGGCGGTTTTGACGTGGTGCATTCTCCGCCTCAAAGCCATCCCTTCGGACGTGTCCTCCGCTCCCGAAAAGGCGAGTTTGTAATCGCAATCTGACAAATCGTTGTACGCTGGCGGATGCATGCCGACACCGGTGGGTACCTCGCCAGCGCCCGCCGCCGCACCCCGCCGCGAGTTGCGCCTGCGCGATCTCGTCTTCTTCAACGTCTGCGCCATTATCAGCTTGCGCTGGGTCGCCGCGGCCGCGCATGCCGGCCCAGGTTCGTTTCTGTTGTGGATCATTGCGGCGCTCTTCTTCTTTCTTCCTTCGGCCGTCGTCATCGCGCGGCTCTCCGAACGCTTTCCGGAACAGGGCGGCATGTACGTCTGGACCAAGCGCGCCTTCGGCGACCGGCACGCGTTTCTCTGCGCGTGGTCGTATTTCGTCTCGAATATCCTCTACCTGCCATCTTTGTTGATGGCGGGCGTCGGCATGACGGCCTACGTGTTCGGCGCACTTGGGCAGCGCTTCGCCGAAGAGCGCGCCTTTGCGCTGCCCGCTACGCTCGCGGTTCTCTGGATCGCGTTCCTCAGTAATTTTTTCGGGCTCAAGATAGCGAAGTGGCTGTGGGCGCTCGGCGGCAGTTCCACTTTCATCATCGGCGCCGTGATTTGCGCGTTGGCGGCAGTTGCGGTAGTTCGCTTCGGCGCAGTCACCGGCCACTGGGACCTGCTTCCGCACCCATCGCTCGACACGCTTAACTTCTGGTCTCAGATCGCATTTGCATTTGTCGGTCTTGAGCTGGCGCCCATCGTCAGCGGTGAAATCCGCAATCCGCGCCGCGATCTGCCGCGCGCCGCCGTTATCAGCGGCGTGGGCTGCACGGTGTTCTACCTTGTCTGCACCGCGGCGCTGCTGGTGTTGCTGCAGCCGGAACTGATCAGCCCCATGACCGGTCTCGCGCAAGCTGGAGCCGCGGGTGCGGAAAAGCTGGGCGTGCCTGGGATTGCGATCGCGCTCGCCGCTATGCTCGGCCTGGCGGTGGCGGGGCAAGCCGATGCCTGGATCGCCGGCAATACGCGCCTGCCGTACGCCATCGGGCTCGATCATTATCTGCCGGCGGCGTTCGCGCGCCTGCACCAACGGTGGGGGACGCCGTATGTCTCGCTGCTGGTTCAAGTCGTAGGCGCTACGCTCTTCGTGTTGATGGCGCAGCTCGGCGAAACCGTGCGCGCGACCTATCAAATCATGGTGGATATGACGGTGATTGCGACCTTCATCCCATTTGTCTACATCTTCGGCGCAGGGTTCCGCTTCGCAGGCCGGATGGCGTCGTTCTCCGGCCTCGCGGTGACGCTGATCGCTATTGCGCTATCGTTTCTGCCGCCGCCGGAGACAGCTTCCGTGCCGATCTTCGAAGCCAAAATAGTGGGTGGTACTGTGCTTCTCGCCGCACTGGGATGGGTTATCTTCAGACGCTATGAAGGGCGGCGCATCGAGACTCCGCGGGACACGGCTTTGATCTCCTAACTAGGGCAATTATATAGTTGACAAAATGGCGGTCTGAGCGCATACTTTAAGTATGAAAGCCGCTGAGCCAAAGACACTTCAGGAAGCGATTCTATACTTCGCCGATCCGACGAACTGCCGGAACTATCTCGTAGCTCGCCGCTGGCCGGATGGAGTGACGTGTCCGCGTTGTGGAAGCAAGGATGTCATCTTCTTGGAGAAGTACAACCGCTGGCACTGCCGGGAAGGTCACAAAGCTCCGCAGTTCACGCTCAAGACGGGCACGGTTATGGAAGACTCCCCAATCGGCATGGACAAGTGGCTTACGGCCATGTGGCAGATTGTCAATTCCAAGAACGGCATCAGTTCGTGTGAAGTTCATCGGGCAATCGGAGTAACTCAAAAGACGGCGTGGTTCATTGACCATCGCGTGCGTTTCGCGCTCGGCATGGATTCGGGCGAGAAGTTATCGGGTCACGTTGAAGCGGACGAGACTTTCATCGGCGGTAAGGCGCGTAACATGCACGTCGGCAAACGGCAGCGCCGGATTACGGGAACCGGAACCAAAGACAAAGTAGCTGTCATGGGAATTATGGAACGCGGCGGTAAGGTTCGCACGAGCGTTGTTCCTAATCGAAAGAAATATGCGCTTCAGGCCGAAGTGAAGAAGCATGTAGAAGCAGGTTCAGCGCTATACACTGATGCCCTACTCAGCTATGAAGGACTTGCCAGCGACTACGCTCACCAAGTTATCGATCACGCGGTAAGTTATGTGGACGGTCAGGTTCACACGAATGGGCTTGAGAATTTCTGGAGTTTGTTAAAAAGATCCATCGCTGGCACTTATGTCAGCGTGGAGCCGTTTCATTTGTTCAGATACCTCGATGAGCAAGCATACCGCTTCAACCATCGTAAGATGACGGATGCTGAACGGTTCGATGTCGCCGTCAAAGGCATCGTTGGTAAGCGCCTGACATTCGATCAGCTAACGGGCAAGGACGATAGCCAAAAATCAGGCATGCGCCCCTTCTAAAGCCGAGGCAGGGGCGCGGAAAAAAGAAGGCCCCTTGTAGCGAATAGAATCCCGTAAAAGGCCGTTTTTGGCCCTTGTGGGTCGCTCTCACTTCTTGCTAAACTCCTAGCGGTGACCACCGCAACCGAATGGGCGCAGAATCTCGGCTTAGCGATTAGCCCTCTGTTTTCAGCGACATACAGGCACTTGTCGGGTGAGCATTTCGCTTTGCTAGATGGCCGCCGTGCATCTTTCGCCTGCTCCATCGCGGAATCGGTTGATATTTCTCAGGAGCAGTCTCGCAGTTGGCAATGGTCAGCCGATCTCGCCCACCACGTTCTGATTACGCCCGCTGAGGTGCTAGTTCGTTCGGGGCGTGAATCGGTCGGGAGAAAATTTAGCCGCGACTCAGTAAACAGTCATCTTGAACAATTTCTAATTTTCCTTGATGACCCGCATGTGTCCGCTCTTCCCGACGTGGTCCCGTTTCTCATAGAGGAATTTAGGCAAATGTGGGCGATTACTGGTGAGCGGGAAGGCCAACAAGCATTGACGGCCTTCCTCTTCGCTTTGCATGCGGCGGAAGGAGACATGAGCCGCATGGAGGACCCTGCATGGCGTCAAGAGGCGTTGCTCGAACTTGGGATTGACGATCCAAATCTAGCCCCATTTAATTGGAATCCCGCGATTGCAGAACGAGCACGAGGATTACAGGCGAGATCGCCGATGGGTCTCCGCTTAATTCCGTCGCTGGTCTTGCGCCATGCCGCAGGAAGGTTATTTCAGGAAGCTCATGCGATTCTCGAATCGGTCCAGCATGGTCTTTGGGGTGATCACACTATTACGACCGCACCGGCCTATTTCCCGGGAGGCGCTTACTTTACTCCCGTACGCATTGCCCGTTTACTTGCGGAATGGGCATTGCAGCACTGGTCGACACTGCCTGACAAGCTCACTGTCGCGGATTTCGCTTGCGGGTCGGCAGTATTTTTGACAGAAGCAGCGCGCGCTCTTGAGCGAATCGGGTTTAGAGGAACGGTTGAGCTTATCGGTCGCGATAAGAGCGTGCAGGCGATTACGATGGCTAAGGTTGCAGTGCGGACTTTAGAGAGCGATATGCCCACAATGCAAATTACTTCAGATATCCGTCAAGCGGATGCATTGGAGGCGGATTGGCCAAAGGCAGATATCGTTCTGATGAATCCTCCATTTCGGTCATGGGAGCAAATGAGCACCCGCGAGCGAGAGTGGGTCCATGAAGTTACCAAAGGCGTAGGGCGTGGCAGACCCGACTTGAGCGTCGGCTTCGTAGAGCGAGCAGTTAGCGCTCTACGGACTGGAGGTGTAGTTGCGACTCTCGTTCCTGCTGGAGTACTTGCGAGTGATGGCTTGGCCAAATGGAGAAATGGTTTACTCCAGAAGGTCACGCCTGATCTGATTGCAGTGCTTGGAGAACACGGGCTGTTTCAGCATGCATTGGTAAACGTAGGAATCTTGGCATTTAGGGACGGCGCGTCATCTAACTTAAGGGTACCCCTTCATGTCGCTTGGTCCTCAGCCGAGGACCAAGCCTCTTCTCGGGCCATAAGAGGCATCCGGCGATTGATCTACGAACACGGTACAAATTCGGACCGACACGATGATACAGGCGGATGGAGCGTTACGGTATCGACCCTTGAGGCGCTGAACCGCAGACCGTCTTGGCTACCAGGGGCTGGGACGCTCGGACCTTTGGTTGAAGAAATACAGGAGCAAGCCAAGACGACTATAGGAGAGATGTTCCACGTACACGAGGGAATCAAAACTGGTGCGAAACGCGTGTTTGTTCAGCCATCAACAGTAGTGAAACAATTGCCTAGTCGGGAGCAGCAGTACTTCAAGGAGGCGGTCGAAGGTGAGAACTTTCTGAATGGAGAGATCAAATCCACTGCCTTCCTATTCGTAGCTGATGAGGCATGGGAAACCTGGGAGGATGTTGAAAAAGCGGTCCCACGTTTCTTTGAACGCTATCTCAAACACGAAAGTGAATTACTTAGTAATCGCAAAGCTGACCAAAAGGTTAAGCCGTGGCAACTAACACGCCGACGCACATGGCCAGAGGGGAAACCTCGGCTGTTATCGAAACGATTTGGATTATATCCAGCCTTCGCAAGAGATCCCCAGGGTAGATTTGCGGTCGTGCAGGCTTACGCATGGGCTCCGACTGACTGTCTAGCAGGCGGCCTTTCAGATGATGAGCTTCGTGAAATCTTGACGGCATACTGGTGGTTTTTTAATTCACGCATAGCTGTCGCAGTTTTTCGCGAATATTGCCCTAACGTTGCCGGTGGCCAACTAGACCTTGCGCGAAAGTTCGTGACGCATGCGCCCATCCCAGATCTGCGGCGTAAATTCAGCGAGAACCCAGCGCTCCAGGTACTGTCCAGTACTATTCGGACCACCAGCAAAGACAATTTGCCCGAGCTGACTGATCGGGATCGATTTGCGGCTGCGGCTTTTGAAACTGACTTAAACGCATGGAACTTATCAGGATTACAAGCTTAGTGCCCGAAAACCGAGATGGAGATAAAGAGCGTTGAGTTTTCAGGCCACGTAACAAAGATATCCGCAATACTAAGGGACGAGTGTAAACCTTCGAGGCCTGGACCGTTGGTCATAACTGAGAACTTGCACATAACCATACCGACCGGCCCAAATCCTCCTTTCCGAGAGGTGACAACCGATTTGGGCCGCATAGAGTCAGCCCTAGAACTCCCAATTCCTGCGAAAGCTAACGCGCGCAAGTACTGGGTTGGCTTGCACGAAGGTTGGACTCAGATCAGCAAGCACAAGGTTCGGTTTAACGAATGTTCCCTCCGGCTTTATGTGAGCAGGGAGGCGAATCAGGAGCCCACGCATTTCCTGAGACTTGAATGGATAGCGCCGGACGCCCATTCTGGTATCTACCAGGGCAGGCTAGCGGGGCATCCGCATTGGCATATCGATCGATCAGTTCTCGCGGGAAGCAGATCGCTATTGCGCCCATTGGAAAAATTGGACGAGCGCCCAGAGTTGGAGGAGTTTAGCGCTCTTACAGTTTCTAACATGCCTGCCGAACAGCAAACAGCCGATAGTTTCTGGGTTCAAAACATTCATCTCCCTGCGCAGGCTGGGTGGATGAGGAAATGGATTGAGACCAGCATTCCGCACCAATGCGAGCCCGATAATTGTGCAGAGCTAGAGAATTGGTGGAGCGGTTCCTTGCGGTATTTTGTTCATGAATTGAGCAGTCTTAGGATCTAGCCGCTCCTAAGGCAGTAGGCCATTGCCACCACAGGACTTGCAAAACGATTTAGGCGTTACCATGAAAGCAAGGATGAAACCAGCACCGCCGCCCGAGGTTCCCGGCAGGACTGAAGCCGAAAAGTTCGATCATGCAGTCCGCAAGCTGTTCACCGTTTCCAAAGAAGACTACCTGAAGGAAGAAGCGCGGCTGAAAAAGCTGAGGGAACGGAAGAAGCGGACAAAGAAAGTGTTCTGAGGTTACAGCTGTTATTTCATCGGTTCGACGATGCACGGTCGGCACGAAAGCAGGTAGCAGATCGCAAGTCCGGCGATGAGAAGCCACGCACACATAAAGAGAACCGGGATTACATGAACCCACCGGCTCGCGCTCCAATGCAGGCGGCTTCCGGGGTGTCTTGTTGCAAAATTCAAGGCGTATCGATCCAGCGAAAGAACGTGCTCGATATGTTTGATCGACTCCCACCAATGATCGATGTAGCAATGCACCGCACGGCTGGTAATAAGCCAAGCGACCCTTGATAGTGCCCCAAGGACTGCAAACACCAAACCCGGAATCAAGTGGCAATGCTCAACTACGTACCAGCCGCCAGCAATGGCGACGGTCTCAAACGCTGCAAAATAACTGTTTCGCTGCCAGTACGAATTGACCTGGTGACGCCACGTCTCAAAAACTACCTTGTAGACCTCTCGTTTCAGTTCGGGTTCTTCAGCAGTCATGCGCCCAGCTTTAGGCTACCACGCAGTATTTTGTCAACTATATAATTGCCCTAACTAGAGCTGTTCAGAGTCCTGGCGTTTGATCGTTCCGATGGATGTGGTCTCACCCTCCTGGGCTTTAGGGCCGAGCACATCGCGCATTACGGTCGCGAGATCCCGGAGCGCTTGTGCTCCGTCGCCGTAATAAGTCGAGCCGTGCATGATAGCAAGCGTCTTCGGGCTGGATTGCGCCAAACTCTCGAGCACCCGGCCGGTGTGGTGCGTGTATGGAACGTAATTCGCAAACGGACCAGCTTCAGTCTGGAGAAGCGCATCTCTGCATCGGTCGATAATGCTGTCGGCAGTTGTCGCTTCGCGATGACCCCATTGATGAAAAAGATCCGAGCAGAACAATGTTCCTTGAGATTCCTCGAAGAGAACACCGGCGTCCCACCCGTGTGGAACGTGCGGTGTGGGAATGAATCGAAAACGGTACCGGCCGGTCGGCAACAGATCGTCCCTTGTCAAGACACGGGCCGGCCGGATCGCGAAATCGTTCACACTCACCACAGCACCCACTAAACCGCACACTGGCTGTGCTTCCGGCGCAAGTTCGAGCCACTGGTTTAAAGCTCCACATTCATCTGATTCGAAGTGACTGAATCCAATGTGCCGGATCTTCGGGAGGTCGATGAGACGCGAGACCTGCTCGCGCACCATTGGGAACATGCCGCGCAGTCCTGCATGGAAGAGAAGCGGTTCGTCATCTCTTACGAGGAAATGGCTGAACTCCAGATTGATCTCGGGAACGAAAATGGATATCCGGAACACATCGTTTGCGATTTCTGTTGTAGTGGCCATGCGCCTACCCTAATGCTTGCCGCGGGTTAATCAACTCTCGTCAATCCGCTTCGAGTGGTCGCGAATTGGAAATTTCAATAATATCGGACTTGTGCCCTTCCCAACGGAGCCGAGAGCCGGTTCGCCATGCTAATGTGCAAGCGCCGCCGACCCCGTTCCACGCGGGTTGTTTTTCCTGAGCAAGAACGATAGCAAGAACATGATCCCGGCAACCACGCCCAGCAGCCAGAACGTGTCGATATATGAGAGCGTCGAGGCCTGGTTCTGCATCCATCCGTACACCCTCGCGTAGGCCTGCGTTTCCGCGCGGTCCACGCCGCCGCGCCGAAGCCGGTCCGCAAGCAACGCCACCGAACTCCGGAATGCAGGGTTGTTCGAGTTTGTGTGGCTCGCCAACATCATTTGATGGAACTGCGCGCGCCGCGCCAGCATGGTTGTCACGGCGGAAGTACCCACGCTACTCCCGATATTGCGTACGAAGTTAATGAGGCCCGCAACGGCGTTACTCTTTTCCTGCGGAATCCCGAGATACGCCACCATCGTCGCCGGAATGAAGATAAATCCCATGGGTACATACTGCGCAATGCGTAACCAGGTAGCGGAAGAGAAACTGATTTGCAGATCGATACGCCGCGTCGAAAAAAACATTGCAAGCGTCAGCGCCGCCCAACCGAACGCTATTAAGTAACGCGCCTGGATTTTGCCTGTCAACTGCCCCACCAACGGAAGTTCGATCAGCAGTAAGACAGCGGCGGCAGAAAGCACTATGCCCGCGCTCTCGGCCGTATATCCCAAGAGATTTTGGAGAAATTGCGGCATCAAAACAGTAGTCGAGAAAGAAGCCGCTCCCACCATGAACATCATCACGCAGGAAGTTGCGAAATTCACGTTCTTGAACAGCCGAACATCCAGGATCGGGTGCTTGACGAGCAACTCCCAAACGACCAGGCTGACAAGCGAAATGACGGCAATGATCGACAGCGTGAGAATGAAATTCGATCCGAACCAGTCGTCCTCTTGCCCTTTATCGAGTACGATCTGCAAGAAAGCAATTCCAATGGCCAATAGCCCGAAGCCGATGTAGTCGATTCTGCCGCTTGCCAGCGTCACTCGCCTGAGGAACGGAGGATCCTCGATAAACGTGACCACCAGGAAAATAGTCAGGATGCCAACGGGCAGATTCATGAGGAAGATCCAGCGCCAACTGTAGTTGTCGGTGATCCAGCCTCCAAGGGTAGGGCCGATCGCGGGAGCGACCACCGCCGTCACGCCATAGATCGAGAAAGCAAGGCCTCGCTTTTCGGGCGGAAAGGTGTCCGCAAGAATCGCCTGGGCCATGGGCTGCAGACCGCCCCCTCCCGTACCCTGAATGACGCGGGATATCAAGAGAAAGGCAAGCGTTGGCGCGACGCCACAGAACAGCGAACTGACCGTGAACAAAGAAATACAGATGAGAAAAAACCGTTTTCGCCCCAGCAGCGACACGAGCCAGCCCGTGATTGGCAGGACGATCGCGTTCGAGACCAAGTACGAGGTCAGGACCCAGGTGCTTTCCTCACTGCTCGCTCCCATGTTCCCGGCGATGTGTGGAAGAGCAACGTTGGCAATGCTGGTATCGAGCACTTCCATAAAGGCCGCGAGCGATACCACAAACGCGATGAGCCAAGGGTTTGCGCCCGGCTTCCAGGAGCCGCTCACGCAGCACCTGGAGTGTTCATGCCCTCTTGTGCGGTAATTACGAAACGGTGCACTTCGTTTCTATTATATTGAGGGTACCCGCCATGAAGACCAAGACCGTCGCTGTGCCGCGCGCGCCGGGCCGGCCCCGGAGCGAGAAGACTCGAAAGGCCATTCTGAAAGCGGCTTACCGGCTGCTCAAGCGGCATGGTTTCGAGGGAGTGGCCAATCAGCAGATTGCGAAAGAAGCCGGCGTTAGTACCGCCACGTTATACCGATGGTGGGACAACAAGCAAGCGATTCTGCTCGACGCCTATTTAGAGAGGACGCGCGAACTCTTGCCCTATGGGAAGCGCGGCAGTCCATTGGCGCGATTGCGAAACTACACGGCTCGAATCGCTCTTTTCTTGAAAACCGAGGACGGCCGCGTGTTTCTCCGGTTGATGCTGGCCATTCAGGACAACCCGTCTTTGCGCAAGGCCTTTTACGAGAACGTATTTCTGCCGCGCCGCGCCGAAGGGTGCAAGGTGGTGCTGGAGGCGATTCGTGCCGGCGAATTGCCGGCGACCATTGACGCGAATTTTCTGATTAACCTTCTAATAGGGCCACAGATTCTACCCGCCCTGATGGGCCAGTCCCTCAGCGTCAAGCAAGCCGGACTGATTTTCGATTTCATTCTCAAATCGGCTCTATGCCAGGCAATTATATAGTTGACAAAATGGCGGTTTGAGCCCATACTTGAAGTATGGAAGCCGCCGAACCGAAAACACTTCAGGAAGCGATTCTGTACTTCGCCGATCCTGCGAATTGCCGAACGTACTTGGTAGCGCGGCGCTGGCCCGACGGCGTGACCTGTCCGCGTTGTGGCAGCAAGGATGTAATCTTCCTGGAGAAGTACAACCGCTGGCACTGCCGGGAAGGTCATAAAGCTCCGCAGTTCACGCTCAAGACCGGGACGGTTATGGAAGATTCCCCGATAGGTTTGGACAAGTGGCTAACGGCCATGTGGCAGATTGTCAATTCGAAGAACGGTATTAGTTCCTGCGAAGTTCACCGGGCTATCGGCGTCACTCAGAAAACAGCATGGTTTATCGATCATAGAGTAAGATTTGCGCTCGGCATGGAGTCGGGTGAGAAGTTATCTGGTCACGTCGAGGCGGATGAGACGTTTATCGGGGGCAAAGCGCGTAACATGCACATCGGCAAACGTCAGCGGCGCATTACCGGCACTGGGACCAAAGACAAGGTAGCTGTTATGGGAATCCTGCAACGTGGTGGAAGGTTCGCGCAAGTTCCCGGTTCCTTATCGCAAATCTTGGTCGGCGCCGACGGCTCGCATTCCTGGGCGCATAACTCAAACAACGCCGAACGATGGCGCTGACGGCGACCTGTGGGCCGTGGGCAAGGCGGGGGCACGCCATCAAGCACGTATCATTCCGACTCACTGAAGACTACATGGGATCAGATTGGTTCCAAAATCACGCAGGTTGCGGTTGGGGCAAACGGCAGCCTCTGGGCCGTAGACAGCTTGAACCGCGTCTTTCACTACACTGGCCCGGCCCAGCCCTACCACAATGGGGGCAACCCACCGCAAATTCCTGGAACTATGTCCCCGGTGAGCTGAACCAAATTGCGGTAAGCGCAAACGCGTCCGTCTTCGCATCAACACGTACGGTCAAACATACACAGCCCGGCTGGATGCAAATACCCGGTACGCTGGTGCAGCTTTCGGTCGGCACATATCAGTTGGATTCAACCACGCAGACCTTCAACTTTGATCGGAACCGGAGTCACCAACGTGGCGGTCGGAAACGATAACGTCGTTTTTGCATACAACACGACCACGGGTGCTACTTATTGGTACTTCTAAGCAGACATCCGGTTCTTCATGCTGGTTTCCCGGATCACCGGCAAAAGCCGGCGAATCGGCTACCCGGACGCTTCGCTCAGGCTCAATTGCGGGTTTTTTCTGCTTATGCCTACGTTGAACGTGCAGACGATCTTGTCGAACTGTATTTCTGATGAACAGCTTCAGTACATCACTGTTTGGTGGTGCTGTACGCATCACTAAGATGCGAATTTAGGCTCAGATTTTCTAGGCATTCTGTCTTGAATTCAGCCGTTGTTGCATCATAAGGTCAACAGCCGGACGTGACCAATCGATGTACAGCTCTGCCCAATTACAGTCGCACAGCACCACAACACTGCAATGCGCGTAAGCCACGTTAAAAAGCTCGCGCGTCGCCGTTTCGCAGGTGCCTCGCGGTTCCCTTTTTGGTGCTGACTCGATAATCGAGTCATGTCCCTAAACCACGGATGAACCGAATTGAAAAACACTGAAAGCAGTGAAGAGACGATCCGCCGTGTTCTTTCGAGCTACGATATCGGCCCGAAGCTTCGACGCTTGCGGCTGAGAAAAAAAATCGCCTTGGTGGATCTGGGCAAACACACCGGACTCTCAGCTTCCATGCTCTCTCAACTGGAGAACGGAAAGCTGATTCCCACTCTGCCGACCCTGGCCCGAATAGCGATGGTTTTCGATGTGGGGCTCGATCATTTCTTTGCCGACAAGAGCTCCAAGCGAATCTTCTCGATTGTCCGGGCCGGAGAGCGACTCCGATTTCCGGAGCTGCCCGATAGCGCGTTCCCTACCTACTTCTTCGAGGTGCTGATCTTCGGCTCCATGCAGAAGGCGATGTCTGCGTACATCGTTGAATTTCCCAGGCGTGATCCGAAAGACATTCACGAGCACTTCCACGACGGCTCCGAGTTCGTGCACGTGCTGGAAGGCACTCTCGCGATAAACTATCAATCGGAAGAACACGTACTTGGCGCCGGTGACAGCGTGTATTTCGACGGCTCCGAACCGCACTCCTATTGTGGCTTGTCCGATTCGCCCGCCCGCGCCATCGTCATCACGGTTCCGTTGCGGCTCTAGCGCACAGGACGGCTTCGCTTTAGCGCGATGGCGCCCGTCGCTCGTGGCAATACGAATCCTCCTGCTCTGGATTGGCTTCGTTTCGTATTTTTGCTGTCCGGCCTATGGCGCGGCCCATTGGACAGAGCTGAATATCGGCCCTTTCTATGTCGATACCGATTCCGACACCGGGGCTGCGCGCGACGCTTTGACGCAGCTCGAACAGGTCCGTTGGGTGCTTGGCGGCTTGCTGGAATCGAAAGACTTGCCGAGTGTATGGCCGATCCGGGTCGTACTGACCAATTCTGCAAAAACAAACCCAAGCAGCCATTTCGTTTGGCAAAATGCGTGTTATCTGCTGGTTAGCGCCCCTGGAATCCGCATCCCGCTCGACCAGGTTGCGGGCATCCTGCTCGATTCCAATACGCCGCGGCTTCCCGCCGACGTCGAATCCGGCCTGCGCCAGCTCTTTGCGACCCTGCAGGCAAAGGGCAGCCGGGTGACCTGGGGTGGGCCGCCGGCACATCCTGATCTGGCTTGGGCTCGCATGCAGCTCTTTGCAACCAGGTTCGAATATGGCGCCAGCTTCCACATTTTCATGAACGCGCTGAAAGGGAGCACGGTCCAGGCTGCCGAGCAAAATGCGTTTGGCAAAGATTCTAAGCTGCTAGAGCAGCAAGCCGAAGCGAATCTGGCTTCCCGCAATTGGCAGCCGGTATCTGTCTCCGGCCGGCCGCTCGATCCCAAGCGCGATTTCGGCGAGCACTCGCTCGATCCGGCTATCGCCGCGGTCTATCTGGCGGATGCGGAGTTTTCCGCCCACCCTAACGCCGCCGAGGACGCATATAAAGCCGCTATCGAGGCGAAAGGGCCGGCCGCCGCGCTGGGTTACGAAGGCTTGGCACGGGTTGCCGAGAGCGAGCATCAGAACCCGAAGCCGTTCCTTGATGACGCAATCCATGTCGGCAGCCGGAGCGCCCCGGTGTATGTCGCGGCTGCCGAGGGTCTCGATGCAGCCCAGGCCCTGCCGCTGCTGAAAAAGGCCGCCCAGTTGAATCCGCTATGGGGCGAGCCTATTTTCAAGCAGGCTGAACTGGTCACCGAGCCGGCGCAGAAAGAAGCGCTCCTCAAGCAGGCTACGCAGCTCGACCCTCGCGCCACTGATTATTGGCTCGAACTTGCAAGAGTGCAGACGGCCGCGGGCGAAGCCACCGCCGCCCAGGGCACCTGGCTTCGTGCCGAAGACTCCGCCCCGAATGCCACGGAGCGGGAGCGCATTCACCAGATGCGCCTGGATTCCGAACAGGAGCGCCTGGATGCAGCCGACGAAGCACGCCGCCGCGAACGCGAAGCCGTGCACTTGGAAGATGAACGGGCCCAGCAGGCGGAACTCGATCGCATCCGGGCTGCCGAAGCCAAAGCCAACCAGAGTGCGGACGCAGCCGCGGGAACAGCAGAGCCGGACAAGGTCGTGCCGTGGGATGAAGTCGTGAAGCAAAGGAAGCTGCAGGGCGTCCTGGTGCGAGTCGATTGCATGCACACCGCCACCCGGCTGTGGGTGAAGGACAAGACCGGCGGTTCGACTCAGTTGCTTTTGAAACAGATTCCGCAATCCGGCTTGGCCTGTGGTCCGCAGCAGCCGCCACGGCGGATCACGGTCGCGTATTCAGCCGAGCCAGACGAACGCTTCCACACGGCGGGAACGGTCGTTACCATGCAGGTGCAGTGACTCCGATTGTGCGCAAAGCCAGGCACGGAGATCTGCCGGCCGTGCTCGAAATTGAGCGCGAAACGTTCACAGAGCCATGGGCAGCGAAAGATTTTGAGACCGACGATTGCCTGGTCGCAGAAATGGATGGCCGCATTGTAGGATTCCTCGTTTCGCGCCAGACGTTTCCAGCCGCTGTAGGGGAACGAGCCGAGCGCGAGATCCTCAACGTAGCCGTGAGGCTTGGGTACCGGCGCAAAGGAATCGCAACGGCCCTACTGAATCAAGAGCTTAGCCGCCGAGCAATCTTTTTCCTTGAAGTCCGCGAATCTAATCTCGCAGCACGAAAGCTCTATGCGAAGCTGGGATTCGTCGAGGTCAGCCGTCGGGCGGAATACTATGACTTCCCTGTGGAAACAGCTATTGTCATGCAGATGAAATGATGCTAATTATTGGATGCGGCCCGCCCCCAGCGCTGGCCGCGAGTGAATAATGCACTCATACCCACCGGGCCCGATTCTTTCCCCCAAATTTCCGAACCAGACTCGGCGTGGTCACTCGATAAAGGAGAGCCCTTCATGGAGAATCACACCCAAGACGAAGACTTGAAAGCGCATCTGCTAACGAGCAACGAGCAATTCCGCTCATTGGCCGAGCAGCATGCGCAATTGAAGAAGAAGATTGAGGAGATCGAGTCCAAACCTCATGTCACTGGGGAGGACGAATTGGAAGAACACCGCTTGAAAAAGCTGAAGCTGCGGATCAAAGATCAGATGAACGAACTGATGGCTCAGTACCGCCACGCAAGCGTAAGTTAGGCCTACCGAATTTCCTCGTCAGGGGAGCCCAAGCTGGTTTCCCTGACGATCAGCCAACAATCACGGGTGCACGCTCTCCGGAGCCTTGTGGAAGAAATCTTGCAGTGTCCCGAAATTCGAAAGCTGTTCGAGGGTCACGCGGCGGATCGGCACAGTCCCCTCTTTGCAACCGAGTGCGTTGCCGAATCGATCTGTCTTGATGCGTAAGGGCGCTTGCGACGCCTTCGGCGATGCTGGCGGCGGAGAAGCGAGCTTATTGGAACGGAGCGCCCGCAGCGAAGGCTGTTGCTCAATCGGAACGCAATCGAAGGTCTGCGAATCGAGGACATAGCTGTGTTTCACGGTCACTCCTCGGTAGAGCGAAAGGATGTACTGGCGCATCTGTTCGAATGCAGCGGCGTCCCTGATCTTGCAAGCGGGGCGAGTGAGAAAATCGCGCGCTTGGGCATTTTTCACGCTTTGTAGGAAGTCGTTGAATGCAATGAATCTCGCCGGCGTGGTCTGCGCGCCGGCGAGAGCGACGTACACGACGGCCGAAATGATCGGACGTCGCTTAAAGACTTCTAGCAACCTCGGCCACCAGGCCCACCGAAGTAGAAGTAGACGCCGCCGACGGTTTGGTAGCCGGGAGTGCCAGCGGCGTAGCAAGCAGGTGATGGCGACATGGGCGTCAGGTTGTCCCAAACGCTCGTATTTGAGAGATCGACGTAGTAAAGCAAGCGTTGGTAGGCGGCGTATCTAAAGCCCCTCCTGGGGAAAAGCCCGCTTCCTTCCTGGGGCCAGACGGTGGTCCCTACGGACTCGCTGCCAAATTGCAGCAAATTGGAACGCCTGCTGAGTTGGCCTGTCCCATAGATCGTGGCGGGATAATAGCCGGCCCAGGTGTTGCCGGCCCATAGCCACCAATTTCCCTGATACAGATAATACTCGAGCCTGTACTCGTACTGAGCGCCACCAATGACGCTGTAATGGGTAAACCCGGAACCGAGATACACGGTGCTGCTTGTCTGCACAAATCCGGGGCAAGTCAGGTTATAGCAGCCGGTGTGATTGTAACCGTCAGCCGTCCAGTAAATAAACAGCACCGAGTTTTGCGTGCCGTACAATGCCGGATAGTTTTGCCATCCAGCTTCCGCGGTCTGAGTCGGCCCGGTGCTCGTGCCTACCGTCCACAACTGGGCGAGGGTAAATACCTCGTTCAAACTGGTGTAGACGTGGGGTCGCCAGACATTTATGTTCGTGCTGGGGCCCAGGTTGTCCACGGTTTGCTGAGCATATGCGTATTTGTGGGCGGCCGTAACGGGCGGCTCGACGTTTGCGGGGTCGTGCGCTCGACCCGCGCCATTCGGACCTTTCTCGAAGAACTGCTGCAGCGTTCCAAAGCGGGAGAGTTGCTCGAGCGTGATCCGGCTCATCGGAATGGTCTGGTCTTCGCAGCCGAGCGCGTTCCCGAATTCATCTTGTGTCTGATCCTCGGGTAGCTGCGACGCTTGCGCGGGTTCGGAATCGCTGGGTTCGACGGAAGGGCTGAAAGGCGGGGGCGAGGGCGGCTCGGACGCGATATTGGTCCGGCCGAGAATACGGACCGACGGCTGCTGCGCGATCGGAACGCAATCGAAAGTTTGCGAATCGTAAACGAAGCTGTGGAGAACCTCCACGCCCTCGTACATGCTGAGGATATGCTGGCGCATCTCCTCAAGAGCCGCCAAGTCTTTGACCTGGGCGGTAGGGCGCGCCAGAACCTCGGCGCTGCTAGTTTCTCTTACATTTTGAATGAACTCATTGAATGGGACGAAGGTGGATGTTGCCGGCTCGGTTTGAGCCTGTCCCGTGGATAACCCGGTTACGAAGGGCATGGCGACGAGCAAGGCTGCCAGAGACGCCCCTAGGTTAAAGCTTTTCATAGTTCTCTCCTACTGGTGGTTGGTGGGTGGGTGTTGCGTGGCTGTCTGTGCCGTTGGCCCGCGGGCGCGGACGGGACATCACGATTGCCGTAACGTGTGGCTGGCAGCGTTAACCCTTGCCTCCAATTTCGCTCGCCAGCGATGTCGCGGACATGGCACTTAGAAGGCCGTTCGCCAGTGAACGAAATTACAATAACGTGAGAGGCCCCGTATAGAAGAAAACAGTGAAGATTTAGGTTAATGGAGAGTAATTAGGTGAATATTCATCCGCCGCAAGAGGCGCCGCGGCGGCAAGCCAGCGCGGCGGATAAGCTTTAGAGCAAATGCAAATTAATTGTTGCTGGTCGAAGGACCTGGATCGGTCGATGTAGACGTAGAAGACGGATCGCTGTCGCCGGTATCGGATGGACGGCGTTTCAGCTTCGGACGATCCTCATCGTCGCCGTTGGACTTTTTCGAAGGATCGGTCTCATCTTCAATCGGCGTGTTCGAGTTGGGGTTGCGCCGCAGCGTGGGCTTGTTCGGATTGTCGCTAGCCTTATCAGGCCTGCGCTGATTTTCGAGCATCGCCAAGCGCGCCTTCACATCGTTGAATTCGGAGGTCGTGACTACGTACTCCGGCCGCGGCTTCAGGTCTGCAATTTCCTTCTGCGATTTTAGAATGCGGTCGTCAGTGGGTGGATGGGTCGAAAACAGCTTTGAAACCGTGCCGGGCTTACGCTTCTCCAGCGTTTGAATCTTTTCGAAGAAGTCTACAAAAGCAGTGGGATCGTAGCCGGTCTTGTACATATATTGAATGCCGAGGTAATCCGCTTCGGCTTCAAAACCGCGCTGGAATTTGAGGAAGCCCATGGGAATGAGCAGACCGGAAGCCTCGTAGATGCCGTAAGCCGCCGCGCCGCCCATAAAGATGAGAGGAATCGTGGCCAACTGGGCAATCTCTCCACGGGTTGCTTGCCGGGTACCGTGACGCGCGGCCACGTGCGCGATTTCATGCGCCATCACGCCAGCCAATTCCGCTTCTGTGTCGGCGTGCAGGATGAGACCGGATTGGACGAAAAAGAACCCGCCGGGCAGCGCGAAGGCGTTGATGGTAGGATCCTCGATTACCTTAATGGTGAAAGGCACCTTGGCGTCCGAGTTCCGCACCAGATTCTGGCCGATGCGGTTGACGTATTCCGCGACCACCGGATCGTTGATGATCTTCGATTGCCGCTCGACCTGCTGCGCCAACTGCTTCCCCAGCGCGATCTCTTTTTCTAGCGAGTAAAAGTTGACCTTTCCACTGACGTTGCGATCGCCAATCGCATCCGGATCCTTTTCTTTATCGTCTTTCGGAAAGGCGGTGAATGGTATTGCCAACACCACGGCCAAAGCAAGACTGACCGGGGATCTGAGGGGAATTAGTTGCCGCATGGGATTCCTTTACACCGACGCGCTTTGCGCAAGAGAGCTGGAAACACGGAAATTGGTCTGACTCCAGTATAGAGCCAAAAATCGAGGGTGGAACTGGTAATTCTCGCTCATCAGGAGATCTCCCGGCAGCTCACGACTGCTCCGAACCCGCTCAAGTGACCTACCGTGTGGCTGCCGGGAACCCAGGAGATTCACAACCGTTAACGTATGCTCGAAGAAATGGGTTACGAAAAACTCGCGGACGCGGTGGAAAAGACGTTGCAAACACGATATGGCGACGAATTCCCGGTCACCAGCGAACTCATTTACCTGAACCACGCAGCCGTCGCGCCCCTGTGCCGCCGTGCTTCGGAAGCCATCAAGCACCTGGCTGACGACGTGTGCCGGTACGGGTCTTTGCACTATGACCGATGGGTGGAAGGCTACCAAGGCCTCCGGCAAGCGGCGGCGAAGCTGATCAACGCTTCCCCTGCGGAGATTGCGCTTGTCAAAAATACTTCGGAAGGCATTGCGATTGTTGCGCAAGGCTTTGACTGGCGGCCGGGCGACCGGGTGGTTGCATTTCGAGAGGAGTTTCCGGCCAACTATTATCCCTGGGCGCGTCTCGAGAAGCGCGGCGTTCGGCTGAGTTGGCTCTCCATTTACGATCCGTTCGACAAAATCGCCGAAGCGATTTCGGGGGCGCGTTTGCTGGCGGTCAGCTTCGTCAATTACTTGAGCGGATTCCGAATGAACTTGAAGGCGATCGGCGAAGTGTGCCAACAGCGCGGCTGCTTCTTTTTTGTGGATGCGATCCAGGGGATGGGCGCGTTCCCTATCGATGTGGAGGCGTGTCATATTGACGGGCTTTCAGCGGACGGGCACAAATGGATGCTGGGGCCCGAGGGAAACGGGGTGCTCTACGTGCGGCGCCACTGGCTAGACTCGATCGAGCCGGTTGAATTCGGATACACGAATACGGCACGGTATGCCGATTACGGCCTTCGCGACATGACACTAAGGCCCGATGCCGGGCGATATGAGTGCGGCACATTGAATACCGCCGGCTGTTTTGGACTGCGCGCGGCCATGGAGTTTCTGTTGGAAGTGGGTGTAGCAAACATCGCGTACGAAGTGCAAGCGATAGCCGATCAATTGGCGGCGGGAGTTCGCCAAAAAGGCTACCAACTGATGATCGAGCGGACACCGGACACGGGCTCTGGGATTGTTAGCTTTCGTCATCCATCTGTCGATTGCCGCTCGATTGTGTCCGAGTTGAAGCGCAACCGAATCTTGGCGGCTCCGCGGCAAGGATGGGTCCGCATGTCGCCACATTTCTATATCGGCCCGGGGGAAATCGAACAAGTGCTGCGGGTGTTGCCGGCCGTGTAAGGCGTGCATATAGCGGGACGGTTCGCTATTATAGGAAGGTTCGCATTCTCTTCCGGTTAGGCCTTGCTGTGCTTGCGCGCTCGCCTTGGAAGAAACCAACGCAAAGGTTTAAGTTATGTACGCTGTGATTGAAACAGGCGGCAAGCAGTATCGCGTCGTCCCAGGCCAGACAATCGAAGTAGACACGCTCGCCGGAGAAGTCGGCGCGGATGTCCATTTTGATCGAGTGCTGGCGATTTCCAATGATTCGAACGAACTGGTGCTGGGCGAGTCTCTAAAGTCCGCTCGCGTGCGGGGCAAGATTGCCGCGCATGGCCGGGGCGACAAGGTGCTAGTCTTCAAATTCAAACGCAAGAAGCAATACAAGCGCACCATTGGGCACCGGCAAAACTACACGCGCGTAGAAGTTCAGGAGATTTTGACGTAGCGGCCTCGCGTTTCCGAAGGAACTTATCATGGCACACAAAAAAGGTTTAGGCAGCTCCAAGAACGGTCGCGACTCAAATTCGCAGCGGCTTGGCATCAAGGTATTCTCGGGCGAATTCGTTACGGGCGGATCGATCATTGTGCGGCAGCGCGGGACGCGCTATAAGCCGGGGAAGAATGTAGGGCTCGGCAAAGACGATACTCTGTTCGCCACGGTACCGGGAACAGTTGAATTTCGGGACCGCGGACGCTTGGGCAAATTCGTCAATATCATCGCGCAGAGCTAGCGAAGCTACATCGCGCGTTTTTCCGATTCCACTGTGTTCATCGATGAAGTCATCATCACCGTAAGAGCCGGCGATGGTGGTAATGGGTGTCTGGCTTTCCGGCGCGAAAAATATGTCCCGCGCGGCGGGCCGAGCGGCGGCGACGGAGGCCGAGGCGGCGATGTGGCTCTGGTTTCGAGCGAGCACTACAACACGCTGCTGCACTTTCGATTTAACCCGGAGCATACGGCGGAGCGCGGCAGGCACGGCGAAGGAAGCAATCGAACCGGGCGCGATGGCGTGAGCCTCGAACTCCCGGTTCCGGTGGGCACGACGCTTTTCAACGCCGAAACCGGCGAACAACTTTTCGATTTCACTGCGCCGGGGCAGCGCTTCACGGTGGCGCACGGCGGGCGCGGAGGACGCGGAAACGCCCGTTTCGCAACCTCCACTCATCAGGCGCCGACCGAGCACGAAGAAGGAAAACTAGGCGAGTTCTTCAAGCTCCGGCTCGAGTTAAAGCTGCTTGCCGATGCTGGGCTGGTCGGGTTCCCAAACGCTGGCAAATCCACCCTCATTTCCCGGTTCTCGGCGGCCAAACCCAAGATCGCCAATTATCCATTCACCACACTTGAACCGCATCTCGGAGTGGTGCAAGCGGGCGATCGGACATTTGTGCTGGCCGACGTGCCCGGTTTGATCGAAGGAGCGCATGAGGGTCACGGCCTCGGCACTCAGTTTTTGCGGCACATTGAGCGCACACGGTTGCTGGTGCATTTAGTCGATGTGTCGGATTTCAGCGGCCGGGAGCCGGCGGAAGACTTCGAGGTGATTCTGCGCGAGCTCGGCGAGTTTAGCGCTGAGCTGTTGAACAGGCCCATGATTGTGGTGGCGAGCAAGATTGATGCGTGCCAGAATCCGGAGCGCATTGAGCAAGTGAGATCGAAAGCACGCGCCCACGAAATGCCGTTCTATGAGATATCGAGCGTGACCGGCGCTGGTCTCGATGAACTGCGGTACGCGATGGCTGAGCAGTTATTTCCCGCGGCAGAGAAAGCTACAATCTCAAGCGGAAGCTAAACTCTGCCGGTGCAGGGCCCGGTCTTCAAAACCGGAGTGCGGCATTTTCAGTGTCACGGGTGGGTTCGACTCCCGCTGGCTTCCGCCGAGTCTCTTTGAAATCAATTATTTATTGGTTGATTGAACTTGCTCTGCTGACCTGCATGGCAGGGACACTCGGTGATGAAAAACCCTCGAAGCATTATGTCGCCAGACGAGAAAACCGCGTGTTTCCAGGCGATCGATTCACGGCGTTCGAGTTGCATGTCGCCCGCTCTCGGCCTCAGCTTGCTAAATGAGCGTATAGTGGAGTGGCACGCGAAAGCGGCTCCATTACTCCTACGAAAATCCCTCAAGCACCCTGGACAGCCGGTTCAAGAATAACTCGATTGCCGAGGCGTTCGAGCCGCCGAACGAGTGAGCGTCTCAGGGCGTCGGCATTCTTTTTGTCAAAATAGTCGAGGCCCAACTCAAAATAGTTTTCTTTGCGCTTTAGAAGACAATAGGCAAAAACTAAAATGGCGTGCCCCACCGCCATAGTCGCCCGCTTATTGCCGCGTCTGGCGGCGAGCCTTCGGAAAAGCGCGGAAAGATAGCTATCACGCTTGGTGGATACTGCCCACCCCGCCTGACACAGACGACGGCGGAGAAAGGCGCTGCCTTTGCGCATCTTGCCACTGAGTCTCTTACCCGCGCTCTCGAAATTGCCCGGACACATTCCAGCCCACGAGGCCAGGTACTGGTCCCTATTCAGCCCGATCTCGGACAGCAATCCCCAAGCGGTGACGCGGTCTACACCTGGAATTGTGCAGAGCCGGAGAACCTCATCCTGGAAAGGGCGCAGGCGCTGTTCGATCTCCTTTTCAAGGGTGGTCATCTTGTTTTCCACATGCCGCAGGTCGTCCAGCATTTCTTTCAACAGAAATCGATGATGTTCGGTCACTCGCCCCTGCAAGGCTAGCTTTAAGTCCGGAATCTTATTCCGCAACAGGCCTTTGGACATTTCGGCCAATTGTTCAGCATCTTGCTGGCCGGCTATGATAGCGTCCAACATGGCGCGCCCGGAAGCTCCCAATGCATCCGTCGCTACCGAAGCCAATTTGATATTGGCGTCCTCCAATACCTTCTGGATACGATTCGCGATGCGGTTGCATTCCTGCGTCAAACTTACGCGATAGCGAGTCAAGTCACGCAACTCACGCGTGGCTTGAGGCGGGACAAAGCTGCCCTTCAGCAATCCATGCTGCAACAGATCCGCAATCCACTCACTGTCTTTTTGATCTGCCTTGCGGCCGGGAACTGCTTTGATGTGTTGCGCGTTGATCAGCAGCACTTCCTCGAACTGACCGTCCAAAATATTCCACACCGGTTTCCAGTAAACGCCCGTGGACTCCATGGCCACGTGTGTCACCCCACACGCTTGCAACCAATCGGCTAATTTCAGCAAATCCTGCGTGAATGTGCCGAAGCGCCGTTTCTCCTTCCGCATCTTGCCCTTTGCTTCGGCCGACACGCAGGCCGTGACACTTTTCTTGGGGACATCTAAACCGCAACAGCACGGATACAAAACTTCCATCGCGCCATCCTTTCTGCCGTGAGGCGCAGGACGCCCGCAAGAAAAACATTCTCCTACGCGTGCTCTCCAAACTACGGAGGCCACCATTTGTTGTGCGTCACAGCGTCCCGACCACACTCGTACGCGGGCTCAAAAGCGCGCCAGAGTAACTCGGTCTCTCTCTCGCCACACCGCTCACTTACTGTATCCCCACTCGCCCACCTTTTCATTCCTTCGTTGTGGGCCTGCAAGGACCATGGCTCACTCGTACCGCAGCGCGACTACCGGATCGGTCTTTGCAGCCCTGTGTGCGGGCCAGTAGCACGCCGCCACGGCGACAAGGCCCAGGAACAATGGAAGAAGAGTAAAGACAACCGGATCGGTCTGGCTGACGTTGTACAACAAGCTCGCGATGAACTTTGTCAGGACAAACGCGCCTATCAGACCGGCAGCAATGCCGGACGATATGAAGAGCAGCGCCTGCTTTATAACCGAAGAAAGCACGTCTCTATTTCGCGCCCCCACAGCCATACGAATGCCAAATTCACGCGTACGGCTTGTAACATACACCGAGGTGACACCGTAGATTCCGATAGCGGCGAGAATAAGAGCCAAGAAAGTAAATACGGTAAGTAGGCCATCGATCATTTTCTGGCGATTGAGCGTTTCGCCGATAACGCCGGTTAGCGGCCGCACGGCATAGACCGGCACCTCAGGGTCTAGCGCTTTGATTCTGCTCCTGACTGCCGAGGCGGCCGCCAGCGGATCGCCTCCAGTTCGAACCACCAGATACATCCTCAGCTCCGGATCTTGTGAATGCGGCAGATATAGATGCGGTTTCATATCCTGAGCCAAACTCTGGTCCTTGACGCCACTGACTACACCGACAATAGTCATCCAAGCATCGTCGCCTGTTGTCCGTATCTGTTGACCTAACGCGCCACCGTTCTTCCAGTACTTATCCGCCAAAATGTTGTCTACTATCGCTACGCGTGGCGTATTCGGCTGGTCAGTTTTGTCAAAACCCCGGCCGGCCAAAACCGAAATACCCATGCTCTGGAAATATCCCTGACTTATGGTTTGTAACTGGGCCTGCCCCGGCTCCGTTCCAGGCGCCGGCTCATGTCCCTTTACGATGTAACCATCCGATTCTTCCTCCCCGCTGAAAGGAATATTGGAGGTGAAGGAGACATTCTTTACGCCAGGGATCGTGCTAAGTTCGCCCCGGAGATCGCGATAGAACTCCAGAATTTGCGGCGGAGAAGGATATCTTCGGTCCGTAACGGGTAAAAGCATCGTCAATACCTTATCCGGCTCGAACCCGGGCCGTACAGCGATCATTTGACGGAAGCTTTTGAGTACCAGACCGGCAGCGATCAATAGGATGAGGCAGAGAGCGATCTGTCCTCCGACCAGTAGTGCTTTCGTCCACCCGCCGGAGCGCGCGGAACTGCCCCTTTGCGCGCTGTTGAGCGCGTTTCTCAAGCCAAATCGCACAATCTGGATCGAAGGTACGGCCCCGATCAAAATTCCCGTTGCGAGCGAGACCCCGAATGCGAAAAGCAGCACCATCGGGTCTATACCCGCTTCGTCCAGGCGCGGTATGGATGCGATGGGCATACGACTAAGCGCCCGAACGATCACCCAGGCAAGCAGGACCGCGGGGATACCGCCAAGAACGCCAAGCAAGACGCTCTCCGTCAATAACTGCCGAATTACCCTCGCGGGCGTGCCTCCCAAAGCACAGCGCAGAGCTACCTCTCGACCGCGCACAGCGGTTCTGCTTAACAGCAGATTCGCTATATTTGCGCAGGCTATGAGGAGGATAAATGCCACTGCGGATTGCAGGACTACGAGCGCGGTTGCGCTTTTCCCGACGATGGCATCTTTAAGCGAAACGACCAGCGTCTTCATGTCTGCGCCGCGAGGGAGCGGTTGATTTCTTCCCACTAAATGTGGGTTTTGTAAACTGGCAGCCCAAATCTCGTGGGTCGTTTCTGCCTGTGCAGTTTGCTGAGTCATATTAGGCTTCAGCCGTCCGACGCCTGTTAGAAAATACGGATGCGACGCCTGAGCATTCAGCTCCAGCGGAATCCAAAGCTCCGTGGTGGGCCCCGGAAATTCGAACCCCTGCGGCATCACGCCGATGACTTGGACACCGACGTTGTTCAATGTCATTACTTGGCCAATCGCGCCGGGATCTCTATTGAAGTGACGTACCCAGAACCCGTAACTAAGAACGCAGACATTCGTCTTGCCAGGTGTATCTTCTCCGGACAGAAAAGTGCGCCCAAGCTGGGGATTAATTTCGAAAACTTTGAAAAAGCCCGCGGTGACCCGCGATGCGACCAGGCGCTCCGGAGTTTCGACCCCTGTTAGATTTACGCCTGTGACCCAATACGCGGCAAGAGATTGAAACGCCGTGCTCTGGTCTCTGTAGAGAGCAAAGTCAGCTGGAGAGAGGCGCCACGTATCCAATCCCAGTTGCGGATAGGATTGAACCAAGGTGACCAGGCGGTCCGATTGCGGGTAGCGCAACGGGCGAAGGAGAATGTGGTCGACCAAGCTGAATATGGCCGTCGTCACCCCGATGCCCAGCGCCAGGGTAGAGACGGCTATGAACGTGAAGCCGGGATTCTTGCCAAAAAGGCGAAGTGCATAGCGAAGATCGCGCTTGAGATCAGCCCACATGTTCACCTCTTCCAGTCTCCTGTTGATTTGTAGGACGCTCTGTCGCCCGTTTTGTTCCGCTTGCGGCGAGCGCTGGGTTCGGGCATTGCCGTTGCCCACGGAATGCGACGCGCAGGTGCTATCTGGTCGCGTCCCAAAGCTGCGACCGGGCGGCGCTTTCTTCGAAGGTGCGATCAGTTATCGGGGCCCGTACGCGCGCATCCGGGTCGAACAGGGGCAGCGAAGTCCATGCCGGTCCATGATAATAGTGTCCTTCGCCGCTCTGGGATCGTCGAATGCTGATAATGCCAAACTCGAATCGCTCGAACGCGGCGCGTAAAAAGCGCTCCCTTTCTTCGAAATCCTGGTCGAAGAAATAGTTCTGGTCGTGCCGGGAAAAATAACGTCCCTGGTCCGTTACGTGAGCCATTACGTCGAACTTCTTGAGTCCTCCTGCCAGCCAGCTATCCAGTTTCTCGCGATAAGTGGGGCCGGACCTCTGATGGCAGAGCAGAGTGATAATGTGACAAACTCCGTTTTCCGTGAGATGCTCGTCCAGGCCTCCGATAATCCGGCTTAGAATTTCTTCGCCTGAGGCGCCGCCGCTCCAGTAGTCGGTTCCCGCCTTTACGGTCGGGCTCGGATTGAACGGAGGATTTGAAACAATCAGATCGAAACGCATGCCGTTCACCGGCTCATATAGGTCGCCCAATCGGAATTCAACGTTCTGAATGCCATTCAGGCGCCGGTTGAAGGTGGAGAATTCGATGGCGCGTAGATTGATATCAACACCAATCACTTCCTCTGAGTGCTGGGTCGCTTTCAACGCGTGAATTCCCGAGCCGACGCCAAGATCCAGCGCCTTACGGACAGGCCGGGTACGATCTACCAAGCCGGCAAGCATATATGACTCGGGATACAGCCACATAATCCTGTTGAACTCCGGACGGTTGTTCTTAGGGAACGTCCGCCGGTCGGTCGCGATGTAGTGCCCCGTACAAGGGAACAGATTCACTGGGGCCGACACCGTGTCGGCATCGATGCGAATTAACGACATCGTCCGTAGCGCGTACAAATCCGCTTCCGTAAAAACTTCCATTACCTGTTCGATGGGCACGTTCTCATTCAATAGAAACAATGCAAGCACGATGTCCAGCGGGTCGGAGGCCGACGTCAGGAGAGCGGTCTTACGTGGGGCTTCAAAATCGGGCAAGCCGTCGTAGAAACCGAGCCGTCCACCGCAGTGTCTCTCGTCGAAGTGGATATCTCTGAGTTTCTGGACAATCGGATTCATCAAGGCGGCTGCTACGGGAGTTGGAGCTGGAATGTTTAAGCCCATACGGATTCAATCGGTCGTGAGACCTGGAAGCGGTCAGGCGACGGATGATCACATCGGGAGGGAGGCATCACGTTGCTGCGCTCCTGGCGGCCAACTCGCCCAATTCCAATTCAGGTGTGTGCTCGAAATAGTCGTCGAACCAGCATGCGGTGGGTTTACTTGGCAGTACCAAAACTTTACCGGTATCCGCGGGGTTCGCGGCGCGATGATAACGCAGGATCACGTGAGAATCGGTTCTGCCCAATACCTCAATCTTTCCGGACTTATGCGACATGCACAAACGCGCCTGCCGGGCCAGTCCGGAAACATTCTCCCGTGCGCCATCCAAGATCGCCAACGCCTCTTCGATCGGAACGACAAAACCGCGGTTCCCGGCAGTTGGCCGGCATATAAAGACGTAATAGGGCGGGACGCCGTTGAAGGATAGACAGTTGAACAACTCGGCCAGCACCGTCGGGTCATCATTCACTCCACGAATGATGGGCGTTTGATTGACGACCGTCAATCCGGCGCGCTGGAGCATGGCAATGCATTCAACAGCCACATCCGTGAGTTCTCTCGGGTGATTGAAGTGAGCCATCACGAAAATCTTGCGTCCTACCTGGCTATATTTACTCAGCATCTCGCTCAGCGAAGGATCGTTCACAATGCGGAGCGGATTTAAGGCCGGCATTTTGCTGCCGATTCGAATAACCTTCACGTGATCGATGCGCCGGACCTGCTGGATGATGTTCTCCAGCTTGCCCGTGGACATAATTAACGGATCGCCGCCGCTTAACAGCACATTGTTAATCTCCGGATGTGCTCGAATGTAGTCGAGAGCGGGCCCAATGTCATTCGTAACCTCATCATTATCATCCGTGAAGAGACGTTTCCGAAAGCAGAACCGGCAATAGGCGCCGCACACATTGTTGACAAGCAATAATCCCGTATCAGAGTACTTGTGCTCGAGCCCTTTCACCACGGTGTAACTTGCCTCGTGCGAGGCATCCCAGGCGCCGAATTGATCCAGTTCTTCGATTTCCGGCATCACTATGCGGCGAATCGGATCCGCAGGGTCGTTCCAGTCGATCAGCGATTGATAGTATTCATTTGTGCGAAATGCAAATTTCTGCGCCACTACGGAAAGCTCCCTTCGCCGCTCTGGACTCAGCGAGGAGATTTGGCTTAGAGAAGTGATGTATTTGGGGTTATTCCGATTGATGCTCACATGGCACCTCCTTCGTGTGTGTTACTTCGAGTGTCGTAGTCAGCGGGAGAAGCGTATCTATTGCACGCAATAGTCACGCAGATTTCGCCGAGTAAGCGGAAAGTAGGGTTTCTAAGTTGCGATAGGTTGGCAAGAAGCGAACGCGATCAAGCGTTCACCTCTATCGCCTGATAAGCACGGCGGTCATACTCGACCTTGCCGCGTTCCAGCTTGATTATTCGATCGGCCAGATGGTAATAACGGTCATCGTGAGAGATAACTATCACGGTCTTCCCTTTTGCTTTGAGCTCAGGCAGGATGTCGCAATAGAAAATTTGTTTGAACGAGGGGTCTTGATCAGATGCCCATTCATCGAAGATATAGATGGGGCGATCCTCCAGATACGCTGTCAGCAGCGCCAGGCGCTTGCGCTGCCCTTGCGATAGAGCCACGGTAGAGAGCTTGTTGCCTTCCAGATATAGCTTGTCGCTTAGTTGGAGCCGTTTCAGATAACGGTCGGCATTTGCAAGCAGATCCTCGCCGGCCAAGCCGAGAAGCCGCTCGAACAGATAGAAGTCGTAGAAGACGACGGAGAAATTCTGTCGATAATCGTCTATCGTGTCATGCGCAACCGGTCGTTGGTCCAGCCGGACCACGCCTTCCTCGGGCTCGTATAAACCCATTAAAATCTTTGCTAAAGTAGTCTTTCCACTGCCGTTGCCGCCGACGAGGAATACGAGTTCGCCCGGCGAGAAGGTGAGATTCAGTGGTCCTAGCAGGAATTCGTTGCTCTCTCCATCTGTTCGATAACTGTGTGTGACGCCATCCAGTTCGAGCCATTTCCAATGGCGAACGGGAGAGGCCGAAGGCTTGGTGGAGATCTCGGGCGCACGGCTGGACAGCGACAGACCTAGATTCCTTACTTTCTCAGCCGCCACGTGAGCCTTCTCGAGAACGGGCAGCGTATTTAACACAATGGAAAGTGGCGCGGTCATGAACAGTACTGTCAGCGTGTATCCGGTCAGCACCTGGTGATCCACGGCCATGAACCGCGGTGTTACGAACAAGATAACGCCAATGAATATAAAGAACAACATTTGGCCCCAATTCGCCGCGGCCACCGCGAACATATTGGCCTTTATTCCGAAGTTCTGGACATCGTCAATGGCGGGCTGCAACTGCTCGGATAAGAATGCGTTGCGGCGGCTTCGATGTAACTTGAGTTCTTTGGCGCCCTCTGTTAAGTCGCGTATGGCATGGAAGGCTGCATCCCAGGCCTCGCGCATTCGGCGGAAATACTGTACCGAATGTGCTATCGGGATCTGGTAAGTCACCAGCCCCACTATCAGATAAACCAACACGACGAGTAATAGGTGCCATGCTAACCACCCGAGATAAACAAGGCATCCGATTACAATAGCGATCTGCGTACACAAAACAGGCAAGCTTGTGATTGCGGCCGTAACGGACGGTATGTCGTCGCTGATGGTAGCCATCAGTTTGGGTACGCCCACTTCTTCTGTCAGACGATACGGCGCAGCCAGGACTTGCTGCGCGAGGCGAAACCGCAGGTCGCGCGCGGCCCGCGCCGTCAATGCCGTCAGGAGCGCCTGCGAAGCGAAACCAGCCAGCGGGATAATCATGCAGAGCGCGACGAACTTCCATCCCAGGCTACGTGTCGGCCCGGTTTGGCCCAGGCAGCGGTTGATCACAGCGATAAGCGCCGTGCTGCCTAAACCGGCAATCGCCCCAGCTATGGTGGCAAACACGATCATGGCGTGTGAATGCTTCACGCCTTTCGACCAGTTGAATAGTACGGAAAAGGTCTGGATGACGGATCCCATGCTCAGCTCTCTTTCACCGCATTCTGGATGCAGACGCGGAGTTGTTGCGCGAGACTTGCCACATGGGGCTCTCGCATGACGGTGTAATGTTGACCGGAGGTTGTGAATAGCTCGACGCCGCCGCTAGCCCACTTCTCCCATCCTCGCGTCGGTACGACATCGATGGTGTAATTTTCCGGTCGCGCCTTACCAACATATTTTTCCGGTTCTTCGGCGCGGAAAAAAGTCAGGCGACCCGGATACTGACCACCTGTATAAGTCTTTGCCATTTGGGCATTCGCTTTGAACCGGTCGAAGAGCTTACGGAATTCGGCCAATGTCATTTCAGCGCGAACCAGCTTTGCCTTTTTAGCTTCCGTCCAGATACGCCGCAATTGTTCCATGGGAGGCCGCGAGAAAATATCATTCCACGCGGCCATCAGTTCGTCGAACGGCAGTCCAAGGTCCGCGGCGAAACTGCCCAATAAAACCACCCACTTATATTCGGCCGCCTCTCCGGAGGGCGCCTGGGCGTCCACAATGAAGAGCAGCGCGACTTTCTGATCCTGTTGCGTCAGTTGTCTCGCCATCTCAAACGCGATGACGCCGCCCATCGACCAGCCGCCGAGGAAGTAAGGACCCGTTGGCTGGAAGGACCGGACAACGCGGACATACTCGGCTGCGGTGGTCTCAATCGTCGGGACCGCACCGTCGGAATCCGTGGGCGCCTGTATGCCATACAAAGGCTGATCCGGACCCAAGTGCCGCGCGAGGTCCGCATAGCAAAACACGGTCCCACCTGCGGCATGGACGCAGAACAGAGGAGGCAGGGTGCCGCCCGGCTGAATCGGCGCGAGCAAGGACGAATGAGCGGCGGAAACAGGCGCGGCTCCATCGCCCAGCAGTTCGGAGAGACGCTCAATCGTGGCGCCCGCAAAGAGCGACGCCGTCGGCAGCCGCTTGCCCAAATCTTGCTCGATGCGCGCAATGAGTTGCACTGCCACCAATGAATGGCCGCCCAATTCGAAGAAATCATCCTGGATGCCGATCGGGCGCACGTCCAGCAAGCTTTCCCAAATGCCGATCAATTGTTCCTGTAACTTGTCCTTTGGAGCTACAAAATCCCTGCGCGAGCGCGCGGCCGTCCTATCAAGCGCAAGAAGCGCGTTTTTATCCAACTTCCCGTTTGGCGTCAGGGGCAGGCGATCAAGCACCAGGAACAGCGATGGGCGCATGTAATCCGGTAATCGCTCCTGAACATAGCCCCGCAACATTTCCGCGCCCGGAGCGGCGCCGGGGGCCGGAACTACATAGGCGACCAACTGCTTGCCGCCCGAAGCGTCGTCTCTGGGCATGACTACGACTTGCTTTACGGCCGAATGCGACTGCAGCACTGCTTCGACTTCTTCCAACTCGATTCGAAATCCGCGGAGCTTGATCTGTTTATCGGCCCTCCCAAGAAACTCTATGTTGCCGTCTTCCTGGTAGCGTGCCAGGTCTCCCGTTGCGTACAACCGTTCCGCCGGTTTGTCGAACGGATCCGGCAGAAACCGCTCCGCCGTGAGGTCGGGCAGATTTAGATATCCGCGGGCGAGCCCCGCGCCGCCGATGAAGAGCTGACCCATCTCGCCAATGCCGACGGGTTTCAAGGCTCGGTTGAGTATGTACGTTCTGGTGTTCGCAATGGGACGACCGATCGGAACCGATGTCCCTTGCTGAACGCCGGTTACCTGGTGGCAGGCCGCGAATGTTGTGGTTTCCGTGGGGCCGTAGCCGTTGATCAGAGATAGATGCGGCAGTTCGGCAGCAAGCTTGTTTACGTGTGCAACCGACAGCGCTTCTCCACCCGCGAGAAGCTGCTTCAACGGCGCGACTGCATCCAGGTGCCGATCCACGAGTTGGTGGAATAATCCCGCGGTCAGCCACATGGTCGTGATCTGCGATTTCCGGATCGTCTCTGCTATATCCGCCAGAGACGGCGGATAAGGAGGAAACACAACCAGTCGCCCCCCATTGAGCAACGAACCCCAAATTTCGAAAGTAGATGCGTCGAAAGAAATCGGCGCCAGTTGCAGGAACACTTCGCGGGATGTCAGATTGGCGTACGTCGCATTTTTCACCAGGCGCAAGATGTTGCGATGGCTGATGCATACCCCCTTAGGCGCGCCCGTGGAACCGGACGTATACATCATGTAAGCCAGGTTAGCGGCGGCCGGCGACTGGATCGGGCTCCTATCTGCTTGCGCCGCGTGCATCTTTTGCTGATCGATAGCGCTGTCCAGGCAAATTACTTTCAGTCGTCCGGCGGGGAGTTTCTCTGCAATCTGCCTGGTTGTTACCAACACCTGGATCTGGGCGTCGCGCAGTATGAAATCAATGCGCTTGGCTGGATCGGCCGTATTGATCGGCACGTACGCGCCGCCGGATTTCGCCACGCCCAATAACGCCACAATCATTTCAACCGATCGTTCGATCAGTATCCCGACGAAGACTTCCGGCCCGACTCCGAACGTTCTCAGATAACGCGCAAGCATATCCGCGCGCCCGTCGAGTTCCTGGTAAGTAATCTGTTCCCGCTCGGTTTCGATCGCAATCGCATCGGGTGTAAGTCGAGTCTGCTTCTCAAAAATTTCATAGATTCCCGAATGCGAGGGAAATTCGATATCCGTCTCGTTCCACCGCTGCGTGATTTGCCGGCTTTCGGTCTCCGTTGCCAGGCTGAGAGCCGATAAATGCGAATCCGGATTTGCTATGAAGCTCTCGAGCAGCACATTGAAGTGACTCGCCATTCGAGAGACTGTGGTGGGACGGAAAAGCTCCGGGCTGAAGACAAACGAACCGGCGACCAGTCCCTCCGTCTCCCAGAAATAGAGCTCTATGTCGAACTTGGTATCTGCGTTTCCAGGGCTGCCGGAAGGAAGTGTCACGCCGGCCAGCGCCATCCCCGGCGTGGGCGCATTTTGAAATGCCAGGATTGCTTGGAAAATCGGATTCCGGTTCGCACGACGCTCCGGCTTCAATTCCTCCACGATCTTATCGAAGGGAACGTCTTGTCGGGCATACGCCTCAAGCGCGGATTCGCGCACCTGGCGCACCAGTTCGCGCGCAGTGGCCGCGTTTCTCAAGTCCGCTTTCAGCGTGATCATGTTGACGAAAAGTCCGATCAGATTCTCCAGTTCCACTCGCCCTCGACCGGCCGTCGGCGTGCCAACCAGCACTTGATCCTGTCCGCTATAGCGCCCCAGCAAAATCTGGAACGCAGCCATCAGCACCATGAAAACCGTCGCGCCTTCCTCGCGCGCGAACTTCCGCAAACCGTTAGACAACGGCTCGGAGAAGCTCACCGGGCACTGTGTCCCGGGTAATTTTCGCTTCGCGGGTCGAGGATAGTCGGTCGGCAACGCCAACACCATGGGAGCGTCGGTCAACTGCCGTTGCCAGTAATCCAACTGCGCTTTGAGGATGTCGCCCGTCAGCCAATCTCTTTGCCACGCAGCAAAATCTGCGTATTGCACCGGCAGTTCCGGCAGGATGCTCGGCGATCCACTCACATACGCGCTGTATGACGTTTCAACTTCCTGCATCAGCACTCCCATCGACCATCCGTCGGTGATGATGTGATGCAGTGTCACCAGTTCAATGTGCCTCTCGGGCGCAAGGCGAAGCAGGTTAGCGCGGAACAAAGGACCTTTCGCCAGATCGAACCGCTTCAGTGCTTCTTCCTTAGCCAGCCTCCGGACTTCCTCATCGACGTCGCGGGAATCCAACCCGCTCAGGTCTACAATGGGCAGTTCGAACCTCTCGGCCCGAGCGACCGATTGCACAGGCTGGCCTTCCACTGTTGTAAATACGGTTCGAAGCGTTTCATGCCGCCGCACGGTCTCGCTAAGGGCCTCTTCGAGTGCGATTACGTTCAGCCTTATGTCTGACACCACCGAGACCGGAACGTTGTAGGCGTTGCTGTTCGGGTTAAGTTGGTCGATAAACCACAACCGCTGCTGCGCGAATGAAAGCGCCATGACCCCGTCGCGCGGCGCTGGTGTAAGCGGCGGACCCTGTGTTGCGTTGTTTTTGCGCCTGGCTTCTTCGATACGGCCGGCACACTCGGCGAGAGTCGGCGATTCAAACAGCGCCCGCACCGGCAAGTCCACTTGAAAGATATCGCGCAAACGAGCGACAACTTGTGTTGCGAGTAGAGAGTGCCCTCCCAGCCAGAAGAAGTTATCACTTCCACTTACTTTTTCGATCCTGAGGATTTGCTTCCAGATTTCCGCCAACATCTCCTCGATCAATGTTCGCGGCAGCGTTATGCCTTTCACAGGAGCCGTGTGGGTTCTGGCTTGATCTCTCAAGCTGCGCCGATCGAGTTTGCCGTTCCGCGTGCGCGGCAGCTCTTGTATCGGCACGAATAACGCTGGAGTCATATATTCCGGCAATCGCTCTCGCAGGAATCTTTGCAACTGAACCGCAGACGGCTTATTTCCGTTACGTCCAACGACAAAGGCTACGAGCGTGGCCGGTTGCTTAGCGGCATCTTCTTCGGCCTGCACCACGGCCGCATCGTCCACGGCCTGGTGCTGCCGCAGTACGGCCTCGATCTCGCCTAGCTCGACGCGGTTGCCCCTAAGTTTGATCTGGCCGTCTCGCCTACCCAGAAAATCCAGCGTTCCGTCGGGCGTCCAGCGCACGACGTCTCCCGTTCGATAGAGGCGCGCGCCCCTCTGTCCACTGAACAGGTCCGGGACGAAGGACAGCGCGGTTCTAAGCGGATCGTGAAGATACCCGCGGCCGAGGCACAGGCCCCCAGCGAACAATTCGCCGATCACTCCGATCGGGGCCGGATTCAGCCATTCGTCTAGAACATAGAGCTGCGTGTTCACGATTGGCCGGCCTATCGGAGTCCGGAGTGCATCCGAAGGCAGGGGATCGGCGATCGGATGATGCGTCACATTGTCTGAGCACTCCGTGGGGCCATATCCGTTCAATACCGGAATCCCTGGATAATGTTTGAGCCATCGGCCGACCAACTCCGGATCCAACGCTTCGCCCGCAACTACGAGCCACCGAAGCGTGAACAATTCAGGCGCGGGTATCCGGCGATTTTCAACCTCATCCAGGAAAGCGCGCAGCATCGATGGCACAACCTCGAGGATCGTTACGCCGGTTCCATCCACATGGCTAAATAGCCGCCGTGGGTCGGTAGCGAGCTCATCTGAAACGACGATTACCTTGCCGCCTGTAACCAAGGGCATCAGAAACTGCCACACCGAGATATCGAAACATTGCGACGCGGTCTGCGCGATCGCGTCCGCGGCGTCTATCTTCAAATCGCGACGCTTCGCCGAGAGGTGATTCAGCATCCCGATATGCTCGACCATTGCGCCCTTCGGCATCCCCGTCGATCCGGACGTATAGATGACATATGCCAGGTTCCGCTCGTCTGTCGGACCGCTCAAGTTGTCATCCGGAACGTTGTCGAGTGAGAGCGCGTCGAAATGCATGAGGTGCGTCACGTGCTGGCCGCCTTCAAATGCGGATACCATCTGCGCGGTTGTGATCACATGCCGTGCACTGCTTTGGTCTAGTACCTGTGTGTGCCGCTGCGCAGGGTGAGCGGGATCGAGCGGCAGATAGGCTGCTCCTGCTTTCAAGACGCCGAGGATCGCGACCAATAAATCGCTCCCTCGCGGCATCAGCAGAGCGACCACGCTCTCCGGTCCCACTCCCTTCGATCGCAAATAGTACGCCAGCCGGTTCGTCCGTCGGTTTAATTCATCGTAGGTAATCGTTTCCTGGTGCGACGACACGGCGACCGAGTCCGGTGCGCGCGCCGCCTGTTCGGCGAAAAGGTCTCGGAAAGCTTTTGACGTGGGCAGTTCGCGCTGCGGACCACTCCAGGCCGTCAATTGTTGCCGTTCTTCGGAAGTTATTAGTGTGAGGTCGCGAATTCTAAGATTCGGATGAGCCGCCATTTCCTCCAGCACATGGCGCCAATGTCCGGTCATGCGCTTTATCGTTTCTTCCCGGAATAAATCCGACGAATAGCTCAAGGCGCATGTCAGCCCGTGCACATCCTCTGAAACCGATAAAGTCAGATCGAACTTTTCTACACCCGGATCGATAACCACTTCCTGGAGGCTCAAACGATTCGCCGCCACCTCTCGCTTCGGGATGTTGTTCAATATGAACATCGCCTGGAATAGAGGGGCATGGCTCAGGCTGCGCTCGGGCCGTAGCTCTTCAACCAGCTTCTCGAAGGGAACGTCCTGATGCGCTTGCGCAGCTATCACGGTTTCCCGAACCTGGGCCAGCAACTCCCGGATCGTTACATCGCGCGAAAGATCGGTCCGTAATACCAGCGTATTCGCGAAAAACCCGATTAGTCGTTCTAACTCAATCTCGCTACGGCTTGCGACTGGCGTTCCGACCAGAATGTCGTGCTGGCCGCTGTACCGGGATAAGACGATTTGATACGCAGCCAGCAGCGTCATGAACAGCGTCGCCCCCTCAGCCCGGCTCAACCGTTGAAGGTCGTCCACTAACCGTGCAGGCGCCGACGTCCATTCCGTGCGTCCGGCATACGTCAAAGCGGCGGGCCGGCGATAGTCGGTCGGGAGATCGAGCGTGGCTGGACTCGCGTGCAGCCGGTTCTTCCAATAAGACAGCGCGGCATTCAATTGCTCGCCGCTTAAAGCCGAGCGCTGCCATTCTGCATAATCCCCATACTGAACTGGCGGGTCGGCTGACCGCGACACTTCTCCATCGGAGTAAGCCGCATATAAGGCGGTCAGCTCTTCCATGAGAATTTGCAGAGACCACCCGTCTGCCGCTATGTGATGAACTACTAACGTCAGAATGTACAGTCGTTTTTCGAGCTCAAACAAAGCGGCCCGGAAGACGGGGCCCGTTTCCAATGGAAACGGTAGTTGCGAGTAAGCTGTAGCCAACCGTTCCGCCTGCCCAGCGCGATCCGGGTCAGGTAAGCCCGTCAAATCGACGACGAGGACGTCGCACGCACAAGACGGCGCGACTTCCTGGACTGGTGTGCCGTTTTCGCTGACAAACCGCGTTCGCAACGCTTCGTGTTTTCGTGCAACCTCTCTCAAGCTCTGCTCGAGAGCCGGAACATTCACGGCTCCCTTGAGACGAATTACGAGTGGCAGATTGTAAATTGCTCGATCCGGCTCCATCTGGTATAGAAACCACAGCCGTTCCTGAGCAAATGAGAGTGGCGCGCGCTCCCCTCGTTCTCGCCGCGGTATGGTGGGAGCTCTTTTGGGAACGCCAGAACTGCCGGTGAGAATTCCCTGAAGTTCGGCCTGCTTTGCAGATGGAAGATTGGCGCGGCGAGATGCCAGTCTTGACTTCCGAAGAGTCAACTCCTCACTTACGGTCGTTGTCGCGTCTTGTGACATTTATTAATTTAGTAAGTCCTTCAGTGGTGATGTTCGGCGCTTCGAGATAGCAGGAAAGCTTTGGGTCCTATAAACCGCGATGCTGCAATCTCGGAACGAGAGCATCGGCGGCGATGTGCTTACTGGCTATGCCAATTCCATAATGCTGACTGGTGTTTCCGCACCCTGCGATGCGGAGTGTTTCCTTGCATCCGATGCCCGGAAGGAGTGGATCTCGCCGAATACGCGGAAGAACTCGGGGTACAGTTTTTCGGCCAGGTGACCTGCGACCGGGGCGTACGCTTTCAGTCCCGGAAAAATGGGAATGGGCCAGTGCAGCGTCAGTTGATTGAGGCCGTCGATCACCATTTGGGGCGGGACAAGAATCTCCCAAGTCTCCCATTTGCGTGTGATCTCCGCTCTCGCTATCAGGCGTCCGTTAATGCTTACTGTAACCCTGCCTTCGGCGAGCGCCAGTTCCGGAAGCCGGCACGTCAAGCTAAGTGTGACCGGACAAAACGCTTCTGCAACAAATGCGAACTTCGATTCGCGCCAGAACGCTTTGTAATAGTGGTTTGATTTGTGATTCAAGTAACCGGCCAGATGTGGCACAACCCACATGACTTCCTGCTGCGAGCCTTCCGAACAGTAATAATAATCAAGCAGATTTGTATCTCTATGGGCAACAGAATGTTCTGCCTTACGCAGGCGATGGAGCATGCTCCGCACCTCGGTGCCTTGCTCGCCCAACGAGTCTGTGATTGCATCCAGCAAGAGACTATCCATTCTTTGATAATTGAAGCGCAGCAGATAGTGCTGCATTAGCGGAGAACCCATGGCGGCGATATGCTCAGTCGATTCGCACATCAGGATGGGGGCTCGCCGCGTCTGCAAATCTACAAATCGCGTCATAAGGGCTGCAATGTCAGGCGAAAGCCGGACGGCCCCGGCGCAGTAATAGTGAACCAGGTCGTACGATTGCCACCAGTGCGCATTGTGAATAGCGGCAAGAAATGCGGTTTCAGCCTCGATTTGCGGCGTTGGTAGCGGACAGTCCTTCATCAGGGTTTCGTAGGGAACGTCTGTGCCGCCGAGTAAACGCAAAGCGTGGGAGGCAGTTGCGGACATTGCAATTTGAATCCCCTCTGAACTCAAATGACAATAATCGACGAATAGCCGTCTGCCGGGTACATCGCCCTGCAAATACTCTTTGAAGAGCGCGGGGAGATCTACAAGTGTGTCCGGATCGTGCCTGGTTTTCGCTCGCAACACGCGTTCGGTTGCCGAGTAAGTGCGGGGCGAGATATTCTTCGACGTATCGCAGATCGCCGCATCGCGCGCCAACTCCAGATAGCGCCGCATGCCTTCCCGGTCGCCGGAGCGTCTGGCGCATTCAGCGAGAAGGTAGAATTCGGTCACGCATGTGCCTTCGTCAAGATCCACCATCTGTAGCGCCAAGCGCGACGCCCTCTCAAGATCGCCGGCCGCCAGAGCTTCCTCGGCGACCTGCCTCAGCCGGATCCACTCCTCGTTCCGCCCCTCGCGCAAGTACGGAGCGTTGGTCAACGGATCGCGCCAGTCGCCGAGATTGAATTCCGGAAGAATCCAAACCAGCGGAATGCCGTTCGCTTTGTAAATCGAACTGACTTCTTGCACCACCCGGTCGACTTGCTCGGAAAGCTCTCGCTCCAGAAGTTCTTTGAAGCCCGCGGCGCCGCGCTCCAGCAGCAGCGTATCGACAGCCGGGATGTTCTTGGGCAATACTTTGTCCCAGTTATTCCCGGAGAAAATGATTGTCAGGTCCGGCTCCAGGCTAAGAGCCGCGACGGCAACGTCGCGAACTTCAAAGCCGATGTTCGTGCGCGCGAGGTCAATCACTTCTACGGCTTCCTTCCCGAGCCGCGATTGTAAAATCCCCTCGAGTGCCATGGCCGGCGTAAATTGGGGATCGTAGAGAAAGCCGCGCGCGACGGACTCCCCCAGGAACAAAACCCGCTTGCGGCCCGATTTCGCCTCGATGCGTCCGATATTGGCCCATAGATGCCAATCCGGCGCCAGTTCCTTGGAACGCACGAACACAGCGCGCCCGTTTTCGACTTTCGGCTCCCAGATTCCAACCCGTCGTGGCTCCTGTCCTTGCGAAGGCTTATCGCCGGTTGCCTCCCCTCGGGCCTGCGCCACGGGAGCGGCCAAAGGACCACCCAACAATCCAAGTTGTCGAAGCATGCGAACAGCTTCCGCCCCATCGCCTGATGCGCACAATTCCGCCAGGCGATTCGCGAATGGCTTTAGCAACTCCAGTTCGTTGTTCATTGTTATCTAGCGAAGTAAGTCTGCAGATTGTTGGCTAAGTGCCACTTATCCGGCACTTAAAAGAGAGACTTCCTGAGCAAGCGAGGTAGACGCCGAAACTCCCCTGGCATCAGAAGCCCGAAACGCAAACACCTCGCCGAAACTGCAATAGAAATCCGGCGACTTTTCCTGAACTAGATCGAGCAGAACACTGTCGTACGCGGCAAGCCCTGGATATTCAGGCGATGGCCACTGTATGGTCACCCAATTGACGCCGTTTGCAATCGTATCACCGGGAATAGTGAGATCCCAGGTACTCCAGTTCCGGCTTACATCCAGCCTCGCTATGCATTTGCGATTCAAGTGAAGAGAGATCTCGGACTCGTGAGGCGCTGTGGCCGGCAACCGGCACGTTAACTCGAGGTTCACCGGACAGTCGGCTTCACCCACGAATGCAAAATGCGATTCGGACCAGAATGCGATGAAGTAATGGTATTCCCGGTTGATCAATTTATCGCGTTTCGGCACTGCCCAAATGACTTCCTGCGGTTGGTAACCGGCTGAGCAATAGTAATAGTCCAGAAGATTAGCGCTCCGAACCGTCACGCTATGTTCTTCCAGGCGAAGTTGCTGCAAGCGGGGCGCCGCATCGATATCCACCTGTTTGAGCGAATTCACAACCGCGCTCAACAGCAGCGGATCGAGTTGCTGATTGTTGTACCGGAGCAAATAATGCTGTGTCAAAGGAGATCCGATAGCCGAAACCTGTTCCGCCGACTTACACATCAGCATGGGAGTCAGCCGGGTCTGGAAATCGATAAAGTGAGCCATCACGTCCGCGATTTCCGGCGAAAACCGGACCGCCTGCGAGCAGTAGTGATACACAAGGTCATATGATTGCCACCAGTGGGCGTTGTGGATCGCCGCCAGAAACGACGCTTCAGACTCAACGCTCGGCGACGGAGATGGCGCCTTGGACTTGAGATTTTGCCATGGCGCATCTTTTCCTTTGAGTGCGGCCAATACACGCGAGGCAGCGGCGGCCATCGCGATCTGAATGCCCTCCGAGGTCAGGTGGCAATAATCGACGAACATCCGCCGATCCGGAATTTCGCCATTCAGGTGTTCTGTGAACAACTGCGGCAAATCCACGACGTAATTGCCATTTTTTCTGGCCCCTTCGCGAAGCGCCTGCTGGGTCATCGAATAAATCCGTGGCGACGCGCTCTTAGACGAATCCCAGATCACAGAATCGCGTGCTGCCTCGAGGTGCTGCCGCGCGCACACCAGATCCCCTGCCCGAAGGCAACATTCGGCGAGTATGTAATACGCAGCAACCGCCGTACCTCGGTCCAACTTGATCATGCCCCGCGCCAACTCCGATGCTTTCTCGAGGTCGCCGGCCGCCAACGCCTGCTCGGCGGCTTCGCGGTTGCGCAGCCATTCTCGATTAAGCCCACGGGGCAGGTGGGGAGCATTTAGAATCGGATCACGCCAGTCCCCCAGATTGAATTCTGGAACTATCCAGATGAGGGGCACTTTGGCCTGTTGGTAAGCGGCGGCCACCTGAGCCATCAACTTGTTTACTTCCGCGGTCAGACGGTCGTCGGCAAACCGCTTCGGGCCCGACATGCCCTCCTTTCGCAGTAAAGAGTGCAGATATGGAATATCTTTTAGTGTCGGGGGATACCCGCGCCAGTTATTACCTGAGAAGATGATCGCGACATCGGGCTCTAACTGAAGGACGGCGATCGCGAGATCCTTCACGTCCATTCCCAGGTTGGTTCTGGCGAGGTCCAACACCTCTACTTCCTCGCCTTGTAACTCCGACTTAAGAATTCCTTCCAGGGCCATGGCAGGAGTATATTGAGGATCGTATAAGTACCCGCGGGCGACGGACTCGCCCATGAAAACAACGCGCAGCCGATTGCCTTTTGGTTCGATGCGACCGATGTTGCTCCAGTAATTCCAGTCCTTCACCATCTCCTTCGAACGCACGAAGTATGTCTTGCCGTCCTCCTGCTTCGGCTCCCAAATGCCAATGCGATGAGGCGACACAGACGATGGCGCACCGGCTGCCGGTTGACGGCCAAGATCGTCCGGCGACGATTGCGTCGTTTCAGCAGCCGCCGGACCTCCCAGGAACCCCATCAAGCGCATGAGATGCGCCATCTTTGTTCCCTCTTGGGAGCTCGCCAGTTCAGCCAAGCGATTGGCCAGGTCTTTCACTAACTCCAATGCTTGATCCACTGAAATATCTCCTCAGAGCAACGTATAAACCAGGTGCCCGACCGCTTCTTCGTCCGAGGGAGCTTCGGGCGCCTGCCGAGCCTGGAGATCCCATAGCGCCGGAATACCGGAACGTTCCATTGCGAAGTCCTCGATTACGAGGAGATCGATCTGGGATTTCACAAAACACATAATCGCGTCGTAAGTAGTACAGACAATCGGCTCGCCGCGCACGTTGAAAGACGTATTCAACAGGATCGGGCAGCCGGTTCGCCGGTAGAATTCTTGAAGCAGCGCAGCGAAGCGCGGGTTCGTTTCCGGCGTAACCGTCTGAACGCGCGCGGATCCGTCGATGTGTGTAATTGCAGACAGGTCGATAGGGGAGATGACCTGGCAGGTCTCCAGCATGAACGGTGAAGAATGGTCTAAATCGAAATGTTCGGCAGCCTCGGATTCGAGAACGGCGGGCGCAAAGGGTCTGAATGACTCGCGCATTTTCACCAGGGCATTGATGCGGTCGCGCATTTCCGGACGCCGGGGGTCCGCAAGAATCGATCTCGCTCCGAGCGATCTCGGACCGAATTCCATCCGGCCATGCGACCATCCGATAACCTTTCCTTCCACGAGCCTGTCCACCACGTACCGAAGAAGACCTTCTTCGTTCCCACGGAAGTCGTGATACTTGGCCGATGTTGTCTTTAGTAGCTGATAAGCTTGAGCCGACGAGTTAGCGGGCCCCAGGTAGACATGGTCCAGTTTTTTTCGCGGCGGAGCCTGTCCCGTAAGCCGGACATGTGCGACCGCCGCCGCTCCCAGCGAACCGCCCGCATCGCCGGCGGCGGGTTGCACGAACAATCGCTTAAAGGGCCCCTCTTGCAAACACCGGCTGTTCGCGACAACATTCAGCGCTACCCCGCCGGCCATGCACAGGTTGTCGCTCGGCGCCTTCTCGTGCAGATACCGGATTTTTTCGAGCAGCGCCTCTTCCAGCACAACCTGGACACTCTTAGCCACGTCCATGTGGAATTGCCGAAGTTCGGATTCGGGTTCGCGCGCCGTCTCGCCAAGTAGCGCGCACAATTCCGGCGTGTACATCGAGTCTTCCGTAAGAAAGGCGAAATACTTCAGGTTCAGGCGGTACTGACCGCCGGAACTTAGTTCCAGAAGCTGCCGGATCTGGTCCACATAGACCGGCTCGCCGTAGGGCGCCAGTCCCATGACCTTGTACTCGCCTTCGTTAACCTCGAAGCCTAAGTAGCCTGTAATCGCGCTGTAGAAGAAGCCCAATGAATCGGGGAAGTCCACCTGCTCGAATCGCTCAATCCGCGCGCCCTTACCGTATCCATAAGTAGTTGTCGGCCAGTCGCCCACACCATCGACCGTAAGAATGGCCGCTTCATCGAATCCCGAAAAGTAGTAACTGCTCGCCGCGTGCGAGAGGTGATGATCCACAATCTCGATCGGTCCGTCATAGCCGAACAGCCTTCGGATCACCTGCTGTGGCGGGCTCTTGACGAATCGATCCAGAATGGACTCGCGCCTCTTTGGAGATATCCCCGGAACCAATCCCATCCATATCTGCCTCCCGAACTTCAAGCACGGATCCTCGTAGAACGCAATGCAGTCTACATCGGAAATGGTGAGCCCCGTCTGCTCGAGACAGGAACGAAACGCCCGGCGCGGAAAAGATTTGTCATTCTTAACTCGCGAGAACCGCTCTTCCTGAACGGCCGCCGCCAGCTTTCCTCCTTGCAGAAGGCAGCAGGCGGAATCGTGATAGCCAGCCGAAATCCCGATAATGTTCATCTCAGGATTCTTGGGTCTTCGCCGAATGTGAATTTCCGGCTGCGGGTTCTCACTGGATGTGTTGTCACGGAGCATATTTGTCTTATTTCCTTGCGGAGAGAACATTGGCTTCCCTTTTGGCAAGGTTGTGCCAGTCGGAAAGCGTAAGTGTTCTACGGAACTTTATTTGCCTTTGATAGCTGATGATATGTTCCAGCGTCGGTTGCGGAAAACCAGATACTACACGGCCTGCCGCGATGTTTCGGATTCGAGCTTATCGAGAATCATTTCCTCGACGAGCATCGCTAAGCCGGCGACCGTAGGCTCGGTAAAGATCGAGCGCAGAGTCAGATTCACCGGAAATGCTTGATTGATTCTTTGAACAACCTGGATGCCACGGACCGAGTGCCCGCCCAGCTGGAAGAAATCGTCGAGCATACTCGGCTTCTCGATGTGGAGAACCGATTCCCAGATAGCCGCGATTGCTCTCTCAAGTTCCGTGTGCGGAGGAACATATTCCCGAGCAGGATGCGCTTCGGGAGTAGCCAAAGCGGCTAGCGTCCGGCGGTCCGTCTTCCCGCTGGTTGATTTCGGAAGAGCCGCCATTTGGATATAAAGTGTCGGCGCCATGTAGAGAGGCACGCGTTCTTGTAAGAAGCGGCGTAGCTCTGTCGGCTCTAAGGCTTCCTGGGCTCGCGAAACATAAGCAGCGGCGAGGCGAGAGTCTTGACTGCTCTCCTGCAAAAACACTGCGCACTCCTGCACCAGGGGATGGTTGGACAGCGCAGCTTCAATCTCGCCGAGTTCAATACGGAAGCCGCGGAGTTTTATCTGATCATCGCCCCTGCCGAGAAATTCGACCGTGCCCTCGCGCAGCCATCTCGCCAGGTCGCCGGTCTTATAAATCCTCTGCCCGGCAACAAAAGGATCGGGTATAAAGCGATCCCCCGTAAGTTCGGGTCTGCCCAGGTAACCTTGCGCCAGACCTTCCCCGGCGATATACAAATCTGCAATCACGTTTTCGGGCGCTGGATTCAGCCAACGATCCAGCAGGTAAACGCGAGCATTCGCAATAGGACGGCCGATCGGCACAAACGCCCGATCGTCGGCGGGATCGAACCTGTAAATCATGCATCCGACCGTGGCTTCAGTAGGTCCATATTCGTTGTAAATGCTGATCCGGTTGCCGGATCCGTGTAATAACTGGACGGCGAGCCTTGAGCTGAACGCCTCGCCGCCCATTATGAGGCAGGTCATCGTCGTGTCTCGGCAATCGGAAGCCGCCGTCAAAGCCAAGTGGCTCGGCGTCGCTTTTAGGATCCCGATCCTCTCGTTTGCCACTATCTTCTGAATAGGAGGCTGCTCGTCTGAGTCATAAATGAATAAGACCCGGCCCTGGATTAGCGGCGTATAAATTGAAGTCACGGTAAGGTCGAAGGCCGTCGATGAATAAAGCGGCCAGCCAAGATCGTCATCCGCCCTGTACGCATCCTTGCTCCACCAGATGTAATTCACAAGCGCCCGATGCGAGATCACCACGCCTTTCGGTTCGCCCGTGGAACCTGACGTGTATATCACATAGGCTGCCAACTGATTGTCTAGAGTAAGTTCAAGATTCTCGCCGGCGTAGTGCTCGATCGCCGGCCATTCCGTTTCTACGCATACGGAACTTGTAAAACCTCCAAGCGCCTCAGCGAACGTACTCTGAGTCAACACGAAAGCGGCGCCCGCATCGGCGATCATGGATTGCAGCCTGTGCGCGGGAGTTCGCGCGTACAACGGAACGTATGCTGCTCCCGCCTTTAAAGTTCCCAGAATTCCGATCACTTCTTCGAGCGAATGCTCCATGCACAGAGCGACGCAAGCTCCCGGCCGAACTCCGCGAGCTTGTAAATATCGAGCGAGCTTGTTGGCTCGACGATTCAATTCCGAATACGTGACCTGCTGTTCATGAAATACGAGGGCGACTGCGTCAGGATTCACCTCTACTCGAGCCTCCAATAGGCTATGGATGCAAGCGCGATCCGGATAAACGGCTGAGGACTGATTGCGGCTTGTAACTAGGTTGAACGTTTCCGTTTCACTCAGAATAGGTAGTTCAGAAAGTGGCCGATCCGCGTAGGCCGGCATTGCTTCTAGTATCCGGGCATAGTGCGAGGTTATCTGCTTGGCTGTAAATGGCTCGAAAAGATCGGCATTGTATTCCAATACCCCAGTCAGACCGTCTTTGTGTAGCCATAGATCGAGAAGCAGATCGTATTTCGCCGCCGTAGCGTCAATCTCCGGAAAAGTTAATGAAACTCCGGGCAGGCTTAACTCGTCCGCGGGCGCGTTTTGCAGCGTAAGAGCTACTTGGAACAGCGGCGAATAACTCATGTTGCGCGCGGGCTGCAATGCCTGTACAAGCATCTCGAACGGCAGCTCCTGATGCGCGAACGCCTGCAATGTAACTTCGCGCACGCGGCTCAAAAGCTCTCGAAACGTGAGATCGCCCGCGCAAGTTGTATGAAGCACAAGCATGTTCACGAAAAAACCGATGAGATCTTCTGTTTCGCGTTTTCGGCGACCCGCCACGCTCGTGCCGACAACCACATGCTCCTGCCCGGTGTACCGATACATCAGCGCCTTGAACGCGGCGAGCAGAGTCATAAAGAGCGTCGCTCCGGCTTTCCGGCTGATCGCCTTTAGGGTTTCCGTGACCTCTTTCGATAAGTGCTGAACCTCGCGGCCGCCGCGATAGCTTTGGACCGAGGATCGTGGCCGGTCGGTTGGCACTTGGAAAAGCGCGGGCGCCTGTGCCAATTGGCGCTTCCAATAATCCAACTCCGGTGCGATCAGATCCGGCTGTAAATAGCTCCTCTGCCAGAGCGAGTAATCCGCATATTGGATGAGATTCTCAGCGAGGAAGGAAGGTCTTCCATAGACGAAAGCGCGGTAGAGCGATTGCACTTCGCGAATCAAGATCGCCCTCGACCAGCCGTCCGAAACGATGTGGTGCATGGTGCACAGCAAGACGTGTTCTTGGGTGCCCAGCCGCAGCAGCGCCAGGCGCACCAGCAGTCCGCTGCTCAGCTCGAACGGCCGGGCCGCTTCCCGTCCCGCGATGATCCGCGCCTGCGCCTCGCGCTCGCCCACTTCC
>Ga0335074_10000631_pt1 | contig 49344 bp, 40 predicted proteins | sample Lox_Sample_23_FD_206715 | JGI IMG/M metagenome (GOLD analysis project Ga0335074, IMG submission 206715) | Soil microbial communities from Loxahatchee National Wildlife Refuge, Florida, United States - Lox_Sample_2.3 | ecosystem: Environmental > Terrestrial > Soil > Wetlands | place: USA...
GGCTGACGTGGAAGTACCGCAGCGCGAGCGAGACGCCGATGAACTCGGTGACGATGGTCAGGAAGTTCAGGATGAACAGGTCGCCGACGCTGAACCAGCCCCAGAACCGGCCGAACCGCTCGTTGATCAGCCGGGCGTGCCCGACGCCGGTGACCGCGCCGAGCCTGACCACCATCTCCTGGTTGACGATCAGCACCGGGATCAGCAGCAGCAGCGTCCACAGCAGGCTGTACCCGTAGTCCTGCCCGGCCTGCGCGTAGGTGGACACCCCGCCCGCGTCGTTGTCGCCGACCATCACGATCAGCCCGGGCCCGACGATGGCCAGGAACGTGATCAGCTTGCGCTTGAGCCCGCGGCGCTCGGTGTCCTCGTCGCTGAGCCGGATCCGGCCCAGCGCGCCCTCGATGTCGCCGAGGTGAGCTTCGTCGAGCACCGCGCTGGGCCGGCTGAGCTGCGCCGCGGCGGGCTTGGGTTGCCGGGCCGGGGCGGGCTCGGGTTGCCGGGCCGGCGGGGGCGGCCTGGAGGGTACCGTCACGGGGCCTCGCCGTGGTGCGAGTCCGGCGGCTCGGCGGCATCCCGGCGGCGCCAGCCCTCGGGCAGCGTGAACTCGAGCACGTCATCGACGGTGATCACGCCGAGCAGGCGCCGCTCGTCGTCCACGACGGGGATGGTGATGAGGTTGTAGTCGGTCATCAGCACGGCCACGTCCGTGATGTCGGTATCCGCGCCGACCCGGATCGGGTCGGTATCGGACACGTCGATCACGGTGGCGCCCGGATCGGACTGGACCAGGGTCACCAGCCTGGCCACCCCGCGCAGGCCACCGTCGTGATCGACGGCGTGCACGCTGGTCAGCGCCTCCGGCTGGAGGAGGCTGGACTCGCGGACGCTCGCCAGCGCGTCGCTCACGGTGGCCATGGTGGGCACCGAGATGAAGTCCACCCCCATCAGGCCGCCCGCGCTCCCGCTGTTGAAGCCCATCAGGGTCAGCACCTTGGTCCGCTGACCGCCCGGCAGCAGGTCAAGCACCGGCTGCCGGCGCCGCTGCGGTAGCTCGGCGATCGCGTCGGCCGCGTCGTCGGCCCGCATCCGGGCGAGCACCCCGGCGATCTCCTCGTCGGTGCGCGCCCCGAGCAGGCGGGCGGCCAGGTCCTCGTCGAGTTCCTCGAACACGTCCGCCTCGAGTTCCGGGTCGGCGTGGACCCGGCCGAGGATCTCGGTCTCCTCTTCCTTGGAGGCGTTCTCCAGCAGGTCGGCAATCTGGGCGGGCTTGAGCCTGCGGATGCGGGCGAACGGCCCGCGGAGCAAGGCGCTGCCCGCGTGGCCGATGAGCCACTCGAAGTCGTGCCAGTCGCGGAAGGTGCCCGTGCCGTCCTCGCTCTCCGGGCCGAGCAGCCCGAACAGCCTGCGCGGGTGGCGCCGGGTATCCACTCCCGCCAGGACCCACTCTCCGCCCGCCTCGCCAGCCCTCGTCGCGTCCATTGACAGCTCCAGGTCGGCGGCACGGACCAGGCGCGCGTTCGCCACGTCGATCATCCGGTGGCCAAGCACGTCGGCCCGCAGCAGCACTTCACCGTCCCGCCGCTCGAAGTGGCGCAGGTCAAGCCGCGCGCTCGACAGGCGCACCGGGTCGCCGTCGAAGCTGGCCACCTGGTCGATCGGCACGAAGATCTCCCGCCCGCCGACGGTGGCCACCAGCCCGGTGACGAGCGGGTAGTCGGCGCCGCGGAGCCGGACGATGATGTCGGCCAGCCTCCCGATCGATTCGCCGGCGCGGTCCGCTACCGGCCGCTTGAGCAGCTTCGACAGCCGCAGCGTGGCCTTGTTCTCCGCCGGCGCGCTGGGCCCGGCCGCGGGTGTTGTTGTCATGGCAGCCTCTTTTTGCTCGGACGGGGGACGCGTTCCCCGGCCCGCATGAATTATCACCATGCCGCCCACCGCAACCCTGGCACAGGCCGGTGAACAAGCGGTTTACGGGGTAGTCGTTCCCGCGCGGGCCACGACGACCCGGCCCGGCCCGCCTGCGCGCCCCTGTTTACGTCGGCGCCGGGTGTGGGGTATGAAGGCTCTGGCGCCGGAGAACGGCGCCGTACCGTACGAAAGGCGCAGATGGTGGCCACGCGCAAGGCAGCAGCCCTGCTCGAAAGGAGCGGGGGCCTGCCTGATTCGCTCTGGTACTCAACCAAGCGCAGGCTGCTAGGGCCGCCTCTGGTCAACCAGGATCTCGGGGAGCAGCGGCTGTCTAAGCCGCTCGCGCTCGGTGTGCTGTCACCGGACGGGATTTCCTCCTCCGCCTACGGCACCGAGGAGATCCTCATCGCGCTGCTGCCGATGGCGGGCCTGGCGGCGTTCACCCTCATCCTGCCGATGACGCTGGTCATCCTCTTCGTCATGGTCCTCGTGGTCCTCTCGTACCGCGAGGTCGTCATGGTGTACATCAGGCCGGGCGGCTCGTACGTGGTGGCGCGGGAGAACTTCGGCCCGCGCATCGCGCAGGTGTGCGCCGTCGCGCTGCTGATCGACTACGTGGTGACGGTGGCGGTGCAGACCGCCGCGGGCACGGCCGCCGTCGCCTCCGCCTTCCCCGGGCTCGGGCCTTACAAGCTGGAGATCACCGTCGGCGTGGTCCTGCTCATGGCCTTCGGTAACCTGCGGGGCCTGAAGGAGGCCGGGCGGGCCTTCGCGATCCCGACCTACCTATTCGCGGGCTCGGTCATCCTGATGATCGTCGTCGGGCTGATCCGCGCCGCGCTGGGGAACCTCCACGCCGTCAACCCGCACGCGCTGCACGGGACCTACCCCATCGGATCGGGCACGGCCGGCCTGCTCACCGGGGTCATGATCTTCACCCTGCTGCGCGCGTTCGCCAACGGCGGCGCGTCACTGACCGGCATCGAGGCGGTCTCGGACGCGGTCGGCGCCTTCCGGCCGCCGGAGGGGATCAACGCCCGCCGGGTGCTCATCGCGGAGGGCGTCATCCTCGGCACCCTGGTCGCCGGGATCTCCTGGCTGGCCTACGCCACGCACGCGACCCCGCGCACGCTGGGCTACCCGACCGTGCTCGCGCAGGAGGCGAACCTGGTGTTCGGGCACGCCGGGCACTTCATGTTCTTCGTGGTCCAGGCGGCCACCATGCTGATCCTGTACACCGGCGGCAACACCAGCTTCAACGGGTTCCCGTTCCTGACCAGCTACGTGGCCGGGGATTCGTTCCTGCCCCGGTGGCTGCTCAAGCGCGGGCACCGGCTGGTCTTCTCCAACGCGATCATCTTGCTGACCATCGTGTCCATCGCGCTGCTGATCATCAAGGACGCCGACGTCAACAGCCTGGTCCCGCTGTACGCCATCGGCGTGTTCACCGCGTTCTCCATGGCCGGCTTCGGGATGGCGAAGTACCACAGCCGGCACCGGACGCCGGGCTGGCGCCGCCGGATGATCATCAACTTCTCGGCCGGCGTGCTCACCGTCGTCGTGGTGGCCATCTTCGCGATCGTGAAGTTCACCGAGGGCGCCTGGGTCGTCATCGTCCTGTTCATCGTCCTGGTGCCGGCGCTCATCAAGCTCAACAGCGAGTACCGGGCCGAGGCCGAGGTCCTCGAGACGCTCAGCGAGAACCAGCCGCCGCCGGCTCCGCACTACAGCCGGCGCACCGTGTTCGTCTTCGTCGACGGGTTCGACGTGGCCACCCTGGCGGCGCTGCGCTACGCGCGCAGCCTGCGGCCGACCACGATCCGGGCGGTGCACTTCGTCATCGACAACGTCCAGGCCGAGAAGCTCAGGCAGAAGTGGATCCGGGCCGACCGCGGCGTCCCCCTCGATTTCATCGACGTCCCGGACCGCCGGCTGACCCGCGCCGCCGCCGAACTGGTCGAACACGAGGCCGCCGAACCCGACACGCACGTGACGGTCGTGCTCCCGCGGCGCAGCTACTCCGCACTGCTCGGCCGGCTCCTGCACGACCGGACCGCGGACAAGATCGCCGCGGTGGTGAGCCGGATCCCGCGGTCCGCAGCCACCATCGTCCCTTACGACGTGGAGAGCCGGGTCCGGGTGCTTCAGGAGCGTCAGGCGGCGAAGGTCGCAGCCACCAGGGGCACCGCCGACGAGCAGGTCAGGGCCGTGGAAGCCGAAGTCGCGGCGACACACCGCCCGCCTGACGGAGCTCAGCAGGCCGGCCAGGGAAACGGCCGGGGCTCGTCGCAGCCGGCCGAGGACGGCGGCGGTTCATCCCCGGTGCCCGGCGTCACGCCGATCGGCTCGCTGACCAAGGCGGGCCGGGCCATCGTCGAGGGCCGCGTCACGGTCGTGGAGATCCGGCCGGTGGAGCGGAACTCCGTGCTGGCCTGCGAGATCTCCGACTCCACCGGCGTGCTCACCGCGCTGTTCTACGGCCGGTCGCACATCCCGGGCATCGTGTGCGGCGCCCGGGTCCGCTTCCGCGGGTCGGTCGGCATCCGGGCCGGCGGCCAGCGAGTCATGATCAATCCCGCCTACGAACTGCTCTTCCCGGCCGTCTGACGGATGCCTTACTCGCCGTCCATGGACGGCTTGCCGGTCACCCCGGGAACGACGAGCTCGTAGGCCGGATTGATCATGACGGGGGCGCCGTTCTTGATGCCTACGGCGCCGCGGAACCGTATCTTGGCACCGCAGATGAGGCCGGGAATATGAGAGCGGCCGTAGAACAGCGCCGTGAGGTCGCCGGTGGAGTCGGAGATCTCGCAGGCCAGCACGGAGTTGTGCTCGACCGAGCGGATCTCGACCGTGCGGATGCGGCCCTCGACAATGGTCCGGCGCGGTTCGTGCAGTGAGCCGATCGGGGTCACCCCCGGCGGCGGTATCGGCCTGTCGTACCCGCCGGCGCCGGGCAGCGGCTCCGCCTGGCCGTCCCCGGACGCGGTGGACGCGACTCCCGACGGCAGGCGCTGCCGACCGGCCGTCACGGCGCCGGCGGGCGGGCCGGGCACGGGCGCCGGGGCCGCCGGCGCCCTCATTTCGCGCTCCGCCTGACGTTCCTGCAGGACGCGAATCCGGTTCTGCACATCGAACGGGATGATCGTGGCCGCGGCATTGGGCACCCGGCTCACCACGCCGGCGATCTTATCTGCGGTGCGGTCGTGCAGGAACCTGCCCAGCAGCGGCGAGAAGCTGCGCCGGGGCAGGATCGCGGTCACCTGCGTCTCGGAGGTTTCCGCCTCGTGGCTAACCAGGTCGGCGGCGCACCGGGTCAGCCGCCGGTCGGAACAGTCGATGAAGTCCAGCGACACGCTCCGATCGGGCAGCCAGGCGGCGCGCAGCCGCTCTGCCTTCTGACTGTCGATGACGAAGTGGACCGCGCGCACCGTTGTGGGCCGCAGGCTCTTCGCATAGCGCAGCGCCGCGATCGTGGACAGGTCGAAGTCGTCCACGAAGACGATGACCACCCGCCGGGTGTAGTTCGGAGGCCGCTGGGACTCGCCCGAGGCCCGACGCTCGCCGATAGTCTCCAGGACCTGGGCCTCGGTACGGTACTCGCGATTCAGCCGGATCAGCACGAAGACCAGGAGCGGTCCCACGATCACCACCAGCCACGCGCCCTCCTTGAACTTGACGACCGCGAAGATGAGCACGACCAGCACCGTGTACACGCCGCCGATCGTGTTGATCACCAGCCTGCGCCGCCAGCCGGGCTCCTTGGTCCGCAGGTGGTACCTGGCCATCCCGAAGCCGGCCATGGAGAACCCGGTGAACACGCCGATCGCGTAGAACGGGACGAGGCCATCGACGTTGAAGCCGACCACGAGCCCGAGGGTCAGCGAGATGACGGTCAGGATGATGATCCCGTTGGAGAACACCAGCCGGTGCCCGCGCTTGGTCAGCCACCTGGGCAGGAACGAGTCCTCGGCGACGAAGCTGGCCAGGAACGGGAACCCGCTGAAGCTGGTGTTGCCTCCCGTGAACAGGATTGCGGCGGTGCCGACGATGACCAGCCAGTACAAGACGCGCCCGCTGCCTCCGAAGACCAGGGAGGCCTCTTGCGCAAGCACCGTCGGGTAGCCGTTCACGTAAGGAGTCGCGTGCGTGACGTGGGACAGCCAGGAGATGCCGCCGATCAGGAAGATGACGATGGATCCCTGCATCACCAGGATCTGGCGGGCGTTGCGCCCCTCCGGCGGGCGTAGCGCGCTGACCGCGTTGGAGACGGCCTCGATGCCGGTGAGCGAGGAGCCGCCGTTGGCGTACGCCTTCAGCAGCATGTAGATAATCGCGAAGCTGAGCAGGCCCTGGGTGCTGTGGCCGACCGCGAAGGTGGCCCCGGCGTAGTGCGGCACGTGATGCAGGTTGCCCATGGCCTCCCGGATCAGCCCAATGATGATCATCAGCCCGACCGACCCGGAGAACAGGTAGGTGGGCAGGGCGAACGTCTTGCCCGCCTCCCTGATCCCGCGCAGGTTCCCGTAGCACATGGCCAGGATCATGATGACCGCGAGGACGTCGAGGATGTTCGGCCCGAATGGTGACGGCAGCCGGCTCAGCGCCGGGAACGCCGACACGATCACCGCCGCTGCGGCCGCGGTCTGGACCGCGACCGTGACCACGTAGTCGATGAGCAGCGCCACGGCGGCGATCTGGGCGACCCGCGGCCCGAAGTTCTCCCTGGCTACCACGTAGGAGCCGCCGGCCCGGGTGTAGACCGTGACGACTTCCCGGTAGGAGAGCACGACGATGACGATGCCGAACAGGATCACCAGCGTCATCGGGATGATCAGGTTGAAGGCCCTCAGGCCCACCGCGACCACCATCACGATCAGCATTTCCTCCGTGCCGTATGCGGCGGAGGAGATCCCGTCGCAGGACAGCACGCCAAGGGCAAGCGGCTTGGAGAGCCGTTCGGTGCGGAGTTGCTCGTTGACCATCGGCGGGCCAAGCAGGCGGCGCTTCGCCGTGTACCAGAAGGTTTCCGGGAGTTCGGTCCCCTGGCCGCCCGAGAGCACGCCGGCCGCCCTACGCACTGCCACTAGGCTCCCAGCTCCGTCCCTGGCCATCGGTTGCTGATCACGTGATCCGACGCTATTCCGCGCCCCCGGCGCGCCGCCGTATGCGGGGCGTCAAGCTTCGTGACCCGGGCGTTAAGGTTCCGTCAAGGCCCGGTGATATTGCCTGGTCCCGGCGCTGAAATAGCAAGAGATGATGACTCTCGGCTATAGACAGCGCGGCATGCCGGCGCCCTATGCGCTGCCGGTCGGCTTCGCCGCGTTCCTGGCCGTGGGGACGGTGGCCGCCGCGCTGCACGGACGCCTGACCGGGGCGGGGGTGCTGATCGCCTGCGCGGCGATCGCGGGAGCGATGTCCTTCGTGGCCGAGCCGATCGCGTCCGTCCTGCTGGCCGGGATCGGCTGGCTCACCGCCGTGGGTTTCTCCCGGCCGCCCTACGGGCAGCTGCGGCCGGCCGGAGCGGCCGCCGCGCACGCCGCGATCGTGGTCGGCGCGGTCTCGCTGGCCTGCGCAGGCCTGGGCCTGGTGTTCCGCTGGTACGCCCGACGGCTCACACTGGTAAGCATGGGTACCTATGCGGGCATGCGCGGCCGCCGCCTGGCCGCCAACGGTACCCAGCGCGGCCCGGCAGCTCCGGAGTCCGAGCCCGGCGGCATCGCGGCCAACGAGGCCGGTGCCATCGACGCCCGCCGGCGCCTCGCCGGCGTGCTGCTGGCCGTCGCCGTGCTCCCGCTGCTCACCTACGTGCTCACGGTCTTCCGGCCGCACCTGGACATCGCCGACGACCTGCTCATCTACCTCGTCGTCGTGGTGGCGATCACCGTGCTGGGCGGATTCTGGCCCGCCGTGCTGGCCGCCGTGGCGGCCAGTCTCCTGCTCAACTGGTACTTCACGGTGCCGATCCACACCTTCACCATCCAGGAGCCGAAGGAACTCCTGGCCCTGCTGCTGTTCGTGACGGTCGCGGTGGCCGTCAGCAGCGTGGTCCACCTCGCGGCGCGGCGCGCCGTCCAGGCTGCGCGAGCCAGGGACGAGGCCGCCTCGCTGCTGGAGCTCGCGCAGACCGTCCTAGGCGGCGCCGATTCGCCGACCGCCGTACTCGATCACCTCACCCGGACCCACGGCGGCCAGGCAGAACTGCAGGAAAGAGCAGGCGGCCGCTGGATCAGGACCGCGTCGAGCGGCGTCGAGGGCAGCCTGCCCGCGGCTTCGCGCATCGACATCCGCAGTGACCTGGTCCTGCTGGTCACCGGGCAGACGGATACGGCGACGCCGGCGCTGCTGGCCGGTTACGCCGCGCAGGCGGCCGCGGCCCTGGACCGGGAACGGCTGCGCACCCAGGCCGCACAGGCCGAGGCGCTGGCCGAGGGCAACCGGATGCGGACGGCGCTGCTCGCGGCCGTGAGCCACGACCTGCGCACGCCGCTGGCGTCGATCAAGGCCAGCGTCAGCAGCCTGCGGCAGACCGACGTCGAATGGTCAAAGGCCGATCAGGCCGACCTGCTCGCGACGATCGAGCAGAACGCCGACCGGCTCGACGCCCTGATCGGCAACCTGCTGGACATGAGCCGCCTGCACACCGGGTCCCTCCAGCCCTTCCTGCGCCCCACGGCGATCGACGAGGTGGCGCCGGTCGCGCTGCTCGGGCTCGACGACTCGCTGCGCGTGGAGATCGCCGTGGCCGACGGCTTCCCGCTCGTGCTCGCCGATCCTGGCCTGCTTGAGCGGGTCCTGGCCAACCTGTTCTCCAACGCCCTGCGGCACTCCCCGGCCACCGGACGGGCGCCTGAGCTGCACGCGCAGCTGGTCGAGGACACGGTCGTGCTCGAGGTCGTCGACCACGGCCCCGGGGTGCCCGACGAGGCGAAGGAACGCATCTTCGAGCCCTTCACCCGGGTCGGCGACCGCTACCCGGGCGTCGGCCTGGGCCTGGCCGTCGCCAAGGGATTCGCCGAGGCCATGGGCGGGCGCATCGTCGCCGCGGACACCCCGGGCGGCGGGCTCACGGTCAGCATCACGCTTCCCGCGGCGAGCGCAGACAAGTCCGCGCTTGGCCTGGGGTCATGACCAGGGTGCTCGTCGTCGACGACGAGCCTTCCATCCTCCGCGCGCTGCGGATCAACCTCAGCGCCCGCGAGTACGACGTCAGCACCGCCGCCGACGGCACCAGCGGCCTGGCCGCCGTCGCCCGCGACCGGCCCGACGTGATCATCCTGGATCTCGGCCTGCCGGACATGGACGGCACCGACGTGATTCACGGGGTCCGCGGCTGGACGTCGATCCCGATCATCGTCCTGTCGGCCTGGGGGCAGGAGAGCCAGAAGGTGGCCGCGCTCGACGCCGGCGCGGACGACTACGTCACCAAGCCGTTCGGCATGGACGAGCTGCTGGCGCGGCTGCGCGCCGCGGTCCGCCGCGCGTCGCCCGCACCGGACGAACCCGTGGTCACGACGGCCGACTTCACCGTGGACCTGGCGGCCAAGGAGGTGATCAGGAGCGACGGCAGCGACGTCCGCCTGACGCCCACCGAATGGCAGCTGCTGGAGATCCTGGTCCGCAACAGCGGCCGGCTGGTGACGCAGCGGCAGCTGCTGCGCGAGGTGTGGGGTCCCGCGTACGAGACCGAGAGCAACTACCTGCGGGTCTACCTGGCGCAGCTGCGCCGCAAGCTCGAGCCCGAACCGTCCCAGCCCCGGTACCTGCTCACCGAATCCGGCATGGGCTACCGGTTCAAGCCCTGAGCCCGGGGCCGGCGTCCGGTTCGGGCAGGGCGGGGTAATCGGCGGGGTAGAGCCCGGCGGCGAACCCGTACACCGTCTCCCCCGAGCGCGGCAGCCGCGTGAACTCGTGGGTGAGCTGGAGGACGTGTTCCCAGAACTCCGCGGCGCGCTCCCGGGGGATCCGGGCGTGGCGGATGACCGCGCGCAGGTCGTCGGCCTCGTGCGCCGGGCCGGACTCGGCGGCGGCCACGGCGAGGTCGTTGGTGAGCATGCGCGCCTGCTCCGGGCGGATGACGCCGACGTAGAAGATGCGGGCGGTCCGGCCGTAGAACCGCTCGTCGACGGCGCGGACCCGCCTGGTGCGGACGACCCTGAGCATCCCCGCGTGGGCCAGGACGCCCACGTGGTGGGCGACCGTGCTCGCCGGCCTGCCGATCGCGGCCGCGAGCTCGCCGACCGTCGCGGCTCGCTCCAGGAGCAGGTCGAGGATCGTGGCCCGCACGGGGTGGGCCATGGCCCGGAGCTCCGCGGTTGACGACACGATCCGCAGGTCCTCGAGGTCGTAGTCGGGAACCTGATCATTGCTCGACATTTTTGGATCGTTCCGTTAATCTCGATTGATGGAGCAGCCCAAATCGTAGCACCCGGGAGAAGGAGGCAGGGATGGCCGAGGTGGTGCTCTTCCACCACGCCCAGGGACTAACCCCCGGTCTGGTCGCGTTCGCCGAGGAACTGCGCGGCGCCGGGCATACCGTGCATACGCCCGACCTGTTCGACGGCCGCACGTTCGGCTCGATCGAGGAGGGGATGGGGTACGCGGAGAAGATCGGCTTCCCCGACGAAGTGATCAGCCGCGGCGCCAGGGCGGTCGAGGGGCTGCCCGCCGGGCTGGTCTACGCCGGGCTCTCGCTCGGCGTGCTACCCGCCCAGAAACTGGCGCAGACGCGCGCGGGAGCGCGCGGGGCGCTGCTGTTCTATGCCTGCGTACCGGCGTCGGTGTTCGGCGCCTGGCCCGACGGCGTGCCCGTCCAGGTGCACGGGATGGACGCCGACCCGATCTTCGCCGGGGAGGGCGACATCGACGCCGCCCGCGAGCTCGTCGCCGAGGCTGAGGACGCAGAGCTGTTCCTCTACCCCGGCGACCAGCACTATTTCTCGGACAGCTCGCTGCCCACCTACGATGCGGACGCCACCGCGCTCCTCACCCAGCGAGTGCTGAGCTTCCTGAGCACCCGGGTTCAGGACTGAGGGTCGGCGCTACCAGCGCGAGGTCTTGTCGAAGCGCGGCTTCCACCGGGCGCGGTAGAGGATGCGCAGCGGCGGCGGCAGCTGGCCGAGCGTGGCGGCGGCGTGCCCGCGGTCGGCGCCGTCCAGGATCCAGGCGAACATCTCCGAGCTGGCCGCCAGCCCGTTCTTGCTCGCCATCTTGCGGCCCGCGCCGCGCCACTCGGCGGCGGTGAGGGCCACGCCGATCAGCGGCAGGCCGTCCCGTTCCTCGTGCCCGAGGTGGCCGGTCAGCGCGCTGGTCAGGGCGCCGATGGCGTCGGCCAGGCGGTCGCCGCCGGCTCCGGCGAACTGCACCTCCACGGCGGCCAGCAACGGGTCGATGAGCTCGTGCTCGGCCTCCATCGCGTCGAGGACCGACAGGCCGGCCGGGCTGTGCGCCAGGCGAGGGCGCAGCACGGGCCAGATGATCTCGTCTTCGGCGGTGTGGTGCATGTGCAGCTGGCGCTTGAACAGGTCCCAGCCGGCCGCGACCGACTCGCGCCTGGCCGGGTCGGACAGGTTAGCGGAGCCCGCCGTGCGGGCCAGCCGGGTCAGGTCGCGGCGGAACGCGTCGTGCGCCGCGAGCATGATGGTCAGGTCGGCGTCCCCCGTGCCGTGCCGGGCCGCGTCGGTGCCCGGTAGTTTCTGCGTGGTCATGAGTATCCCCTCGTATCGATTGGTAGCCCGGCTCTTAGACGGGAGCCGGCCCGGTGTTGTGACCGCGCCGGGCGGGCAGGGCGAGCATGAGCAGGAAGGCCAGCCCGAAGACACCGACCTGGAACCACAGCGCATGCTCGACGGCGGCGGCGAAGACCCGGGGCACGGAGGCGCCGGGCCGGATGGTCAGCTGATCGATGAAGATGACGCCCATCAGCGCGAGGCCGATGGAGTTGCCGAGCTGGAACCCGGTGTTGAGTACGCCCGAGGCCGATCCGGCGTCCTGCTCGCGCACGTCGCCCAGGACCACGTTGGCCAGCGGGGCAATCACGGTACCCAGGCCCAGGCCCGCCAGCGCCAGCCCTGGGACCAGGTCCGGTGTGGAGACGGCGGTGCCGTAGTGATGCACGATGCCGATCAGGGCGGCCATCCCGGCCGTCATGATCAGCGCCCCCGACATCGTGACGCCGCGGCCGAACTTCGGCTCGAGCCGGGCCGCCGCGCCTGAGGCCAGGAACACGCCGGCCGAGAACGGGATGAACGTGGCCCCGGCGTGCAGCGGGGTGAAGCCCAGGCCCTCCTGCAGGAACAGCGTCAGCACCAGCCCGAACGAGGCGACGCCGAGGAAGAACACCAGCGCGATCCCCATCCCGACCGCGAACCCGCGCTGGGCGAACATGCGCAGCGCGACCAGCGGCGAACCGTCCCGGCGGGTCTTGATCCGTTCGTAGCCGGCGAAGACGGCCAGCACGGGCCCCGATAGCGCCATCATCAGGTACGTCCAGGCCGGCCAGCCGGCCTGCTGCCCCTCGACCAGCGGGTACAGCAGCAGGACCAGGGCGCCGGACAGCAGCAGCACGCCCAGCGGGTCCAGCCGCGGCGGACTGGGCGCGCGGGACTCGCGCACCAGCCTTACCGAGGCGATCAGGGCGATCGCGCCCACCGGGACGTTGATCAGGAAGATCGACCGCCAGCCCAGGCCGAGCAGGCTGTGCGTGGTAAGCAGCCCGCCGAGCAGCGGCCCGCTGACGGCGCCCAGCCCGGCTGTGACGCCGAACGCGGCCAGCGCCTTGATCCGCTCGGCGGCCGGGAAGGTGACCTGGATCACCGACAGCACCTGCGGGATCATCAGCGCGCCCATGGCCCCCTGCGCGATGCGGGAGGCGATCAACATCCCGGCGCTCTGGGCCGCCCCGCACAACGCCGACATGATCGTGAAGCCGGCCACCCCGGTCAGGAACAGGCGCTTGCGGCCGTAGGCGTCGCCCAGGCGCCCGCCGGTGATCAGGACGAGGGCGTAGGCCAGCGCGTACCCGGCCAGCGTCCACTGCACGTCGGCGTAGCTGGCGTGCAGCCCGCGCTGGATGGGCGGGATAGCGATGTTGACGATCGACACGTCGAGCAGGTTCATGAACGCGGCCAGCAGCATGACGACCAGCGCGGCCCACCGTCTCGGGTCCGTCGGCCCGGATATGGCGCGGCTAGCCCCGGCTCTCGGTGACAGGATCTCGGCATCGGAACTCATAGGATCACCTCCGTGGCGTACGACACTTCAGGAAGTTATCATCTCGAATAACTATTGTCTAGTTTTCTTAAATACTTGGAAGCTAAACTATGTTCGGAAGGCGGAGCTCGGCATGCCAGATGACAGGGCTGAAGACCACGGGGCGGAGGAGACCGAGCACGTGGGCCCGAGCGGGCCGACGCCGGGTGCGGGTACCGAACGGCGCCAGCTCGAGGAGGAATTCCTGCTGGCCGTACGGCGGGCCGGCTCGATCATGCAGCTGCTTGGCCAGGTCTCGGCCGACCGGATCGGGATCAACGCCACCGACCTGAACTGCCTGAACATCGTGGCCCTGACCGGGCACATGACCGCGGGGGAGCTGGCCAGGAATACCGCGCTGAGCACGGCGTCCATCACCGGCGTACTGGACCGGCTTGAAGAGGGCGGCTTCGTCCGGCGGGTGCGCGACCCGCACGACCGGCGCCGGGTGATCGTCGAGCTGGGCGGCGGCGCGGGGCTGCGCGAGGTGGGAGCCACGTTCGCGCCGGTCGTGAAGGCCTGGCGCGCCACCGCCGCGACCTACTCAGACGACGAGTTGCGCCTGCTGCTGGAGTTCCAGGCGCGACTGGAGGAGATCATCCGCGGCCAGCTTGCCCGGCTCCGCGGCGACGCGATGACTCCGCCGCCAACCACATGAATGTGGCAACCTACCAGCAAGAATCGTTAGTAAGTGGCAACCATCGGTTCGGGCCCATCGCCCGTGTGTGACGCGAGAGCCTGGCGGGGCTTCAGTGCGCAGAGTGGCGACGCAGTCCGGGACGGTGCGGAGGTGAGCGGACCGGCCGACGTGACGGTAGGCAGACCGGCCGACGTGACGGTAAGCAGACCGGCCGACGTGACGGTAGGCAGACCGGCCGGCGCGAAGTTAGGCGGACCGGACGACGTGACGGTAGGCGGCGCCCGCCGCCGGGTAGGCATTAAGGGTGTCGCAACCCCGCACCGCCGACCATCCGCCGCGCCGGGCCCGCAAGGCCCGCCGGATCCGCCTGCGCTCCCGGCCGTCCGCCCTCGCCGAACGCCTCGAGCGCGCGCACGCCCTCGATCCCGTGGTCCGCGCCCTGTCCGACACCGTGGTGCAGGCGCTGCCCGCCGGCCCGCGTACCGACGCCCTGCACGGGGTGCCGTTCGGACAGCCGGCCCACCCCGCGCTCGTCCGGCTGCCGCTCGGCTGCTGGACCTCGGCGGTCCTGCTCGACCTGTTCGGCGGCACCGAACGCGCGGCGCGGGTGCTCGTCGCGGCCGGCGTCGTGGGCACCCTGCCCGCGGTGGCGACCGGGCTGGCTGACTGGTCGGCGCTGCACCGCGACCAGCAGCGGGTCGGCCTGGTGCACGCCGCGTGCCAGGCTAGCGCGGCCACGCTGTTCCTCGGCTCGCTGGTGGCGCGGGAGAGCGGGCTGCGCGGATACGGCCGGCTGCTGTCCTTCTCCGGGCTCGCCGTGGCCACCGCCGGGTCCTACCTGGGGGGACACCTGGCGCTCAGGCTCGGCGCCGGGGCGAGTCACGCGGAACCGATCAGCCACCTGACCGGGCTGGGCTGGCACGACCTGTGCACCGCCGGCGACCTGCCCGACGGGCACCTGGTCCGCAGGCAGCTCGGCTACCTGTCCCTGCTGGTGTACCGGCGGGGCCGCGACGTGAGCGTCCTTTCAGACCGGTGCTCGCATCTCGGTGGGCCCCTCCATCAGGGGCGGGTCGTTGTTGAGCGGGGCCGTGCCTGCGTCAGCTGCCCCTGGCACGGGTCCACCTTCGCGATCGCCGACGGCTCCGTCGTACACGGGCCTGCCACTGCCCGTCAGCCATCCTTCCAGACCCGCGTGACGGCCGACGGACGTGTTGAGCTCCGGCCCAGGCCCTGACGGCCCGGGCCCCGACGGCCCAGGTCCCGACGGCCCGGGCCCAGGGGCCGCAGGCACCGCTGGCTGCTCGGCAAGGCGGCCGCCTGCCGCGCCGAAGAACCCGCCGATTCCCTCCAGCGCCCTGGAGATCTCGCTGGGCACGATCCACACCTTGTTGGCGTCGCCCTGCGCGATCTGCGGCAGCATCTGCATGTACTGGTACGCGAGCAACTTCTGATCCGGGTTGCCGTCGTGGATGGCCCTGAACACAGTGGTGATCGCCTCGGCCTGACCGTGCGCCCGGACGGCCTGCGACCTGGCGTCGGCCTCGGCCCGCAGGACGGTCGCCTCGGCTTCGCCGCGGGCCTTGAGCACCGCCGCCTGGCGCTCGCCTTCCGCGGTCAGGATGGCCGACTGCTTGGATCCCTCGGCGGACAAGATGGCGGCGCGCTTGTCCCGGTCGGCGCGCATCTGCTTTTCCATCGAGTCCTGGATCGACACGGGCGGCTCGATCGCCTTGAGCTCGACCCGGCTGACCCGCAGCCCCCACTTTCCCGTCGCCTCGTCGAGCTCTTTCGACAGCTCGTGGTTGATCTGGTCCCGTGAGGTGAGCGTCGTCTCCAGGTCCATCCCGCCGACCACGTTCCGCAGCGTGGTCACGGTCAGCTGCTCGACCGCGGTGGTGTAGTTGGCGATCTCGTAGGTGGCCGCCTTGGGGTTGGTCACCTGGAAGTAGATGACGGTGTCGATGGCGACGACCAGGTTGTCCTTGGTGATCACCGGCTGGGGCGGGAAGCTGACCACCTGCTCGCGCAGGTCGATGAGCGGCAGCAGGTGGTCGATGAACGGCGTCACCATGTTCAGGCCCGCGTTGAGGGTCCGGTGGTAGCGGCCGAAGCGCTCCACGATGCCCGCCTTCGCCTGGGGCACGATGCGGACCGACCTGACGACCACCGCGACGACGAGGACGACGAACACCACGAGCAGGACGGTGGCGACCACAGTGCTCATGACGGCTCCACTGACGTGTCCGTATTTTCCGGATCTGATGGCTACGTTACCGACAGCAAGCGACTTCAGCCAGTGCGCATAACGCCGACGCCGAGTCAGCGGGCGCGGGCGGTCCAGCGTGACTGCCGGTGCTCGATGTCCAGCTGGACTCCGAAGCACCGGGACAGGTTACGCGGGGTGAAGACCTCCTCGATGGGCCCCGCCGCGAGGACCGAACCCCGGCGCAGCAGCATCGCGTGGGTGAAGCCGCCGGGGACCTCTTCAACGTGGTGCGTCACCAGGACCATCATGGGCGCCTTGGGGTCGCGCGCCAGGGCCGTGAGCCGGCGCAGCAGGTCCTCGCGGCCGCCCAGGTCGAGCCCGGCGGCCGGCTCGTCGAGGAGCAGCAGCTCGGGATCGGGCATCATGGCGCGGGCGATCTGGACCCGCTTGCGCTCGCCCTCGGAGAGGGTGGCGAACTTGCGCCTGATCAGGTGGGCGCAGCCCAGCGCGTCCAGCAGCTCGACGGCGCGCGTGACGTCCGCGGAGTCGTAGTCCTCCCGCCACCGGCCGAGCATTCCGTAGGAGGCCGTGAGCACCAGGTCGATGACCTTCTCGGCGGGCGGTACCTGTTCCGCGACCGCGGCGCTGGTCAGCCCGATCCTCGGCCGCAGGTCGAAGACGTCGGTTTCGCCCAGGCGCTCGCCGAGCACCTCGACCGTGCCCTGGGTCGGGAACATCGCGGTCGCGGCGACCTGGAGCAGGGTGGTCTTACCCGCCCCGTTCGGCCCGATCAGGATCCAGCGCTCGTCCTCGTGCGCGGTCCAGTCGACGTTGCGCAGCAGGAGTGCCGCGTCGCGCCGGACCTCGACGCCACGCAGACGCAGTACCTCGTCGGACATGAGGCCCCCTCTGGCCGCCGGACCGAGCCTACGCCACCAAATCTTTCATTGTCGCCGCGGCGTGACCATGCACTTGGACAGTTGGGTCCATGGTAATAACCACGTCATATCCGCCGGGCGGAGGCAGCAGGCGTTATCCCGGCCTCGCCCCTTCCGCCGCCGCTATCGGAACGTGTCCGAGCGCGTACCCAGCGCAGTGAACAGCGCGTTTCGCGGATCGGGGCAGTACGCGGGCGGGCCGGGCTCGACAGTACGTTCGGCATATTGGGTTTTGCTGCTATTTAGGCATTTTATACCGCTTAGCATTACATGGTTCTGACCGCGCCGCTTTCCTGGCGAAATGCACGCTACGCTACCGCTTGCTTACTCAGAATTGCTGACCGCGAAGCAGCGGTCCGGCCAGAAGGAGCGGGAAATGGGGATGCGAATTCGCGTGCTTGCGGGCTGCCTGGCATTCGGCGCGGCAGCGATCGTGCTCACCGGGACGGCGGCGCACGCGGCGGTGGCGTCAGGTGCTCACGCCGCCCGGTATTCCGGCGGGCAGTGCCAGTGCTCGGCACCGGCGCCCGCGCCGACGTGCACCCGCTCACGGCAGCCCGCCCCTGTCTGGACGCCGCCCACCCAGTCCTGGGGCACGCCCGCCCCGGCCTGGACCACCTCCGCCCCCGCCTGGACCGGGTCCGTACGTCACCGGGTGACCAGGAGCCCCGCTCCGGTCACGGTCACCGCCACGGCGACGGCCACCGCCCAGCCCCAGCCCGCGGTGGTGGCTGCCACGCCCAGCCCGTCTCCCCTCGCGACCTCGGCGGCCCCGGTAGGCGGCGCCGAGACCGGCGGAGGCGGCAGCATCACCGCCGGCGGGAGCAACCTGCCGGTGGCCGCGGGCGGCGGCGGCGCGGCCCTGGCGGCGGGGGCGCTGGGCCTGCTCGCGTTCCGCCGCTGGCGGCGCATGCACCTCCCGGCGGCCTGACCAGGATGTACCTGGCCCGCCACCGGCGCAGGCGCGCGGGCCGGGGGACGCTGGGGCTGGCCCTGGCCGCGGCCGTGCTCTGCGCGGGCGGCCTCGCGGTGGGCATGTTCGGGCTGGCCGACGTCACCCCGGCCAGTGCCGGGGCGACCCTGACCCCGGCCTCCGTGACCACGGCCATGCCCAGGGAGCGGCACGATCCGCAGGTCCGTCCCCTGGCCCGCTCGGTTCCCGTGCATATCCGCATCCCCGCCATCGGGGTCAGCGCCCCGGTGACGAGGGTCGGCAAGAACGCGGACGGGACGGTCCAGGTGCCGCCGCTCGGCGACCATAACCTGGCCGGCTGGTACGAGTACGGCGCGGCGCCCGGCCAGCGGGGCGCAGCGGTGATCCTCGGCCACGTCGACTCGCTGACCGGGATCTCGGTGTTCTTCTACCTGAAGGACCTGCGCGCGGGTGACCGGATCTACGTCACGCTGGCGGACGGCACGGTGGCGGCCTTCGCCGTGGACGGGGTGCAGAAGGTGGCCAAGACCGCGTTCCCGACCGCCGCCGTCTACGGCCACGTCCGCTACCCCGAACTCCACCTGATCACCTGCGGCGGTCCCTTCGACCGGGCCAGCGGGCACTACCTGGACAACATCATCGTGTACGCGCACCTGGTCTAGCCGGCCGGGCCGCCGCGCTCGTGCCGGACCGCGAGCAGGGCGGCCTGGGTGCGGTCTTGCACCCCGAGCTTGGCCAGCACCGCGCTGACGTGCGCCTTCACCGTCTTCTCCGAGACGTTCAGAGCACGGGCGATCTCCCGGTTGGACCGGCCCTTGGCGATCTCGGCGAGCACCTCGCGCTCGCGCCTGGTGAGCGCGCCGACGCCGCCCCGCGGCTGGCCCGCGGACTGGACCAGCGTCCCGGCCGCCTCCGGGGCGAGCAGCAGGTGACCGTCGTGCACCGAGCGGATCGCGCGGACCAGCGCGTCCGGGTCGACGTCCTTGTAGACCACGCCCGCGGCGCCCGAACTGATCGCGGCCCGGGCCGACGCGGGCTCGGTCGCGCTGGTCAGCACCAGCACGCGGGCGGCGCTGCCGCGGGCCTTCAGCTCGCCGAGCACGGTGATGCCGTCCATGCCGGGCAGCCTCAGGTCGAGCAGGATGACGTCCGGTGAGCGCTCGGAGGCCAGGGCGAGGGCCGCGGCGCCGTCACCCGCCTCGCCGGCCACCTCGATCCCGTCCTGCACCTCGAGCAGGACGCGCAGCCCCCGCCGGACCACCGGGTGGTCATCGACGATCAGGACGGAGATGGGCTGCGCCACCGGTCGCCTCCTGCCGGCACGGTCATCCGTACCAGTGTCCCCGACTCACCGGACCTGATGGTCAGCGCGCCGCCCGCCGCGGACGCGCGTTCGGCCATCGAGGCGAGCCCCACCCCGCCCGACGGCGCCTCCGGCACGAAGCCGTGCCCGTCGTCGGATACCTCCAGCACGACCCGGCGCCCGGCCCGGGACAGGCAGACGCTGACCCGGGCCGCACCCGAATGGCGCAACGCGTTGTTCAGCGCCTCCTGCGCGACCCGGTACAGCGCGGTCTCCGCCCGGGACCCCAGCGCGGGCAGCGCGCCCGCGGTGAACGCGACGGGAACGCCGTGCGCGCGGCCGGCCAGGACCGCGTACCTGCGCAGGGATTCGGCCAGCCCGGCGGCGTCCAGGTCGGGCGGGGCCAGGCCGTCGATGATCGCGCGCAGCTCGGCCTGGGCTTCGGCGCCCAGCGCGCTCACCGCCTCGATCTCGGTCCGGACGCGGGCCGCGTCCGGCGGCTCCCGGCCCGCCAGCATCTCAGCCGCCCGGGCGTGCGCCCTGATGCCGAACAGCTTCTGCGTGACCGCGTCGTGCAGCTCCCTGGCCAGGCGGGAGCGCTCCTGCATGACGGACAGCTCACGGCTGTGCTCGGTCAGCCGGGCGTTGGTCAGCGCGATCGCCGCGTGGGCGGCGAACAGGGCGAGGATCTCCTCGTCCCGCTCGGTGAACCCCCGGCCCGCCGCGGCGGCCGGCACCTTGTTGGCCGCCAAGATGATCCCGAGGACCTGGTCGCCGTCCCTGACCGGCATCCCGAGGAAGTGCGACATCTGCGGGTGCGCGGCAGGCCAGCCCTCGAACCTCGGGTCGGCGCGGATATCCGCGAGGCGTTCCGGCTTGCCCTCGTCGAGCAGCACGCGGAGCATCCCGTGCCGGCGCGGTAGCGGGCCGATGGCCGCCCACTCGGCGTCGCTGATCCCGTCCACCACGAACTCGGCGAACGAGTCGCCCTCGTCGGGCACGCCGATCGCCGCATACCGCGCGCCGACCAGGGACCGCGCCGACCGGACGATCACCTGGAGCACGTCGCGGACGGGCATCTGCCGGGTGACGGACAGCACCGCCTGGCTCACCTGGTAGAGCTCGCCCAGCCCATCGCTCACCCACTCGACGTTATCCGCGCGGCGCGGCGCGCGCATCCGCCACCGGTCCTACGACCATCGGCCCAGGCCGGACGGGCCGCGCGGCCGATGCGCGGCGCCGCCCCCGCCGCCTAGCGTGACGAGCATGGACACGAAGACAGCCATGGTCACGGGGGCCTCCCGCGGGCTTGGCCGGGCGCTCGCCGCCGGCCTGGCTCGCGAGGGCTACGACCTCATCATCGACGCGAGGGACGCCGCGGCGCTCGAGGCGGCGGCGACCCAGATACGCGCGGCGGGCGGGACGGTCACCGCCGTACCCGGGGACGTCACCGACCCCGCGCACCGCGCCGCGCTCCTGCGGGCCGCCGAACGAGCGGGCCGGCTGGACGTCCTGGTGAACAACGCCGGCACGCTCGGCGCCAGCCCGCTGCCCGCGCTGGCCGACTACCCGGCGGACGAGCTGCGCGCCGCCTTCGAGGTGAACGTCATCGCGCCGATCGCGCTGACCCAGCTGGTGCTGCCCCTGCTGCGCACCCGGGGCGGCGCGGTCCTGAACGTGACGTCGGACGCCGCCGTGGAGGCCTACGCCGGCTGGGGCGGCTACGGCGCCGCCAAGGCCGCGCTCGAGCAGGCGTCCAACGTCCTGGCGGCGGAGGAACTCGCGATCCGCGTCTGGTGGGCCGACCCCGGCGACCTGCGCACCGACATGCACCAGCAGGCGTTCCCCGGTGAGGACATATCTGACCGCCCGCGGCCGGAAACGATCGTCCCGGCGTTCGTCCGGCTGATCACCGAACGCCTGCCCAGCGGCCGGTACCGCGCCGCCCACCTGCTGCCGGCGAGCCGGTGAGGAGGTGAGCCAGGCCATGGTCATCGACTTCGCCCTGCCCGCCGAGCGCGAGGCGCACGACCCGCCGGAGGCGCGGGGCCTGGCCCGCGACGGGGTCCGGATGCTGGCCAGCCGGCGCTCCACCGGGGAGATCGGCCATCACGCGTTCCGCGACCTGCCGGACCTGCTGCTGCCCGGTGACCTGCTGGTCATCAACAACACCGGCACGCTGCCCGCGCAGGTCCGCGCCGACGGCGACCTCGCCGTCCACTTCTCCACCCCGCAGCCTGACGGAGCGTGGCTCGTCGAGCTCAGGCAGGTCAAAGACAAAACCACCATCCCGAACGCTCGCGGGTTCCCCGGTCAAGTCATCCCTCTCCCGTCCGGGGCGGTCCTGACCCTGGCGGGCCGGGCCACCTCACGGCTGTGGCGCGCCCGGCTGTCAGTTGCCGTAGTGCCGTATCTACTGCAATACGGCGCCCCCATCAGGTACTCCTACGTACCGCGGGAGTGGGCGCTCTCGTCGTACCAGACCGTGTTCGCCCTGGAGCCGGGGAGCGCGGAGATGCCCAGCGCCAGCCGCCCGTTCACGCCGCGCGTGGTGACCCGGCTGGCCGCCCGCGGGGTGCTGATCGCCCCGGTCACCCTGCACTGCGGGGTGTCCTCGCTGGAGGCAGACGAGGACCCGTACCCGGAGCTCTACGACGTCCCGCCCGCGACCGCGCGGCTGGTCAACCACGTGCGGGCCGGCGGCGGGCGGGTCATCGCCGCGGGAACCACGGTGGTCCGCGCCCTGGAGACGGCGGCCCTGCGTGCGGGCGGGAACGGGACGGTGGCGGCGGCGGCGGGCTGGACGTCGCACGTGGTGACGCCGGAGACCGGGGTCACGGTCGTGGACGGCCTGCTCACCGGGCTGCACGAGCCGCGGTCCTCGCACCTGCGGATGCTGGCCGCGTTCGCCGGCGCCGACCTGCTGAGCCGGTGCTACGAGGCCGCGATCACCGGCGGGTACCTGTGGCACGAGTTCGGCGACGTGCACCTCATGCTGCCGTAGGCCGTGCGGTAGCCTGGCGCCCGCCATGGCTATTGCGCAGACCACCCTGCTGATCACCCTGACCGGCCGGGACCGCCCGGGCGTGACGTCCAGGCTGTTCGGCATCCTGGCGAGATACCCGCTCGCCGTCGCGGACGTCGAGCAGGTCGTGATCCGCGGCCGGCTGGTGCTCGGCGTCCTGCTCGACTGCGACGCCCCGCCGGACCTGACCGGGATTCACGCCGCGGTCAGCGCGCTGGCCGGTGATCTCGGCCTGGAGGCCGAGATCACCGCCGGATCGGGTGGCTCAGGAGATCCGCCGGCCCGCGGCGGGCGCCTGCACGTCACCCTGCTCGGCAGTCCGCTCGGGCCCGCCGCGATCGCCGCCATCGCCGGGCGGATCGCGGCCAGCGGGGCCAACATCGACCGGATCGGCCGGCTGGCCCAGCGCCCGGTGACCTGCATCGAAATGGACGTCTCGGGCGGGGACCCGGCCCTGCTCCGCGAGGATCTCGCCCAGGCCGCCGCCGCGCGGGGGGTGGACGTGGCGGTCCAGCGCGGCGGGCTGCACCGCCGCGCGCTGCGCCTGATCGTGATGGACGTGGACTCCACCCTCATCCGCGACGAGGTGATCGACCTGCTGGCCGCCCGGGCCGGGTGCGCCGGCGAGGTGGCCAAGGTGACCGAGGCGGCCATGCGCGGCGAACTCGACTTCGCCGCGTCGCTGCGCGAGCGGGTGGGGCTGCTCGCGGGCCTTCCGGCCGGGGTGCTGGATGAGGTCCGGCGCGAGCTTCGGCTGACGGCGGGCGCGCAGACGCTGATCAGGACCCTGCGCGGCCTCGGCTACAAGTCGGGGATCGTCAGCGGCGGCTTCACCGAGGTGGTCGCCCCGCTGGCCGCCGATCTCGGCATCGACTACGTGGCGGCCAACTCGCTGGAGATCGCGGCGGGCAAGCTGACCGGCCGCCTGTCCGGCCCGGTCATCGACCGGGCCGGGAAGGCCGGTGCCCTGCGCCGGTTCGCCGCCGAGGCGGGCGTCCCGCTGTCCCAGACGGTGGCCGTCGGAGACGGCGCCAACGACCTGGACATGATCGCGGCGGCCGGGCTCGGCGTCGCGTTCAACGCCAGGCCCGTGGTCCGGGACGCCGCGGACACCTCGGTGAGCGTCCCCTACCTGGACGCGATCTTGTACCTGCTCGGCATCTCCAGCGAGGACGTGGAAGCCTAACGCCGCGCGGATCGGGCGACGGCCAGGTAGCGGTGCTCGTTCGTCACGAAGCCCCGCTCGTCCACGTTCCCGGCCAGCACCCGGTTCAGTGCCTGCGCGCTGGCCAGCGCCGCCGCGCCGTCCAGGTCCGCGTGGGCGCAGTCCAGGCCGCGGAGCCAGAAGAGCAGGGACTCGATGTCGCGGACGACGTACTCGACGTCGTACTCCAAGAACGCCAGCAGCCGCAGCCCGCGGCCGGTGAACGCCTCCCGCCGGATGGCGGGCGGACCGGTGGGCTGGCCCAGGGCGGCCTTCACGCAGGCCATGTTCCGCTCGCCCACCTGCTGGGTGACGAAATAGCCGCGCGGCGCCAGGTGGGCGGCGATCGCGCCGAGGTCGAATGGCGCGTGCCGGTCGATGATCACGTCGAATGCCTCCGGTACCGCCTCGAGCCGGTCGCTGCTGACGCGGAAGCGGAGATTGCCGGCCGCCGAGCTCGCCTGCGCCAGCTCGATCATCCGCGGGTCGCTGTCGATGCCCAGCCCCTGGCCGAAGGAGCTGGCCAGCCGGCCGAATAGCTCGCCCCCGCCGGTACCGATATCAAGAACGTTGCCGTCCGGCCGCAGGTACCGGGCGACGACGTCCTGGTAACCCCAGGGCACGGGCTCGCGGAGAACGTTCATCCTGGAGAAATCCCAGCCCTGGCGCGGGGGCACGTGAGCCAGTAGTTCATCCAGAGCGTCTTGCGGATAAGCCGCGAGCACGGTCATGCACCTCATTCCCTGCCCGGCCTGCCGAGGCTCAGCCGGGTACCTGGCGAGGGTCGCCTGGCAGGTCCGCCCAGCCGGTGTCCGCCTCCGCAGGAGGCCCGGTTCCGGCTGCTCCAGCCGTCGCCTTCGCCCTGACGCGCGAAGGCGACGTGTTACGTGGCGTCCGGTACCGGCCGTATACCGCGCGGTGCCCGGGCACCCCGCCGCCCGCCGGGTGATGGCCGGCGGGCAGGGTCGCTTCGCGCCGCCTCAGCGGTCTGCTGCCGACCGGGGTCGATCGGCGGGAGCGGTTCGGCCGGGGCGGCGGATGCCGGGCGCTGGGCTGGCGTGCCACCCGTGCGCGGGGCTGGCTGCAGCGGTACCTGCCGGCCAGACCGCCTCTGGTGCCGCACGTCGATCATCACGCCGACCGTCACGATCGGGGCCACGAGCAGGGTGACGGCCGCGATGAGGAACGCCAGGAACGCCCCGGCGCTGTCGACGTTCGTCAGCAGGACGGCCGCAACCACGCCGGCCGCAGCGATGATCACGCTGACGCCGACCCAGGCAACCCCGGCCGTCGGCGGCCGGATCGGAGCATCCATCCGGCCCGCGGGCAGGTCCGCGGTGAGCGCGGCCAGCTCAGCACGGGACCGCGAGGCCGACGCCCGGCCTATCCGTTCGTCGTACTCGTCTTCGGTGAGCCGGCCTTGCGCCAGCGCGGCCCGCAGCGTGCGGGTCACCCGCTCGCGGTATATGAGCAGCTGACTATCGTCCCCGGCGTCTGCTGCCATCTGTTTTCCTGGCTCGGTCATGACGCGGGTGCCGATTCGCGGCCGGCCCCGGGCGCTGACCGCTGCGGCGGGCGCCCACCGGAGCGCTTCGCCCGGCGGGAGGCGATCCGCACGGATATGCCGAGAATCCAGAAAGCGGCGTAGACGACCGCGAACCAGGTGACCACCTCCGTGCCGGTGGGAGGACCGGGCCCGCCAGGGAGGGCAGCAAGCGTGACGAGACCTGGCAGGATCAGCGCGTACACGACCAGCCAGGAGACCTTGGTCGCCCGCCACGGGTCGCGCGGGGGCCGGGCCCTGGTGAGGTCGGCGGGAATGTCGGCGGTCACCTCGGCCAGTTCGGTGTAGGTCCGCGACGCGTACACCTGCCCGGTGCGCGCGACGAGTTCATCCCCGGTCAGCCGGCCCTGCACGAACGCGACCTTGAGGGTTTCGACCACCTGCTCGCGGTCGGCATGGGACGCGCGGAGGTCACCTCCGCCCTGGCCTCCCGCGGCTGCCAGCTCGTCTCCCGGTCCGGTCATGACCGCCACCTCCCCACCAGCGTGATGCACGGAAGCGTAACGCCGCTGTCCTTCGCTGGCTATCCCGCGCGGCTACGCGGGGTATCCGGTGGGAATGGCCGAAAGCTGCATGACCGCGAAGGCGTACACCAGGTCGAAGAACAGCTCCATGTTCGTGCCCGGCTGGTCGCCTGAGCGGTCACGCAGCAGCTCACCAGGCGTAGTGCTCCGGGGCAGGCTGGTAGCCGGGGAAGATCTCGTCGAGCTGGCTCAGGATCTCCTCGTCCAGCGCGACGGCCAGCGCCCGCTGCGCGGCGTCGAACTGGGCGAGCGTGCGCGGGCCGATGATCGGCGCCGTCACCCCGTCCTGGTGCAGCAGCCAGGCCAGCGCAACGTTCGCGGGCTCCTCGCCGATCTTGTCGCACAGGTCCTCGTACACCTCGATCCGCTCCCGGTGCCGGTCGACGAGCGCCTTCGCCCCGCCCGCGAGGCGCCGCCGCCCCTCGCGCTCGGACCTGAGCACGCCGCCGAGCAGCCCGCCTTCCAGCGGCGACCACGGGATGACGCCCACGCCGTAGGCGATCGCGGCAGGCAGCACCTCCAGTTCGATCGCGCGGGTCATCAGGTTGTACAGCGACTGCTCGCTGACCAGTCCGGTCAGCCCGCGTGCCCGCGCCGTCTCGCAGGCCCGCGCGATGTGCCAGCCGGCGAAGTTGGACGAGCCCACGTAGATGATCTTGCCCTGCGCGACGAGCACCTCCATCGCCTGCCAGATCTCGTCCCACGGGGTGCCGCGGTCGATGTGGTGCATCTGGTACAGGTCGATGTGGTCGGTGCGCAGCCTGCGCAGCGAGGCGTCACACGCCTGGCGGATGTTCAGCGCGGACAGCTTGCCCTCGTTCGGCCACGTCCCCATGTCACCGTACAGCTTTGTCGCCAGGACGGTCCGCTCACGCCGGCCGCCGCCCTTCGCGAACCACTCGCCGAGGATCTCCTCGGTCCAGCCGGCGTGCGACTGCGGGTTCTTCGCCACCTGCCCGGGCGGGCTCTGCGCGCGGCCGTAGGTGTTGGCCGTGTCGAAGAAGTTGATGCCAAGCTCGTGCGCGTGGTCCATGATCGCGTGCGCATCGTCGGGCGGTGTCAGCGACCCGAAGTTCATCGTGCCGAGGCAGAGCCTGCTCACGGACAGGCCGGAGCGGCCTAGATGCGTGTATTTCATGCCGCTAGCTCTTCACAAGCGCCTACGCAGGCCCCGGCGGCGAACCCTGCCGTGGACTTCACGTAGTCGCGAACCGCCTGCGTCCGCCGGTCCCCACTCGTGTTGCTCAGTGGGCGTTTGATTGATGCTGCGGATCGGTTCCGGCTTCAGCGCCGCCGGCGGCATCGGCAGCGCCGGGTGGGTCGCGAGCGAGCGGTGAGACGGGTGGGCGCGGTGGTGCGCTCAGCGGCGGAATTATCCGGGAGGATCCGGGTTCTCGGGAGGATTTGGTGCATCCCAGGGCCACGTCCCAACTGTGAAACAGCCTGCCCTGGGCGCCGACTCGATATCGAGGCGACGATGCAGCTCTGACAGCGCAGCAACGGTAACAGCCGCTCCCCGACGCCCGCCAAGGAGCGGCCTACCGTAGCAACCCCGATAAATAGCGTCGTGCACCCGGCGCGGCGCGCGCCTAGCGGCGCGCGCCGCCAACCGATTGCCGTGCCGCCGTACGGAACCAACCCACGCGGAGAAGCTTGGCTCCGCTTGCCGACGTGGCAATGAGCGTAGACCCGTGCCAGGGGGAGTAGGCTCACCGCTCGTGACCGAAGGTGAACAGCCTCCCCCTGGGCCCCAGTATCGGTCGCTTCCGATGTGAACAGCGAAACAGCCTTCCCACTCCCCTTCGAGCGGGTAGCCGACGTCGGGGGTATTCTCCAGGGTGTCGAACAGTCCTCTTGGGCCTTGGATCTGCCGGTGAGCCTTCGGATCACGCTGCTTAAGTTGCCGCAGGTCTTCACGTGCTTCGGGCGTCAGCGTAACTTCGTATCGCTGTGCCGGGGGAAGGTCTTGCCAGCGCGGGCGTTCTTCCTCGCGGTCCTCAGGCGCTCGATTTCGGCGGGATCGGCGTTGATCTCCTCCGTGATCCGATGGCCCACTGCCCGAACGTCCGGAAGAACGCCCCCCTGACCGTAGGGCGTCTGGCTGTCCGCTAGCGTCTGGCGGGCCGCCTGTGTTGCTCCCCACGGGTCTTCCCACGCCGTCTGCGTATCTTCTGGCCCCTTAGGTCGAAGCTGTTCCAGCGTTAGGACCGTCACTGGTGCCTTCATCTGTTGGCTGACCATGCCACTGCACCTCCGGAGGCATCGATCGCTCAGCATAGGTGTTCCAGTTGGTACTCAGTGCCTCTATCAACTGGGTAACCATCAACGGTGACAACGAAACCCGGGCCACAACAATGCCCTGCGGGGGGTTTGTGCCGAAGTCCAAGCGCACGAAGTCCAAAGTGAACTCGTACGGGCTGTGAGACACAGGGTGATCTGGGAGATACTGCCGCCGATTGAAGACTACGAAGGCGACCCAGGCGATGAGGTTGTGCCTGTCGTCATTCTCCGTGTCGGGCCAAAGACCGATGTGCAGGGTCACACCATCTATGAGAGCCCACGGCCTATGACCTTGTGAGTTAACACAGCCCTGGGCCGAGCGACGATAGCTCCGCGCGGCCCGCAAAGACCAGCAGACATCCGTTAGATCCCGACCACGACCCAATCTCCGGCATCCTCGCCCAGACCCCACAAAACCCCAGGTAGAGGCCGCATAATCATGCGCGGGCATAGCGTCCCTGTGCGGGCACTGTGCGGATGTGGTGCATCCCAGGGCCGTATGCCAACTGTGAAAACGGCCGCCGCCGCCTGACTATCGAGACGACGATCCGGCTACAGCCCGATTTTGCGTGGAAGTTTCGCGCTCCGTGGAGGATCCGGGGGGCTATAGTCCCCTAAACCTTCCACGGAGCGCGGATCTTCCGTGATCTTTTGGTACGCGGGGGGCTGCGGAGGCTGCTGAAACTTGCGGGACGTGGCAGCCTGAACGCGGCGCCGCCGGGTGGCTCCGGTTTCCGGGGTTGATCCGGGCTTCGCGGTCGATCCGGTGCATTCCAGTACCCCCAATCCTCCCGCAAGCCCGAATCCTCCCGGCAAATCCCGCTCGTAAGTTACGAACGAGGCTCACGGGGCAAGTGCGGCCATTTTCGAGACCCTGAAGGTCAGGTGGGGGAGTTCTCCGATCCGCTCGGCTGGTCCGGGGCTTCTGCGGCCTCGGCGCTCGGCTGATGTGCGGCGTCGTGCGGACCGGCGGCGTCCTGCCTGCCCGCGGCAGGATCGGTGTCGCGCGGCCGGGACGGCGTCTCGTGGGCGACGCCGAAGATCTCGGTCTTGATGCGATCCAGGGCTTCTTCCAGGATGGTGCGCAGGTCGCTGATGACATTCTCGCCGGCCGAGGTCGACTGGGTGGCGATCTTCCTCAGCTCAGACGTGAACGCCAGGGCCACGCGCTCCAGGTCGCGCAGGGTGGTCAGGTCGAGCGGGCCGGGCCAGCCGCGACGGCTGCCGCGCAGCCGCGCCCAGTCCTCCCGGCCAGGCCAGTCCGTGAACCCCGACCAGCCGGGCGGCTCCCAGTTCGACTCGCCGCCCGAGAACCTGGCGCCCGCCTCCTCGCGGATCCGGTCCCAGGCGCCCCACCCTCCCGGGGACTCCTCGCGAGCGCGCTGGGTTTCCTCGCGCAGTTGCCGCGCGCGGTCTCGCACCCGGCGCGCCGCGTCCTGCCCCAGCGCCTCGGCGCGGCTTCGCGGCGACTCCCCGGCCTGCCCAGGTTCGCCCGCTGACCCAGCTCCCCCTGCTGACCCAGCTTCCCCGGCCTGCCCAGGTTCGCCCGCTGGCCCAGGTTCGCCCGCTGACCCGGCTTTTCCGGTCGGCCCGGATTCGCCGACTGGCCAGGGTTCGGCTGCTTCAGCCTCGTCCGCCGCCTGGGCCCACTCGTCCCCTGGCCGCGGTTGCCGCGCACCGCGCGCTTCCTCGCGGGCCAGCCTGGCCTGCTCGCGCGCCTCGTCCCGGGCCGCCCGCGCCTGCTCGCGCGCCTCCTCCCAGGCCAGCCGGGACTGCTCGGCGGCCTCGTCGCGAGCCGCCCGCGCCTGCTCCCGCGCTTCCTCGCGCGCGATCCTGGCCTGGTCCCGCAGGTCGGTGCCCAGGTCCCGGCCTACCCGGCGGGACTCCCTGGCCGCCCAGGTCAGCTCCTCGCGCAGGCTCCGCACGGTCTGCCTGACGTCTTCCCTGACCTCGCGGACGATGTCGCTTACCGACGCGGACAGCTCTTCCTCAAGCTCGTCGAGCTCGTCGCTCCTGCTCCGCAGCTCCTCGCGGCCGGCCTCGGTGATCCGGTAGACCTTGCGTCCGTCTACCTCGTCGTGAGTGACCAGGCCCTCTTCCTCGAGCCTGGCTAGCCGCGGGTAGATCGTTCCTGGTGAGGGCGAGTACACGCCCATGAACCGGTCGCGCAGCAGCCGGATGACCTCATAGCCGTGCCTGGGCTCCTCATCAAGGAGCCGCAGCAGGTACAGCCGGAGGCTGCCATGGCGGAATACCGGACTCAACTGGCCTCGCCTTCCATCTCACTCTCATTATCGGCCCGCTCGGTACCAACACCGGCATTCCCCGGTGTAGTCCGGCGTTCGGCGCGGCGCAGCAGGATGACGCGCCCTGACATAGTGGTCACGGATACGTGTGCGGAGCCGGCGCCCAGGCTACCGCTTACCCGCCGGGACGCCGGCGAGGAGGCGTTCTTCAGCTCGGCGAACTCGCTGCGGACGTCACCCGACATGGAATTCAGGTGCACGCGAGCGTCGGCCGCCGCGGGCAGCCTGAGCGTGACCTCGCCCGAGACCGTGGTGACCTGCACGCCGCCCAGCGGGTCCAGGTCGATATCCGCGGTCACGTCACCGCTCACCGCGTTCGCGTCCAGGCGCTCTAGCCAGCCGTCGGCCACCGTCAGGTCACCGGACACGGTGATGAAGTTGAGCTTGCCATTGAGGCCCTGCGCCTCCAACGCTCCGGACACCGTGTTGGCGTCCACGTCGCCGGTCACGCCGTCGAGCGTGATCCCGCCGGACACGCTCTTGACCGACGCCCGCGCGCGCAGGCCGGACATCACCGCCGTCGCGCTGACCACCCCGACCTGGGTCGGGCACTTACGCGGGACGGTGATCGTCACCGTCGCGGCGTGCCGCTGCGGGCGCAGCCACTTCAGCAGGCCGTCCCAGGTGAGGTTCTCGTGGGCGATGGTCAGCATCCCGTCCTCGTGCGTCACGTCGAGCGGGTCGCCCGTGATGCTCGAGACGTCCAGCGTCGGCGGCCCGTCGGTGGCGAGCACAGCCACGGACCCGGCGATGAGCCTGACCCGCAGTTGCGTCACGTCATCAAAGCCCAGGCTCGTCGGAGCCTCGATGGTCCAGCGCGACATCCGCCCGTCCTTCCCTACGCTCACACGATACTCTAACGATATATCTCATCTTGTCTAAGTCAAGATGTATCGTGAATACCCCGCGGGTTGGCGCGATCGGGAGAACCGCGCCGCGAGCCAGGCACCGGTCGGCAAACCCCAAATTCCACATCCGCACCACAACGATCACGCACCACAAGCCGAAAACCTATGAAAGCGGCAACCTACGACTCCTTTTGGGCAGGTTGCCGCAACCATCGAGTTGAGGTCGCCCCTCCGGCGCCCGCGCCGCGCACGCGAGGACGCAGCACACCCGGGGACGCCGCACACCGGGCCGGGGCGCCCGGGCCGCACGCGCAGGGACGCCCCATCGCCGGGCCGGGCGCCCGAAGGCGCACCCCCGTTGACTCCACACCGCGGGTCGGCGGCGCGTGCCACAACACAAGCACCACCACCCGTTCGGCAAATAAACAGGGGTTAAAGGTCTTCCTCGTCGTCGAGGCGGGCGAGCCAGCTGGCCAGCCGGTCGACGGCGGTCTCGAAGTCGGGGAACACGTCGACGAACTCGCGCAGCCGCTCGGCCAGCCAGGCCATCGAGACCTGCTCGTCGCCGCGCCGGTCCGCCAGCTCCTCGATGCCGCGGTCGGTGAAATACATCAAAGCGCTCCCAAGGTTCAGCGCGCGGGGATGGCCTGCTCGAGGATCTCCTGGTGGGACCTAGCGTGCTGCGCCGCCGAGCCCGTCGCGGGCGCGGAGCTCGGGGGCAGGGACACCACGCCGACCTCACGGCCCAGCCTGCGCGGCAGCTTGAGCGCCATGGTGGGCCAGGCGCCCATGTTGGCCGGTTCCTCCTGGACCCAGGTGACCGACTCGGCGGCGGGGTAACGCTCGAGTTCGGCGGCCAGCTCCGCGACGGGCAGCGGGTAGAGCCGCTCGACCCGGGCGATGGCCACGTCGGTGGCGCCCGTCGTGACGCGGCGTGCGTCCAGGTCGTAGTACACCTTGCCGGTGCACAGCAAGACCTGGCGCACCTCAGCGTCGGGCGCTCCGTGAGAAGACCCGATAACCGGGCGGAACGATCCGCTGGTGAACTCGCTCACCGCCGAGGTGGCCGCCTTCAGCCTGAGCATGGACTTCGGGGTGAATACGACGAGCGGCTTGCCGCGGCCGGACAGGCCCTGCCAGCGCAGCAGGTGGAAGTAGTTGCCCGGCGTGGTCGGCATGGCCAGCGTCATGTTGTCCTGCGCGCACAGCGAGAGGAACCGCTCGACCCGGGCGGAGGAGTGGTCGGGGCCCTGCCCGTCGTAGCCGTGCGGGAGCAGCAGCACGACGCCGGAGCGCTGGCCCCACTTCTGCTCGCCGGAGCTGATGAACTCGTCGATGATCGTCTGCGCGCCGTCGGCGAAGTCGCCGAACTGTGCCTCCCAGCAGACGAGCGCCTCGGGGCGGGCCACCGAATAGCCGTACTCGAAGCCCATCGCGGCGTACTCCGACAGCAGGGAGTCGTGCACGAAGAACTTCGCGGCCCCGGAGTCAAGCTGCTTCAGCGGCGTGTACTCCGCGCCGGTGTTCCTGTCCACCAGCACCGCGTGCCGCTGCCCGAACGTCCCGCGCCGGCTGTCCTGGCCGACGAGCCGCACCGGGCGCCCGTCGATGAGCAGCGCGCCGAACGCCAGTAGTTCCCCCGTCGCCCAGTCGATCGCGTCCTCGGCGGCCATGGCGGCGCGCCGGTCGAGCAGTGGCTTGAGCCGCGGGTGCACGGTGAACGAAGCCGGCAGGTTGACCTGGGTGTCGATGATCCGCTTGACCGTCTCGGCGGACACCGCGGTGGGCACCGCCTCGTGGTTGACCGGCCGGTCCTCCGGCTCGGGCGGGCGTACGGTGCCGGGCTCGGCCGGGCGTTCCGTCGCGTCCTTGGTCTCGGTGAAGGCGCGCTCGAGCTGCTGCTGGTAGTCGCGCAGCGCCGCCTCGGCCTCCTCCATCGTGATGTCGCCGCGGGCGATCAGCGACTCGGTGTACACCTTCCTCGTGGAGCGCTTGGCCTCCACCAGGTCATACATCAGCGGCTGGGTGAACGACGGGTTGTCGGTCTCGTTGTGCCCCCGCTTGCGGTAGCACAGCATGTCGACGACCACGTCCTTCTTGAACGCGTGCCGGTAGGCGAAGGCCAGCCGCGCGACCCGCACCACGGCCTCGGGGTCGTCGCCGTTGACGTGGAAGATCGGCGCCTGGATCATCCGGGCCACGTCAGTCGCGTACACAGAAGACCGGGAGTACTGCGGTGCGGTGGTGAAGCCCACCTGGTTGTTCACGATGATGTGCACGGTGCCGCCGGTCCGGTACCCGCGCAGCAGCGAGAGGTTCAGCGTCTCGGCGACCACGCCCTGCCCGGCGAACGCGGCGTCGCCGTGGATCAGCAGCGGCAGCACGGTGAAGCCGGGCTCGCCCTTGTCGATCACGTCCTGCTTGGCCCGCACGACCCCCTCGAGGACCGGGTCGACCGCCTCCAGATGGCTCGGGTTGGCCACCAGCGAGGTCTTGATCGTGCGGCCGTCGGGCGCGCGGAACGTCCCGTCGGCGCCCAGGTGATACTTGACGTCGCCAGACCCCTGAGCGCTCGACGGGTCCAGGTTGCCCTCGAACTCCTTGAAGATCTGCCCGTAGGACTTGCCGACGATGTTGGCCAGCACGTTCAGCCGGCCGCGGTGCGCCATGCCGATGACGGCCTCGTCCAGGTCGGCGTCGGCCGCCTCGGCGAGCACGGCGTCCAGGAGCGGGATGAGCGACTCGGCGCCCTCCAGGGAGAACCGGCGCTGCCCGACGAACTTGGTCTGCAGGAACTGCTCGAACGCCTCGGCCACGTTGAGCCGGGACAGGATGCGGATCTGCTCGTCGTGTTCGGCGCGCGGGTGGGGGACCTCGATCCGGTCCTGGAGCCAGCGGCGTTCCTCCGGGTCCTGGATGTGCATGTACTCGGTGCCGACCGTGCGGCAGTACGAGTCGCGCAGCACGCCGAGGATGTCCCGCAGCTTCATCCGCGGCTTCCCGCCGAAGCCCCCGGTCGGGAACTCGCGCTCCAGGTCCCACAGCGTCAGACCGTGCAGGTTGATGTCCAGGTCGGGGTGCTTGCGCTGGGTGACCTCGAGCGGGTTCGTGTCGGCCATCAGGTGGCCGCGTACCCGGTAGGCGTGGATCAGCTCCTGCACCCGGGCGGACCTGGTGACCTCATCGTCGTTGTCGGCCGGGAAGTCCCTGACCCAGCGGACGGGCTCGTACGGGATGCGCAGCGAGGCGAAGATGCCGTCGTAGAAGGCGTCCCCGCCGAGCAGCAGCTCGTGGATCTTGGCCAGGAACTCCCCTGACTGCGCGCCCTGGATGATCCGGTGGTCGTAGGTCGAGGTGAGCGTGACGGCCTTGCTGATCGCCAGCCGGGCCAGCGTCTCCTCCGACGCGCCCGCGTACTCGGCCGGGTACTCCATCGCCCCGACGCCGACGATCACGCCCTGGCCTGGCATCAGCCTCGGCACCGAGTGGACCGTGCCGATCGTCCCGGGGTTCGTGATCGTCGCGGTGGTCCCCGCGAAGTCCTCGACCGCGAGCTTGCCCGTCCGCGCCCGCCGGACGACCTCCTCGTAGCTCTGCCAGAACTGGCGGAAGTCCATGTCCTCCGCCGCCTTGATGTTCGGCACCAGGAGCTGCCTGGCTCCGTCGGCCGTGTGCACGTCGATGGCCAGCCCCAGGTTGACGTGCTCGGGCCGGGCCACGGCGGGCTTGCCGTTCTCCTCGGCGTAGGCCTCGTTCATCTCCGGCAGCGCCGTGAGCGCCTGGACCACCGCGTACCCGATCAGGTGCGTGAACGACACCTTGCCGCCCCGGCCCCGCCGCAGGTGGTTGTTGATGACGATCCGGTTGTCGACGAGCAGCTTCGCAGGCACCGAACGCACGCTGGTGGCCGTCGGCACGGCCAGGCTCGCGGTCATGTTGACGACGGTGCGGGCGGCGGCGCCGCGCAGCCTGCTGACCTCGGTGCCAGGGGCGGCCGGAGGCGGCGGGGCGGCCAGCGACGGGGCTGCCGCCGCCGGGGCCGGGGCCCGCGGGGCCGGCGCGGGTGGCGCGGCGGTCGCGGCCGGTGCCGGCGGCGGGGCCGGTGCGGGCGGCTGCGGGGCGGGCGTATCCAGAGATGGCCGAACGGCTTGCGGTGCTACCTGGCTGGGCTGCGCCGGGGTCGTGATGATCGGCTGCGGCCCGGTCCCGTTGGGCCGCGCCGGGGCGTAGTCGGCGAAGAAGCTCCACCACGCCCGGTCCACCGAACTGGGATCCGCCAGGTACTTCTGGTACAGCTCCTCGACGAGCCATTCGTTGGCGCCGAAGTTCGCCTGGCTCGAGACGCCGGCTGGCCCGTTTGGCCGCCCAGGCTCGTTCGACGCCCCGGGCTCGCGGGCCTGTTCGCTGCCCTGCGGTGAACCAGTAGACACGGCCGACATCGTCCCCGAAACCCTCTTCCGACAGGTGATCCGATGGTTGTCTTGCACCCCACAGGCTACCCGCGACCAGCCCCGGAACCAGCACAGGCTGCGCCGAAGTCCCGGTCAAGCCGGGGTGCCTGCCGGTACCATCGGCGGGAACGACATCTGGGTTATCTGGGCTTTTTCCCGCCCATCTGCGTACCTGCGTGCATCTGCCCGAGGCAAGGCTAGAGGGTGACAAGGGAACCGACTGACCATTGCGGTGCCGACGGCACCGGGGGTCGTTCCAGGCCGCTGGGTCGCCGGCGCCCGCGCGCGGGCCGGGACCCGCAGCCGCCCGCCGGGTTGCCGCCCGCCGGGCCGCCCTCCCGCTGGCCAGCAGGAAACTACGGCACCGTCCCCGGCTACGAGTTCGAAGGCCGGCGCTCGCCGGCGGCCCGGGACGCCCGGCCGGCGGGCCAGGAGAGCCGCAGCCCCCGCTCGCACGACCCGTCCTGGCTGGAGCGGCCCGCCCCGGAGCCGGCCTGGGGCGACCCAGGCGATGAGCCACCACGGTTCAGGTACACCCAGACGGTGAGCCATCCGCCTGCCGTGCCACCGCAGGCGTGGACCGATCGGCCGGCGGTCGTGCCCGGCTTCGAGTTCGAACGCCCGGCAGCGACCCCGGGTCCCTTCCTGGGCGATCAGTTCCCGCCGCCCACGGGGCTGCGCGCGCCGCCCGGACCCGCGCAGACGGGGCCGGCGCCGCCCGGACCTGCGCAGGCCGGACCCGCGCAGGCCGGCCGGGCCCAGGCCGGGCGGGCCCGGGTGCCGCAGGCCCGGCTCACCCGGACGGCGGCGCTGCGGCCCGACCTCGGATCGGCGCGCGCCGAGTGGGCGCGCCTGCTCCACTCGTTCGTGCCCCAGCCCATCAGGCGCAGCTGGTTCTCCCGGTTCGCCGCCGCGCTCGAGTTCCGCGGGGCGCTGCTGCGGGTGGTGCTCCCGGTCCTGTCGATGATCGTCATCGGCGTCGCCGTGGTGGTGGTCGTGGACGCGAACAGCGGCCGGTCATCCCCGGCGCCCGCGCCGACCTCGCTCGGGTTCCCGCCGGCCATCCTGGCGGGCGGCGACTTCACCGCGGCGGCGACGGGCCGGGGGATCGACCAGACCCTTGGCCGGGTCGCCAGCGACGGCAGCGAAATCGTCGCGGTGGGGTCGCAGACCGGCGCGCGCATCGCGCGGGCGCAGTTCTTTGTCTCGCTGAACGGCGGTGGTTCCTGGAGCATGGCCGCCGTTCGCGCCCCGGATGGCGGGCCGCCGCCGCCCGGCTACGCGGCACGCCTGGTGGCCGGGGGCCACGGCGCCTGGGTGGCCCTCGGGCCCAGTTCGATCTGGACGAGCCTGGACGGCCGGACCTGGACGCTGGCCTCCACCGCCGGGCTGCCGCTGCGCCCCGGGGACCAGATCAGCGTGCTGAAGCGGACGGCGGGCGGCTTCATCGTCGCCGGGTCGAACGTGCCGGGCGGCGACGCGGCCAAGGCCAGCCCGGTGGTCTTCCTCTCGGCCAACGGGATCAGCTGGCAGCGCCTGGACGCCGCGCAGCTCGGCCTGGCCGCTGGCACGGGCCGCGTCCTCGGTATCAGGTACGCGGCGGCGTACCGGAACCTCATCCTGATCGCGGGCGACGTCGCCCAGCCGGTTACGGGCAGGTCGGGGCGTACGGCGACCGTCAGGACCAGCGCGGCCTGGCTGAGCAGCGACGGCGGCACGACCTGGACGCTGGCCGTCCGGCCCGGTGCGGCTGTATCCGGGCCCGGCGCGCAGCCCCAGATCAGCGGCGAGGCCGTCACCAGCCAGGGGTTCATCCTGGCCAGGCCGGCGATCGTGGGCCGAAGGCCCGCGGTGGACGTCTACCGTTCGGCGAACGGCACGGCGTGGACGTTCGGGGCCACGCTGGGCACGCCGGCCGGGTTCGAGGCCGGCTTCACCAGCGGCGGCCCCGCGGGCGCGGTGGTCACCGGGCAGGCGGGCGGGGCCCTTACCGCCTTCGTCTCCGCGAACGGTGCCTCGTGGCGGCAGACCGCGGCGTTCGGCAGCCCGGCCGGCGAGACGGTCTCGGGCGTAACCATGGCCGCGGGCGGCACCCTCGTGGTGACGGGGACCACCGCACGCGACCCGGACGGTCCCCAGCCGATGATCACCGTGCTCGGCGCGCAGGCCGTTCCCGTCCGCGTCGACGTGCCGAAGATCCCCGGCGCTGTCGATCCCGAGCTGGCCGTCAACGGCATCGCCGCCGGGGGCAGCACGCTCGTCGCCGTGGGGAGCGCGAACGGCTTCCCCGCCGCATGGACATCCGCGAACGGCGGCGGCGGGTGGGCGCGGGCCGTCGGCCAGACGCCGGCGGTCTTCGCCCGGCCGGGGAACCAGGAGCTGAACAGCGTGACCTACGGCCCCGCGGGCTGGCTGGCCGTGGGCGGCGTCACCGGCGGCGCGGCCCAGCACCCGGTGGTGGTCAGCTCCGCGACCGGCAGCAGCTGGCAGGCCGCCGACGCCGAGGGCGCGTTCCGCGGGCCCGGCCTGTTCACCGAGGAGGCGGCCGCCGGCCCCGGCGGCTACGTCATCGTCGGTTTCCAGGTCATCTCGGGCCGCCCGGTCGCGGCGGCCTGGTGGTCCGCCGGCCTGACCGGCTGGCGCCGCGCGGGCGACGCGGCGCCCGGTGCGCTCGACGGCGCGGGCGCTGACGAGCAGATGCTGGCCGTCACCGCCGGCCCGCGCGGCTTCGTCGCGGTCGGCGCCGATGGTGACCGCCCATCCGCCTGGACCTCACCGGACGGCCAGGCCTGGACCGCGGTGGTCCTGCCCCTGCCCATCGGGACCCGCCGGGCCGAACTTCAGCACGTCGCGAGCGACGGGCGCGCCGTGGCCGCCGTCGGCACCATGCTCACCACGGCAGGCCAGGTGCTGCCGTTCGCCGCCAGCTCGTCCGACGGCGGCGCCACCTGGACCGAGACGGCCCTGCCCGTACCCAAGGGCCAGACGTTCGTCACCGCGCTGTCCGCCGCCGGTAACAGCTTCACCGCGACCGGGACGTTCGGCCGCACGCCCGGTCACCAGGACGTGGTCGTGTGGACCTCGGCGGACGGCTCGGCGTGGCAGGAGATCACGCCAACCGGGCGGGGCCTGGCCGGCCCCGGCATCCAGGTCATCACCGCCCTCACCGCCTCAGGCGGCACGCTGACCGGCGTCGGCTTTACCGCGTCCCCGGCGGGGGAGGAGCCCCTCTTCTGGCAGTCCCCGGTCCGCTGACGGGCCGCTACCGACCCGGGACGGCCACCGGCTTCCCGAAGACGTCTTCCCTGCGGTTATCCAGGCTTGGCACGGTGGCCCGGGCGCCTCGTACCAGGTCGGCGTCGACCTCCGCGACCGCCACGCCGGGCCCTGGTCCGAGGTCCATCCTGACCACGCCGAGCGGGTCGACCAGCAGGCTGCGCCCGATCCCGGTCGCGGCCCGGGTGGGCGGCTCATCCGGGTCGGGCACCTGCCCGGCCGCGGCGACCCACACGGTGTTCTCGATAGCGCGCGCCCGGACCAGCGTGACCCAGTGCTCCTCCTTGAACAGCCCTGCGGCCCACGCCGCGGGCAGCACGATCAGCTCGGCACCGCCGACCGCAAGCGCCCGGAACAGCTCGGGGAACCTGACGTCATAGCAGATGGCCAGCCCGGCGCGCACCCCGGCCAGCGTGCAGATGACCGGCGCGGACCCCGGCGCGACCTGCTCGGACTCACGGTGACCGAACGCGTCGAACAGGTGCAGCTTCCGGTAGGAGGCGACCAGGTCCCCGGCGCCGTCGTAGGCCACGGCGGTGTTGTAGACGCGCCCGTCCGGTGCGGGCTCGAAGACCCCGGCCACCAGCGCGACCCCGGTGTCCCCGGCCGCCGCGGCGAGTTCGGAGCCGAACGGCCCGTCGAGCGGCTCGGCCGCCGCCCGCAGGTCCGAGCCGAACCTGACCTGCGTCGCCTCGGGAAACACCGCCAGGTCGGCGCCCGCTTCCGCGGCCTGCACGAGGGCGACCCTGACCCGCTTGGAGTTGACGTCCGCCCGTGAGCTGACCGGGATCTGACACAGCGCGACTCGCATGCTTCCACCCTAGCCAGCGACATGCCTACCTCCCACCCCTCGCCAGCCCCAACCCCGGCCAGCCCCGACCCCTCGCCGGGCTTCCGGCCCTGGGCGGCTTCCGGCCCTGGGCGGCTTCCGGCCCTGGGCGGCTTCCGGCCCTGGGCGGCTTCCGACCCTCGCCTGCAAGGCAAGATGGGCAGCGTGAGCAGACCATTCCTGAACCGGCGCCTGGAGGGCCTGGGCACCACGATCTTCGCGGAGATGTCCGCCCGCGCGGTGGCGACCGGCTCGATCAACCTGGGCCAGGGCTTCCCCGACCGCGACGGCCCAGCCAGCGTGGCCAGGACCGCGGCCGACGCGATCCTGGCCGGCCGCGGGAACCAGTACCCGCCAGGCCCCGGCATCGTCGAACTCCGCCAGGCCATCAGCGCGCACGCTCAGCGCTTCTACAACCTGGCCTTCGACCCGGCCGAGGAGATCCTCGTCACCGCGGGCGCCACCGAGGCGGTCGCCGCCGCGATCCTGGCCCTGGTCGAGCCCGGCGACGAGGTGATCGCGTTCGAGCCCTACTACGACTCCTACGCGGCCAACATCGCCATGGCAGGAGGCGTCCGCGTCCCGGTCACGCTGCGCCCGCCGGACTTCCGCCCCGACCTGGGCGAGCTGGCCCGGGCGATCACCGACCGCACCAGGCTCATCCTGCTCAACACCCCGCACAACCCCACGGGGACCGTCTTCACCCGGGACGAGCTGGCCGCGATCGCGGCCCTGGCCGTCGAGCGCGACCTGCTGGTGGTCACCGACGAGGTCTATGAGCACCTGATCTTCGAGGGCGAGCACGTGCCGATCGTTTCGTTCCCCGGCATGCGCGAGCGCACGGTGTCGATCAGCTCGGCGGGCAAGACCTTCGCGTTCACCGGCTGGAAGATCGGCTGGGTCAAGTCCACGCCCGAGCTGGTCAGCGCGGTCAAGACGGTCAAGCAGTTCCTCACGTTCGTCAGCGGCGGCCCGTTCCAGTACGCGATCGCCGAAGCCCTGATGCTGCCCGACGAGTACTTCGCCACGCTGCGCGAGGAGCTCATGGCCCAGCGGGACCTGTTCACCGCGGGCCTGGCCGGGCTCGGCTACGGGGTCCGCCCGCCGCAGGGCACCTACTTCGTCACGGCGGACATCAGCGGCCTTTCCGACCTCGACGGTACCGAGTTCTGCCGCACGCTTCCCGACCGCGCCGGCGTCGTGGCCATCCCGGTGGCCATCTTCTACGACGACAAGGACGCCGGCCGCACGCAGGTCAGGTTCGCGTTCTGCAAGCGCCCCGAGATCCTGACCGAGGCCCTCGCGCGGCTCTCCCGGATGACCCGGGGCTGACCCGCCGTGGGGGGCACAGGCCCACCTGCGTTCGGGGTCGCAGGCCCCTGTTCGCCCCCGGTGGCGACGGCCACGATGGGAGCAGGACGGGAAAGGAGTCTGCGGTCATGCTTTTCTCGACAGTGCTGGCGCTGACGATCGGGTGCATCGCGTTCATCCTGGCGTGGGCGGGGCACGGGAACCCGCGCCCGGATAGCCTGCGGGGGCGCATCCAGGCGCGCGGCTGGGGTCTGCTGCTACTGCCGGTCGCGATGGCGGCCGCCGAGATGGCCGGCGGGGCTCGCGGACTCATCCCGGCCGAACTCGGACTCGCGGTCCTGGCCATCGTCTGCGCCCCGAAGCTGGCGGCCAGGCTGGTGCCCTACGGCGTGCTCGCGCTGGCCGTCTTCGGGTTCCATCTGGCCAGGGCGTACCACGGCAATGAGGTCACCAGCCGGGTCCAGTACCTGTTCGTACACGCGGGCCCAGCTGGACAGGGGCACCCCGCGCTGGCGCCGGCCCAGGCCGCCGTCCTGTTCGTGGCCGGCCTGTGGCTGCTGTTGCGGGTGGACGCGCCGGGCGCGGGGCTGGTCAGGGAGCTGGCCGCCCGGTGGCTTGACCGCCGCCGCGGCGGAATCTCCGTCGTCCACGCGCTGCCTTTGCTCCTGGTCGTGGGAGTGGCCATGCAGCTGCTCGGGCCGGGCGACTGGTTCGGCATCCGGGCGGTCGACGGGCTCGACGTTGCCATCATCGACCTGACCCTGGCCACCGCCGCGCTGGTGCTGATCTTCCGGTCGCGGGCCTGGGCCGCCACGTTGGCCGCGGCAGGCCTGCTGGTCCTCGGCGCCTACGGCTGGCTCATCGCGGTGTTCTGGCCCGGGGTGGACGGGTTCTCGTACTGCTTCTCCGACCTGGCCAACAGTTCGGCGCCCTCCCCGCTCTGGACCGACGCCTTTCAAGGCTCCCTCCTGCTGGCCCTCGGCCTGTGGTTGGCGCCGCGGGTCATGCGCTACCACCTGGTCGAACCCCTGAACCTGTCCGACCCCGAGCTCGCGGCCCGGGCCCAGCAGCTGACCAGGCGGGTGCAGACGCTGACCCAGACCCGCCGCGACGCGGTGGACACCGCGGCCGCGGAACTGCGCCGCATCGAGCGCGACCTGCACGACGGAGCCCAGGCCCGGCTGGTCGCGATGGGCATCAGCCTGCGGGCGGCCGAACGGCTGTTCCCCACCAACCCGGGGGCGGCGCTCGCGCTGGTGGCCGAGGCCAGGGAATCCTCCTCCCAGGCCCTGACCGACCTGCGCGACCTGGTGCGCGGCATCTACCCGCCGGTGCTCGCCGACCGCGGTCTGGCCGATGCCATCCGCGCCCTAGCGCTGGACGTGCCGCTGCCCGTCGAGCTTGACATCGACCTTCCCGGCGCGATCGAGCTTCCGGTCGCCTCGGCCGTGTACTTCTCGCTGGCCGAGGCGCTCACCAACGTGACCAAGCACGCCGGCGCCCGGAGCGTTCGGGTTCAGCTCAGCCAGTCTCTGCTGGCTGGCGGAGGGGGCCTGCTGCGCGCGCAGGTCACCGACGACGGCTGCGGTGGCGCCGACCCGGCCCAGGGCACCGGGCTGGCCGGGGTGGAACGCAGGCTGGCCGCGTTCGATGGCATCCTGGCGGTAAACAGCCCGCCGGGCGGCCCGACCATCGTCGTCATCGAGGTGCCGTGCGCATTGTCATCGCCGAAGACCTCTACCTACTGAGAGAGGGACTGGTCCGGCTGCTTTCCGCGCACGGCTTCGAGATCGCCGCCGCGATGGCCAGCGCCCCGGAACTGCTCGAGGCGCTGGTCGAGCAGCGCCCCGACGTGGGCATCGTGGACGTGCGGCTGCCGCCCACGCACACCGACGACGGGCTGCGCGCGGCGCTGCAGGCCCGCGCCCAGGTCCCCGGCCTGCCGGTGCTGATCCTCTCGCAGTACGTGGAGCAGCTCTACGCCCGCGAGTTGCTGGCCGACCGGGCCGGCGGCGTCGGCTACCTGCTCAAGGACCGGGTGTTCAACGACGAGGCGTTCGCCGCGGCCATCCGCACCGTGGCCGCGGGGGGGACCGTGCTCGACCCCGAGGTGGTGGGCAAGCTGATGACCCGGCGCGCCGAGCCGGTGGCCCGGCTGACCCCCAGGGAACGCGAGGTGCTCGCGCTGATGGCCGAGGGCCGGTCCAACGTGGCGATCGCGCAGCGGCTGTTCATCACGGAAAAGGCCGTAAGCAAGCACGCGGCAGGCATCTTCGACAAGCTGGACCTGGCTCCTTCGGACGACGACAACCGCCGCGTGCTCGCGGTACTGGCCTACCTGGACTCATGACTCGAATCGTTATGGCTGGCGACCTGATCCGCGCGGCCGACGCCGCCCCCGGCTTCATGCCCACGCCCGAGGGCCTGGCCCTGTTCGAAGCCGCCGGCGCCTACGCGGCGCGCGGCCCGGTCCTCGAGATCGGCAGCTACTGCGGCAAGTCCACGATCTACCTCGCCGCCGCGGCCAGCGCCGTCGGCCAGATCGTCGTAACCGTCGACCATCACCGCGGCTCGGAGGAACACCAGCCCGGCTGGGAGTACCACGACCCAGGTCTGGTCGACCCGGCCACCGGGCGCCTGGACACGCTGCCGGGCCTGCGCGCCACGCTGGCCGCCGCCGGGCTCGAAGATCACGTGGTCGTCGTGGTCGGCCGCTCCGCCGACGTGGCCCGGCTGTGGGGCTCCCCGCTCGGCCTGGTGTTCATCGACGGCGGCCACACCGAGACGGCGGCGGTCACCGACTACGAGGGCTGGGCCCCGTGGGTGGCCCCCGGCGGCGCACTGGCCATCCACGACGTATTCCCCGACCCCGCCGACGGCGGCCAGGCCCCGTACCTGATCTACCGCCGGGCCCTGGCCTCCGGCGCGTTCACCGAAGTCCGCGCCGAGGGTTCGCTCCGCCTCCTGGAGCGAACCGGCCCCGGCATCTAGCCGGCCCCCGCCGCGTCGCGGAACACTCCCGCGCCGCCGCTGAAGGCGGTCAGCGCGTCGGCCGCCAAGACCACGGCGGCCGCGGTCCAGCTCGACCGTTCGGCCGGGAAGTGGGCCTGGCTGGCGTACTGCCAGCCGGTCCAGTAGGAGCCGTCCCGGTGCCGCAGGCGCTGCGCGGTGGCGAACACCGCGGCCGCTTCCGCGGTCATCCCGCACGCGTCCAGGGCGAGCGCGAGCTCGCACGTCTCGGCCCCGGTCACCCACGGCTGGTCGCTGACGCACCGGACGCCGAACCCGGGCACCACGAACGTGTCCCAGCCCGCCGCGAGCCTGCCGGCCGCGTCGGCTCCGCGGACCGCCCCGCCGAGCACCGGGTAGTACCAGTCCATGGCGAACCGGCTCTTGTCCGCGAACGCCTCCGGGTGCGCCGCCACCAGGTGCGCGAGCCGGTCGGCGGCCAGTTCCCAGTCGGGCTGCGGGTCGTCGGCCAGCTTGGCCAGCGCCACCGCGCAGCGCAGGCTCTGGTGGATGCTCGAGCAGCCGGACAGCAGCGCGTAGGCGCCGGGCGCTCCGGCGGCATCGCGCTCCCAGCGCACCTCGCCGCGCTCCCCGCGCAGCGCGAGCGCCCACTCCACCGCCCGGCGGACCGCCGGCCACATGGTCAGGGCGTGGCCCTCATCGCCGGTCACCAGGTACTCGTGCCAGGCCCCGACGGCGATGTACGCGGCGTGGTGGCTCTCGGCCGCCGGGTCGGTCACGATGCCGCCCGTGCTGGACCGGGGCCATGACCCGTCGGCGCGCTGTGTGTCGCGCAGCCACCGGTAGGCCCTGCGGGCCGGGCCGCGCAACCCGCAGGCGCTCAGCGCCATCGCGCACTCGACGTGATCCCAGGGGTCGACGTGCCCGTCCGGCCACGGGATCGCCCCCGAGGGCTCCTGCACCCGGGCGATCGACTCGCCCGTCGCGAGCACGTCTGCTTCGCTCAACGTCACGCCTCGAGCCGCTGCGGCCTCACCCATCACTCGGCCGCCTGGGGTTTGACCGCGTACACCACCAGGCTCTTGCCGATCACCGGGTTCAGCGCCCGCTCGGCCAGCCGGGTGACGGCCGGCTTGCGCATGATGTCCCAGACCAGCATCTGGTGGTAGGCGCTGGCCAGCGGGTGCTTGTCGTTATGCACGCCGACCGCGCACTTGAGCCACCAGTAGGGGGCGTGCAGCCCGTGCGCGTGGTGGTGCCACCCGACGTTCAGCCCGGCCCTGGCCAGTTTGGCCTCCAGTTCGACCTGCGTGTAGATGCGCACGTGCCCCCCAGGAACCTCGTGGTATTCCGTGGACAGGGCCCAGCAGATCCGTTCGGGCAGCCAGGTCGGCACCGTGACCGCCGCCAGGCCGCCCGGTCGCAGCACGCGCGCGAGCTCGTTCATCGCCCGCTGATCGTCGAGCACGTGCTCGAGGACCTCCGCCGCGATCACCCGGTCGAACGAACCGTCGCCGAACGGCATCGCCGTCGCGTCACCGGAGACCACCGCCGCGCTGGCGTGGCGGCCGGCCTCGCCGGCCTCCCGCATCGCGTAGAACATCCCCCGCACGGGGTCGAGTTCGGCGGGATCCAGGTCGAACGCGACCACGTCCGCGCCGCGCCGGTACACCTCGAACGCATGCCGCCCGCCCCCGCAGCCCAGGTCGAGCACGCGCTGGCCGGGGCGGACCGGGAACCGCCGGAAATCGACGGTCAGCACGGCACCGTCTCCGGATCGTCCCGCAGCCCCATAGCCCCCCGCTGTCCCGCGCTCTCCCGCCCCGCGGCCTCCCTCCGCCCCATGCCTTCCCGGTACTGTGCCGCGGTAGCCTTCGCCACCGCAGGCCAGGCGAACCGCTCGCCGACCCGGCGCAGCGCGCGCTCCGCGAGCGCGGCGCGTTCGGCTGGGCTGTCGTGCAGCCGCCGCAGGACGGCGGCGAGTTCCTCGCTGTCCGCGGGCGTGACCAGGGCAGCGGCGTCACCGGTCACCTCGGGCAGCGCCCCGGAGTGGCTGGCCACCAGCGGGGTGCCGGACGCCATGTGCTCCACCGCGGGCAGCGAGAACCCCTCGTACAGCGAGGGCACGACGGCCACCTCCGCGCTGGCCAGCAGCGCGGAATACGCCTCGTCACCCAGCCCGTGGGTGAACCTGACCCGGTCCGCGAGCGAGAGTTCGGCGGCGAGCTTCGCGGAGGCGGGGGAGGGCTTGCCGACGATCACCAGGTGAACGTCCCGGTCCGTGCTGAGCTTGCCGACCGCGTGCAGCAAGGTGGCCACGCCCTTCATCGGCGAGTCGGCGCTGGCCACCGCGATGATCCGGCCGGTAACCCGCGCGGCCTGTCGCGGCCGGAACACGCGCGTGTCGACCCCGAGCGGGATGACGTGCACGCGGTCCGGCGCGATGCGGAAGTCACGGCAGATGTCGCGCTTGGCCGACGCCGACACGGTGATCAGCGGCCCCCGCCCGGCGACCCGGCGCGCGACCCTGGCCTGCATCCGCACGAACCCGTACCAGCGCCGCCGCGACAGCCGGTCGAGCCGGCCGAGGGCCGCCAGGTCGATGCGCTTATCCACGCTGATCGGGTGGTGGATGCTGGTCACCAGCGGCAGCCCGAGCCGCCGGAAGCCCAGCATCCCGTAGCCGAGCCCCTGGTTGTCGTGGACGACGTCAAAGTCCCCTGTGCGTCCGGCCAGCGCGCGCCGCGTCCTGAGGCTGAACGTCAGCGGCTCGGGGAAGGCGCCGCCCCACATCATGACCGTCTCGAGCACATCGACCCAGTCCCGGTACTCAGCCCGCCGTGGCGTGCGAAACGGGTCGCGCTCACGGTACAGGTCCAGGCTCGGCACCTCGGTCAGCCGGGGGCCGGGGTCAAGCTCGGGATACGGCTGGCCGGAGAACACCTCAACCCGGTGCCCGAGCGCGTCGAGTTCCCGGCTCAGGTGCCGGACGTACACCCCCTGGCCGCCGCAGTGCGGCTTGCTGCGATAAGAGAGCAGCGCGATCCTGAGCGGGCGATCAGGGGTAACCACGGGTTACTGTCCCCGGGCGGCCTTGCCCCGATGCTGGAGTGGTGAGAGAGGGCGCTGTGCGCCGAGGGCAAGTCACCGAACACCGTGAAATCATACGGGGACGCCCCATACGTCATACACGCGACGGCCAGGAATACCCGCGCCGCGCCACTCCCGAAACTGTCAGAGGGCCTATTAAGGTCATATTGGAAAACAGTACCGAACGAATCTGCAATGATACCAAGCCAACCATACATAGTGTCAAAGAGCGAGCCCGCGGGGAGGTGAGACAACAAGTGAGCACGGGGACTGTTCCGGCGAGTGAGGCGCTGGAGCTGCTGGAGTACGCGGCGGGGGTCTTGGCCGAGTTGGGCGCCGCGGAGATGCCGGCTGAGGCGCTCGGGGAGTGCGTGCAGGGTGTGGAGGGGGCCGAGGCGGTCCTGGGGCGGCGGTCATCGGCCGGCTGCCGGCCGCGTATGACGCCAAGGAGGGGCACCTGGCGGACGGGCAGCGGGCGCTGCGGGCCTGGCTGGTCAACCGCCTGGGGGTGACGAAGGGGCAGGCGGGGCGGTACCGCGCGCTGGCGCGGCTGGCCGTGGATCGTGCCGTGCTGTGGTCAGCGCTGCGCAAGAAGGCGGTCGCCCGGTCGGTGGCGTTGCAGCTGGCCCTGTGGACCTGGCACATCCCGGCGGAGTTCCCCCGGCAGGCCGAGACGATCCTGGTGGCCGCGGCCCAGGCCGGGGCCAGGCTGCGTGAGCTGGCCGCGATTTACGCGGAGATCCGGGGCCGGACCGCCTCGCCCGGCCCCGGTGATGGCCCGGATCCGCGGCTGGACCGGAGCCTGGCCCCGGAGACCACGATGGACGGGGCCGGGGTGCTGCGCGGCGACCTGACTCCGGAATGCGCGGCGATGGTGGCTGCGGTGCTGGACGCGCTGGCGACCCGGCAGCCCGGCGGGGACCTGCGGACCCGGCCGCAGCGCTACTATGACGCGCTGGAGGAAGCCATGCGCCGGCTGCTGGCCTCTAACCTGCTCCCGGCCCGGGCCGGGCAGCCCGCCAAGGCGCTGGTGCATATCGGGTTCCCCGGCCTGGCCCAGCTGGAACAGGGCTCGGTGCTGCAGGACACCTGGATCACCGGGTACCGGGCCCGGTGGGCCGCGCAGCGGGCCGCCGTGTCGGTCACCCCGGGCGACGGCGGCGCCTGGCTGGACGGCGACGCGGCCCTGGGCCATCGCGTGCGACGCGATGCTCATCCCGGACGTCGTCGGCGACATCGACCCCGGTCCGATCGAGCAGCCGATCACCTGCTGCGTGCAATACGACCGCATCCGCGGCCACGCCCACCGCGGCCACGCCCACCGCAGCGACGCCCGCGGCAGCGACGCCGGACGGTGCGGGCACTGGCCCGGTGACGGCGCCGGCCGGGCCGGGCGGGAGCGCCACCGGGACGGCCGGGCCCGCGGCCGGGACGGCGGCGCCGGTGCTGGCCATGCTGGAGCACCAGATCCTGGCCGCAACCATGTTTGTTTTACCACACTTCAGTAGAGTCTTTGAGCTGCGGAAACTTCTAGATGAACTCACGCAGTGCGCGTCCGACCGCCGGTGGATGCTCGCGGACCGCCGGAAGGTATGCAGCCGGGTCTGCAACTCGGTGACGCCGTATTGATTGACCGGTTCCGAAATACCGGATTTGGGTTGTTATACGACGAGTAGCTCGATGAATACGCTACATGCCTCATGCCAAGGTACTGTGCCGATTGCGAACTTGTGTAACTAAAGGACCGTGGTGTCTTGATTCAGGATTCCTGATGATCACGAATCCCGTCCCGTTGCGCGGTCACGCTAAAATATCAATTCTGCTCAAGCCTGCCGTGGCACTACCCTAGAATCAGTCGGTTTCCAGAGAAACCAAGCTACGCCAAGGAGGGTTGTCGTGAATGGACCTCTGACGTTCCTGCGGCACGCTGGCGGCAGGTGCCGCCGCTGGACGGGTGGCCGGAGCCAGCCGTTGGCAGTCCGCATCATCGCACTTGCCACAGGCGTTATCGTGATCGTCGGCATGGCCTTCGCGGCGGTGCAGCATGGCACTACTGCACCATATGTCTCGGCCGGTTCGAGCAACTCAGTACCGCGGCTCACTGCGGCCGACGTATACAAGCTTGAGCACCTCACGCCGACACAGGCTGGCCTGATCAACGGGGAGCTGAGCCAGGCTTTCAGCAAGCTCGGCATGCGGGCGGGCCTCGGTGCAGCTCAGGTCAACGGAATCACGCTCACGGCATACGACTGGTCAGTTGGGGCATCGTGGAATCACGCATGGGTCACCGCGAGTTATGCAAACCTGAAACCTTATGCGGACGCGGTAATCGATATTGCGAACGTGGCGAACCGGGGGGCGAAGCTGGACATCCTCCTGACCCAATGCCACTTACCGTAAATTGATCATGCTACGAGTCCGTATATGCGCAGGTTGACGAGGTTTATGGTCGGCGGTCCGGCGTGGCGGGTTCCCTTGTCT
>Ga0335074_10000632_pt1 | contig 49290 bp, 42 predicted proteins | sample Lox_Sample_23_FD_206715 | JGI IMG/M metagenome (GOLD analysis project Ga0335074, IMG submission 206715) | Soil microbial communities from Loxahatchee National Wildlife Refuge, Florida, United States - Lox_Sample_2.3 | ecosystem: Environmental > Terrestrial > Soil > Wetlands | place: USA...
GGAAAAGACGCGGACTGCGTCCGCTTGGAAAACGCCCTGGGCGTTTCCCACTTTCCCACAGCTGCGGCGACTGCTAGGGTAGTTTGAATTTGTATTATCACGCGTGCGGATTCTGGGGGCAGGTCAAGCGGGCGACCGGATGGTGTATCGAATCCGGGCGGTGAGGGATTTCGGCGATGTCCGGCGGAACGACCTTGGCGGATATATAGAGTGTGAGGCGAGCCTCAGCCACGACGGCAATGCCTGGGTTTACGATGCCGCGCAAGTCTATGGGCATGGGGCTGTGGTTCGCGGCAATGCGCGAGTCCGTGGCGAAGCGTGGGTATTGGGCTGCGTCGAGGACGATGCGATTGTGGACGATCAGGTGATCGTGTCGCAGGGGGCGCGGATTGGTGGTCGGGAGATTTGGCTTTATGACGAAATTGCGCGTGGCATTCGTCCGGAGTCGGTGCCACAACCGCCCATAGGTGCATATGTGGACGTGCGGAAAATCGCACACAACAAAAAGAGCCGCCGCGCCCCCGGTTAAGTACCTGATTTGAGGCCGAACTTATTCTTGAAACATGCTCTAGTTACTAGCCGACCGTCTGACGCGTGATAATAACCCGGTTATCACGGAACTCGGTAACTCGTGATAACCAGTTCGGTGGTCTTTCGGCGATGGAGTAGGTCTGCAGCTAGAATACTGGTACGATCAACACGATGATGAGTGCCAAAGCCTATATACAACTCGCGCACGCTTTGGTGATCGGCATTGGAGATCATGACCGCTGCACCACGTCGGGCGGCTCTCTTGACTGCCGACGCGAGCTTTGCCTGATCCGTCCAAGAAAACAGTTTGGAATTATATTTTACGAAGTTGTTATTGTTGTGCACGACAGTGTACGGAGGGTCCACGAAAACAAAGTCATTTGCCTTTGCCTTGTCGATAGTCTGTTCAAAGTCGGCAACGCGAATTGAAGCATACCGAAGGCGAGCGGCAATTTGTTGAAGATAGCCTTCGGGATAGGCAACGTGCTCTTTGGTGCCGATCGGTACGTTGAACTCACCCTTAAGGTTGACCCTGTAGATTCCATTGAAACACGTGCGGTTGAGGTACAGGAACCGCACTGCTTGATCAATTGCTCCGGTGGGACGCGTTGCCCGCATCCGATAGTAAAACGTTTCACCATGCTTGCGCTGAAGATCCGCTAAACGATTCTCAATTACACGAGCATGCTTCTTGAGGCACTGGTATGCATTTATAAGCTCTCCGTTGGTGTCGGACAGACATGCACGTTGCGGTGCGAGGTGAAAAAACACAGCACCACCGCCCAAGAACGGCTCGAGGTATCGACAATACTGCGTTGGAAACAAGGAGGGATATTGACGCACAAGCCATCTTTTGCCTCCAGGCCATTTCAGAAAAGGCTCACACATCTTCGTCCTCTGGGATGGGGCATCCTTCCAGGACAGGATCAGCTTGCGCGTCCTTGATTCGTTTCATAAGCTCATCATGAATGAGGTCTATGTATTGGAAATCTTCGACTTTGTACTTTCTTTCCCTCGCTGGATGCGCCGGTATTCGTCGAAGCTCGTTAATGCGTTCCATCCACTTCAGATTCTTCTGAAGCCCCTTCTCTCCTGGCTCCGGCATATTAAAAACTGCTTTGAAGAGCGGCCAGTTGAGGCGATTTTCAACGATCTTCTTCATCTCGACTACTTCGAGATAGGTTTCAAGGGGAAGACGATCCTCAACATCCGAATCGAGGGAACGCTTGTAGGCATCGGTCTTGACATTCTTGTCCGTAATTCCCTTTTCCCAATACAAATCCCCATGAATGGTGCGAAAGACATCAAAAATATATTTTCGCATTTCCGAAACGATGTTCTTTAGCTTGGTGTCGGCCTCTTGAATCTTCTCCTCCGACTGCTCCTCTTCCCACTCTTCCATGCCCTCGGGCTTGAAATCGGAATACTTCTCCTGAATCATCTTGCACAAGCGGTAGTAGTATTCGGGTGGGCCTCCTGAACCAAATGGCACCTGAAAGGCTGCTTTGATCTGGACCGGATTACTCGATTCGAGGAAATCCACGAGCGGTTGTAGGTATTCCTCAACTTCGATCATGATGTCTTCGACTGCCATTTCTCGAGCATCGGCGGCGGTGTTCGCTTCCCAATACTTCACGAGTGACCCGAGCAGCCGGATATACGCTTGAACTGCAACATTCGTACAGAGATTCCCGTCGCGCCCACTCTCCCACTCTGCAAGATTTGCATCTTTCACGAGGCCAAAGTACTGATTTATCGCCGCTCGCGCGCGGTCTAAGGTTTCACTGTCCGTACCACCGCAAAGCGCACCGAGCTCATAGTTGTTCAACAGCACACGACCAAGAAGTCCCGAGCGGCGCAGTGCATCCTTTAGAGCAGGTATTGTCAAGCAGGTCTTGTTTGTTGACGGCATGCCCTGCTGGGTGATGCGATTGTAGAAAGGCTCACCAACATCTGTGTTCAGATAGTTGATCAAGCGGGAGCCAATCGCTCCAATGCGTTCGCTCGGCACGTCGGAACCCCATTTAAGCTCGCCCTCAAGATCGTCCAGAAGGTGCTTGGGAACCGACTTCTGTTCGTGATTGATGGTAACGAAGAGATTGGCCTCCTCTGCCTTCGGCAATTGCTCGAACGCAACAACAACCACACTCTGGTCGAGGTACTTGTCGTCAATCGGTGAAAATCCGTACAGGCGGTGTTGACCGTCGATGATCCACGCCGACCTATAGCGGTCAGGCAAGTAAAGCTGCCCGAAGACGACCGCCTCGCCATCGTTTTGGGCGATCTTGTCAAACCGTACGGGACGAGTGAAGTTAATGATGAGGTTGTTGGGAAAATATCCACCACCCTTAATGAACTCACCAATGTCCTTCAGGCGCGAGCGACTTACGAGTCGCTGGTAGGTCGGCGCACCCTCTGGGTCGTTGAGGGATCGATGATTGACGAAGGATATTTTTAGAAGATGGCGAGGGGTTGTTACAAAGCAGTAGAACGGTTTCCCGCCCAACTTGCCCTTGGTTGCCGGGACAGTCTTGCCCTTGAGTTCAGGTATCGATTGATCCTTAAGAAATTCCGCAAGAAACTGGTAGCGTGCGGCCTTTCCCAGATGCTCAGCGATTTGGGCGTAGTAGCGGAGCTCCCGCTCCGTAATGATTTGGATGTTCTCGCCCAACGCTCGCTGTTTGTCTGGAAGCGACCAGATAATATTCTCAGTGACAAACAGCCAGATAATCTTCAGCTTCACAGCCGTGCCATAGTGGCTGCGAATTGCACTGGAAATCGGCCCCTTAAGATTAGCAAATTCCTCGATGTCCTTCTGAAGGGTTCGCCGCGTCAGCTTTGCACATGCTTTGCACTCCGCTACGATTACCGTCTCTTCGTCTTTGCCAAAAACGTCAACCTGTTTGCGCAACGGCTCGGCACCCTTCCTCTCAATCAGGATCGTGAAGGATCGGCCGTCGCTGAGCTCAGGATAGCCCAACTTGAAAAGAAGCATCCAGAACCTGTTTTCCAGACGTTCGTCTATTTCCTTTTCACGCTTGACCTTAGTTTTTGTTTTGAGCTTCCGATCAACCTGCCAGCCCTTGGCCTCGTGATCGGGAATGTCATTAGGAGATATAGACTTTTCGTCAAATGGCTTCCGCCGGCGTACCGCTTCTCTTTTGATGCGAGAAGCATCGGTTAACAGAGGACCGAGATATACCGCAACCTCTTGTTGTGGCATCGGCGTGATTCTACAGCGCCATGTCGCTGAATACAATTATGTTACGCGGCCCGTCAAGACAGAAGGTTGAGTTCTAGGCTTCGGGGCAGCTTGCCACCGCTGGCGAGGCGGCTAAATGCTTTCGGCGTCATTAACAAGATGGAATCAAAGCCCTTGGCCAAAGCAGCATTTCTCCAGAGCACATCATGAGCAGCGATTTCCTCCAGACTCATACCGGCATGTTGCGGCGGTATCCCGAGTACGTCTGCAATTGCTGACTCATCGCCAAACAAAGGGCGGGCGATTAGAACACGCTGCGGTTCATCGAGCGGTCGGCCATAGAACTCCGCTTCGCTAAAACTGGAGGCGAAGAACTTACCGCGTTTGCCGTAAGCCGTCGGATCTTGTGGAGGGACGTGCCACCAAGCTTTGCGGTTAACGTGTGCCACAATTCTCAGGGTCAAGGATTTCGGAGCGGTCCTGCGCTTGTTCGCCATTAGACGTGCGATATTGTATCGCGATATCCTGCTGAATGAAATCTCCTTGGCAAATCACGTTTCGGGGCATCGCTTCGGGGAGCGGGTTCGAGTCGGCACAACCTCCGCACGGCGTAGACCCGCGGGGGTGCCGCTATACGGAATGACATTGAGCTTGAGTCTTTGCTCGCCGGAATATTGCGATTCTGTGGAGGTGCACGTTGGATCCTCGTCGCTGGCTCTCGCCTATCAGTTGGGTATACATCCTAGTACATATTGTGTTGTTCCTGTCCGGTTTTACGCTAGTGAGGAGCGGGAGCACCGTTTCGCAGGGAATAGGCGCTTCCCTGATCGCTGCTGCCATTACCGGGTGGGTAATATTTGTTTATGTCCGCTTGTCTGAACGGCGCATCGAGGTAATGGAGACCCTGGATCGATTCGGTTTTGTCGCAGCATTTGAAGGACGTGCCGCCCTCATCAAGCACGAATATGACCGGCGCCTGGCGGGGGCGAAACACATCGATATCATGGCTTTTGGCCTGAAGTCCCTCTGGGAGGACTATCACGGTCAATTTGCCGATTGGAAGCAGCGGGCTCATGTGAGAATCTTGCTCATTGATCCCGAGTCGTCCTATACGGAGCAGCGCGACATGGAGGAAGAGGAGCTTCCAGGTAGTATTCGTGGCAGCGCAAAGCGATTCCTGCGGGAAACGGAAGGTATCCGCAACGAAACCACAAAGCACCCTTTTCAAGTACGCCTCTATACCTGCCTCCCTTCCGTAAATATCTTTAGAGTCGATGACGAGATATTTTGGGGTCCCTATTTTATTCACGCGCCGAGCCGAAACTCACCTACCTTTGTGGTACGACGCGGAGGATTACTTTATGGTCGTTTGATGTCGCATTTCGACACTATTTGGTCCAGCGATACTCTCTCCCGCGACCCCACTTCCGCTGACGTCATCGCGACGAATGATGAGGCATAGCTTGGGGAGAGTGATCTCATATCCGCGGTTGCATGCCTGCCTTTTTGATCTCGGAAATGCTACGCCAAGGAGAAACGGCGGCGCTGGGTTCACCTTGGCCGGACTGCCGACCGTTGTTGAGGCTCACCAATCAGAGCGAATGGCCGTAAGCTACTTCGCCAACGTCGACCGTCCCGCTCGTATGGCGCTTTCCCACGCGATCCAACGACTAGCCAAGATAAGGCCTGGCGCAGTTGCACTGTTACGCGTTACGGAGGTTTCGCGCCAGCACATAGGACTCGGAAGCAAGACAGCGCTTGTCCTAGGAGCTTTGAAGGCAATAGATCTTGCGTGTGATTTGAGGCTTGCTCAGCACGATCTTCAAGTGCTGAGTGGCAGAGGCGGTACATCCGGTATTGGAATCAACACATTTTTTAACGGAGGGTTTTTGATCGATGGAGGCCATTCTTCCAAAGGTCACAGCGGGTTTCTACCATCCCGTTTTCGGCGGCGATTCGACATTCCCCCCGTAATACATTCCAGCAGCATCCCAGACAATTGGCGTTTCCATTTGCTTCTGCCGTCAGGTAAGTACGTGCATGGCGCTCAAGAGTATGATTTCTTCAAGAGAAATACGCCCATCCCTGCGCAGGAAGTATTTCAAACGATTGCGCTCGCATATCACGGCCTTGCGCCAGCCGTCGTAACCAACGATTTGCGTCTGTTGCGAGATATATTGACATCGCTGCATCGCATAGGCTTCAAACGCAGGGAACTGAGAGGTCAGAGCGCATCAGTTAACCTGGTTATCCGTAGGTTGCGTCAGAGAAATGATTGTGCTGTTGGTCTAAGTAGCATGGGTCCTTTGGTCTATGCTGTGGCAGAAGCTGATAATCGGTATTTCAGTCGGTTCGTCGAATCATTGTGTCAGGATGGCGCAGCAGAGATGCTAGGTTCGGTCGCGGGCCGCAATCTGGGACACGAAAGCTACTGATGGATACCACGTCACAACGCCCCACCTTACGTGAAATATTCCTATTGAAGGAGAAGCAACTACAAGTTTACTTCTATACATCGAGCGTCTCGAAATACCTGCATGCTAGAGTGGTTTTTGGTCGCTCCGGCCTCATCCTGCACGAGTTTAAGAGCCGACGGGAACCATACTCAGAAGACTACGGAGCTAGCAAGGAAGTGTTGCTTGAAAGGGCGGTCTCAGAGATTTTGGGGTCGGTCGGTTCCGGCTCTTTATTTTTTGTCGAGGATACTTCTTTGCGGATCGACGCGATGAGCACCGAAACTGAGGACTATCCTGGACTAGAGGTGAAGGAGTGGTTTCCCAAGGCGAAATTCAAGGATGTTGATGAGGTTCTGCGAGCCAAGGGCAACCGATCCGCGGTCATCAAGTCTGACATTGCGTTGCACTTACCAGGGCTGCGTCGTCCAATTTATTTCCACGGTGAAACCAGGGGCGTCATTGCAGATCAACTCCCGGATTTCGAAGAGAACCGACAATTTCCGTGGCTCACTCCTCACTCATTCAATGGGTGGTTTGTACCGGAGGGCGCGACACGGGTATTAGGCCAAATGTCTCTTGAGGAATCATGGCAGTATGACTTCAGGACGCGCGCACTGGAACGGCTGATCAGCCGATTGGAAGAATACACGGCTACCCTGAATGCGCCGTCGTCGGCGCACACAAAGAAGGAGATTGACGCTCCGCTTGACCAGTTGTCTCTTCTGCCGCCACCAGAAGATCAAAAAGTATTTGTCGTCGTCGGACACACATGTGCTGGGAAGACGACGTTCGGAGAGTACGCGCAAAACGCCGGTCTAAACTTTGTGGAGGCTAGTGGCGTGCTGCGCATGATTGCCCAGAGTGAAGGGTTAAGCGACTCTGACTCATTTAGTTTGGCGCAAACAACACTCGATCAGTTCGGACCAGATGTGGTTGCAAGGAAGGTCGTTCAGCTCTATCCGAAAATCGATCGTGGACTGGTTATCACCGGGTTTCGTACGATTGAGGAACTTGAGTTCTTCAAAAAGCATGTTGCATCAGCCCAGGTCGTGCTGATTGAAGCATCTGAACGTACGCGTTATCAGCGACACCTTGAACGCGGGCGCTATGGATCAATTCGTTCCCTTGAGCAGTTCCGAACTCACGATGTTAAACAATGGTCGCTTGGGCTGTTGCGTGTGGCTGAGGACTTTGCCGATGTCAGAATTGTCAACGAGGGGACGAAAGATGAGTTCTACATGCGGATTGATGCCCTTATGAGGGAGAGAGAGCTTGTGGGCATTTCCGGGATTTCGACGCGGGTTCAACCGCGCCATGACGCCGACGAAAATCAATTATTTCGGTGTCTAGGCTCACTGGATGATGCGGGACGCCCGCTGAGTTGTGACGAGATTCAGGAGGCTACCGGTGTTTCAGGAAGTCCGGTGAGGCACAACAACGCCAATAAGGTGCTGAAACGTGTCCCGGAGCTTGCTCGCCGCCTGGAACTCGAAGGTACTCGTGTTCGTTACGAAATCACGAATGCCGGCCGCGCGTACCTTCGGTATATGCGTTCAAGGTCTAGTCAACCGTCCCTTTCTAGTAGATTGGTGGACGATGAGACAAACAAATCGCTGTAAAGTGACAGCGGAGAGGGCCGAAACTTCGAGAACAGCTTGTCAATCCGACAGGATATAAGAAGCGTAGTCATGCTGGAGGTGGTGATGGATAGTTCAGCCGCATTAAAGGTTCAACAACCCGGGAGGCAGCGGCGAAGCATTGCCGAGAAGCGCCGGATTGTCGAGCTGGTGATGCAGCCGGGAGCCTCGATCGCTCGGGTGGCCAGGGAGCATGGAGTTAACGCCAACATGGTCCATTACTGTATAAAGCTCCTGTATGGTGTCAAGAACTGCGCGGCGTCCTCGCCTTCCCGCCTTCACGCATAAGCAAATCGATAGCCTCGCCGAGAAGCGCCTGCACGGAAGAATTCTCACTGACTGCCATCATGTTGAGCGCCTTGCTTAGGTCAGCGCTGAAATGCCCGCCTACACGCACACGGATGACAACTAGCTAAGCACCTGTAAGACTGCTGCAGGAAACGCACCATATCCCCAATTTAGTCGTCGGCCTCGTTGAGTCCTAACCGGGTTTCTCCCGCACTCCCGAAAGCGCTCGGGGTAGCCGCGCTCAGAGTCGGTACCCTTTTATCGCAGTTTTGATCTTCTCAAACTCCTCTCGGATTTCCGCCGCCAAGGAAGGCAATACGGAAAGGAACTGATCAACAAGCCGGGGTCTAAGAGCAGCCTCAATCGGGCGATCCTGTGCCTCCCTCTTCTCCCGGTTCATCATCCAGTCCAGGGGTTCGCGCACGCCAGATTCGGCATTGGGCCACCCAAATTTACTCGTCATTGCGACTCGCAGCCAGTGCAGAATCTCCTTGCCTGCCCAATCACTACGCCAGAATTCATCGTGCCATTGGCAGCTCTTCCAGAGGTCGAGCTTGGCATCGAAATCTGCCACGGCATCACACTTGATTTCCCGTGCCTTCATTGTCCACGCGCTACAATTCTTCTCCAATCCGGATCGAAATGCTAGATGGTCCGGCATGACCATTGCTTTGTCTTTCCACTCGGGCCGAAAACGCAGTCCCGAGAGCAGCGCGGATGTCGGATCAGTTAAGAACCATGCACGCCGGATTCGAGCCATTGCATACTGGCTCGCCTGAAACAAAGCAAGTGCAGGGAGGATTTCATTAATTGCTTTGATAATGTCGTCGTCGCTACAGCCAAACGCCGTATCGAAGACTGGCAAAAGCACAGCCGGTTCCAAGAGGTAGTTCTCGATCTCGGACCGATTCCACGCTGACCATGAAATGATTTTCACGGCGCGGCTTTCGCGATCCTTGCGATGTCGCTCGCAGTCGTCGCGCGCTTCATCTATGGCGCGAAAATCACGATCTTCGATGACAAATATCGGGCGGCTCCGGCCGATTGCATCGCTTATACCGAGCATGGAGGAGGACGTTCCGCAACACCAGATGTCAACCAGGGGATCGTTTCCCAATTCCGCGCCGGTCCACTTTTGAAAGAGGGTTGCTTCGTACCCGATTACGTCGCCTTCACACAGCAAAGCGACTTGACCCGGCCGAGGATAAGCGGAGAGATATGGCATTAGGCTTGCTCGATCAATTGCCCCATCTCTATCAAGGCTTGATCCCTCGCGGCAGCAGCATACAACTCGGCCGAATGGGTGGTGACAATATACTGATTGCCGACGCCGATCCTTGGAAGAGCCAGATACAATTGGCGAATCCATGCTGGATGCAAGTGTATTTCGGGCTCATCGATGAGTATTATGCTGTGATTCATCGGACTCGGGTACGTCAAACGGGCAAGGTATTCAATAATCACCTGCTCACCCGAGGCCGCCATGTCAAGGGGATATGTGCTGCCGTTGTCCCTGAAGTAGGGAGCGCCCAGTGGGTCGTCACTGCGATACATGAAACCGACGTACTCTTTGGGCGCGCATATCCGATTGAAACTCTCCCTAATCCGCTGCTCCCAGTTTTCTTCCGGTTTTATGCCTTCAGGCGCGCTGCGAGAGTAGTTGCTCAAGTACTCCAGGACACCCCAAACAGAGGATAGTTCCCGTCCTTTTCGCTCTGCTGTTGGTGGGGAATCTTCATCTTGGGTTAATCGTTCACCCATGACGCGAGATCTCAGACTTCTGTCTTGGGGAAACAAATAAATGCCGCCGATTTTGTCGAGCAGCGCTCGATCCCGAAACTTCCGACTCGTCCATCCTGAGATGGCGCTTTTCCTTCCATGAAACCAAGGCACTGCATCCCTTGGGTCGGTACGATACAAAAACCAGACGGGCTTAACACTGCCATCCGGATATCGCTCGGGAGGATACTTCCAGACCGCGCGGACCCTCCCGTTCGGAAGATCACCGAGCCGCTCTTCCGGGCTCATTTCAGTCATGACTTTGCGGATCGCGTCTCTCTCCTCCTCCCCGAATTCGACTTCGAGAGTGACGGAAATCGCCGGTGGAGTTGGCGATAGGCCCCCGATCGAGAGCGGCGTGTGAATATCCCGCTCATCTGGTTCCGGGACATCGCTTGTGCGATAACCCATGACGCCACGGAGCGCCTGAACGATTGCGAAGAGAACAGACGTCTTGCCTGTGCCATTCGGCCCAGCAAGAACTGTTACGGGCCGAATCGCGCCTAAAGCATCAGCAAATACAATTTCAGTGTTCCTAATCGCGCGAAAATTTTCGATTCGGACTTTTCGGAGCTTCATTTGATTCTGCCCTCAGCAACATTCACTTATCTTTGCCGGACTAGTCAAGCATAACCCGATCTCGCTCGGCTATAAAATCGGGCAGGTCTGCGCGCAATAGCAGCCCACTGTGTTCGCCGGTACAATTGCCGAAGCCAAGTCAGGCGCCGCTGAGAGCGGTCGCACTGAGCGCGGAACCTCCACCCATCGTTTGCGTTTGCCGAGTCTCAGACCGGCAGTATCCCGATTCGAAACCAGCGTACCATCCGCCCAACAACATCTCCGATAGCCCTCGCATTTTCAATACATTCAGGAAACTGCTGTGCGCGGCGTTGCCGCCCTGTTCAAGCGCACCAAGGGGGATAGCAAGGGGGGGTTCAGCGAAGCGTTTTGAAACCCCTCTTGTGGGGGGAGTCGCCTGTCTTTTGGCGGCTTGGGGGCTCCCCTCCCCCACCCCGGCTTGCCCCTGGGGGAAACGGGAAAGGGGAGATCGCTTTTCGCGTAGGCTGCGCAACTTTGTTTCTTCTCGCCCGGCGCGGCCGAAGCTTGAAGCATTTAGCCGGTGTTAGACTAGCGTTCTCCGAACGGATGCTTGCCCCGTTCCCTCATCAGCAAGTCGATAGCCTCCCCAAGCAAAGACTGAACGGATGAATTTTCATCGACCACCATTTGATGTAGTGCCTTCCTCAACTCCGGACTGAAGTGCCCGGCAACAGTTCTCTTGCCTGCCCGCGTGCCGGTTCCCTTGCGCGGTTCCTGCACGACGATGCTGCGTGGCGCTGCGCCCTTCTTCAAGTCCTGCTTGAGCGCTTCGAAATGTTTCATGGGTCTGTGCTCCGGCTTCGATGTTGATTACGCGACTTTAGTCTGTGCGGTTGGCTTGATTCCGAGGATCTGCGAGGCCCATTCCCATAGCGCCTCAACTTCGCGGGCCGCTTTGCCGATTGGCTCAATCTCGGTGACGGTCCTCCCCTGCCCGGTCGCATGCCGGTAGATGGCGCGTTCTGAGAGATCGACGGGCGCTGTTTGCAGTCCCATAGACTGAACAAGCTCAGCGGCCTGGGACAATGCCGCCGTGGCTTGCGGCGCGTTGCCGTTGAACACGACGAAAACGGGTTTTTGGGTGAGGTTTGTCAGGTCGGCGGTTGTCTTCATGGCTTGGAGGTCAAAAGCCTGCGGTCGGCACGGTATTAGCACCAGGTCGGCGGCTTTGACAGCGTGCACGGCTGCCGCATCGGCGTGTGGTGGCGTGTCGATGATGGCGATATCAGCCCCAAGCTGTTCCGCTTTGCTTAATGTCTCGATCAGCCGGGTGTGCGGTGCGGTGATGACTTCCGGAGACTCCCCTGCCCGCCAGTCTGACCATGCGGCTGCCGTTGCCTGTGGGTCCAGGTCGATCAGTATCGGCGTGTAGCCGGTTGCTGCCGCCATTGCCGCTATATGAATAGCAAGCGTGGTTTTGCCCGCGCCTCCCTTCTGGGAAACAATCGAAATCGTGCGCATGTGGCCTCGTGTGGTTGTGGACAGGTGGACGGGTGATTGAGTGGATATGTCCAGGATTACACAGGTAGGCATGTGGTCAAGTGTATTTGTGCGCTTGACAGGAAACGGCTGTGCGCGGCTTTGCCGCCCTGCTCAAGCGCACAGGGGGATAGCAAGGGGGACTTCAGTGGAGCGTTATGAAGTCCTCTCTTGCCGGGGGAGCGGCCTTCGCCGCGTGGGGGACACCCTCCCGTCACGCTTGCCCCCTGGGGGGAACGGGAAAGGGGGGCTTGTATGGGTCTGGGCTTTGCTGGGACCTAGCGGATGTTGATTTTGGGGGGATCGGGCCGGACGTGTTCCCAACAGGTCATGGCGGCGTCGAATATTTCGAGACGGGCGAAATGCAATTTTTCGCTAGGCAGACGGTCATGGAATTGGGTTTGAAGCTCTGTCTCGATCCTGTCGTATATGACGGTGGCTTCGTTTTGTATATCGATTAAAGTCTTGTTTTTCCAGCTAGCTGGATTGAATACCGTGGTGGCGAGGAGTTTTAGAATGTCCTGCCGCCTGTAAAACGCGGCAGCGGAAAAATAATGGTCCTGAGAATAGCGCGGATCGATCCCGTGCTGGATGAGGAGCGCAAAAATTTGTGTATGGCCTAAGCGGATAGCGAAGTCCGGTGGAGTTTCGCACCGATATCAATTGTCACCATGAATATTAGCGCCTTGAGCGATGAGGCGCTCAACAAGCTCGGTGTCACCGGATTCGATAGCGGCCATGAAATCTGTCGTTGATGGCGGCGTCTTGCGCGTGTTGCCCATTTCTTTGCCCAAAGCTGTGCCAGACGCGCCCGATTGATGCCGTTCTGGGCTGCCGGATGTCCCGTAAAGCGGTGAAAACAATCGGGGCCGACCCGTGACGTTTGGATTACGAATCGACTGCTCTACCAACTGAGCTACGTCGGCTTGCTTCGATTCTAACTGTCGCCCGAGGTTACCGTAAAGGGACCAGGGACCTTGTTTTCCACTAGTTTCCGGGGATTTCCACTTGCTTCGCGACTCCTATCCCCGGATAATTATTGGGGAAGCTCACTGGCGAACCCGAGCTTACATGAACCGATATTGTCGAGCGGACGTGCTTCGAATCCTGCATATTTCCGCCAAGCAACTGGCGGGCTGGCAAAAGGCAGGACTGGCTCCCGTTTCCCAGACGTTTACTTTCTACGATCTTCTCCAGCTTAAGAAGATTCGCGACCTGCGCGCCAAGCGCGTGCGCCCGGCGGTGATTCGCGAGTCCCTGCAGGCAATGCAGAAACAAGTGGCGGGAATGGAGAATCCTCTGCTGGAGGCCAGCGCCTTCACCGTGGGATCACGGGTGGCGTACCGGCATGAAGGCCATTCGGTCGAGCCGATTGCCGGACAGTTCGTGTTGGATTTCAGACCGGTGGGAAGCGTGGTTTCGACGCAATCTCGGGCAGAACCCAACAAAGTGAAGCCGATTGCGAATTACGAGACTGCGGGTGAGCTGTTTGCGCGCGGCGTTGCAATGGAGGAGCATCCCAGCACACACGCTGAAGCGATTCGCAGTTACCTTCAGGTGCTGGAGCTTGATCCCAGCCATGCTGCGGCGCACATTAACCTTGGCACGCTGTACTACAACCGGCACGACTTCGAGGCGGCGGAAAAGCATTATCGCGCTGCCGTGGCAGCCGACTCGCGCTATGCGCTGGCATATTTCGATCTCGGAAATGTGCTCGACGAGACCGGCAGAATCGAGGACGCGATTGTCGCCTATCGCACGGCCATTCAGTTAGCACCAACCTATGCCGATGCGCATTATAATCTCGCGCTGGCATATGAGCGCTTGGGCCAGGGCCGCCAGGCCTTGCGCTATTGGAAGATCTATCTGAAGCTGGACAACAGCGGCGCGTGGGCGGTACATGCGCGCAATCAGGTCGCCCGCATCCTCGAATGCGACAAGTTGAAGATCGTTTTCAAGCGGGAGAAGTGAGGGCGCTCGCCCAAGCAGCCCTCGCCATCGTTATTCATTCCGCTGGAAATCGTTTGTCGTATTCGCTACTGGCGTTGGTGTAAACCGCCCAGAAGGCTTCGGGCTCCCTGCCCTGCAAACGGCTGACCAGCACGGCGAGATGCGAGTGCCAGCCGGGACCGACTGCAAGCAGCGCTTTGCGATCACGCAGGCGATGGTGGGTGAGAACAAGTCGAACCTTGTCGCCCTCGGGAGTCAACTCAAATGTCACTTCCGAGGGTCCATCTTTGCCACTTCCCCAGGACCAACTGAGCAGCCGCAGTGGCTCACAGCGCGTTACTGTATGCTCGGTGACTTGGCCTTCTTCCATGTCCTTGAAGCTCTCCGGGATTGGTGCCGTATGTCGCGAAAGGCTGGAGTGACGGAATTTTAGTTTGAGCGGCGAACCGGCGCGCAGCTCCATCTCTCCTGATGCGAGCCATTGGGCGCGCTTGTCCGACTCCGTCAGATAGGCCCAGACGCGCTCGATCGGCCCCGGCAACAGGCGCTCGAAGCGAATCGTGCCGGGTTCGAGGATGGTGGCGTAATCGCTGGCTGGCGATTGCAGCCGCTTATCGAGGTTGTCAAGGATCATGCTCCAGCCCTGACGCGTGCGATCGGTCCATTCTGGCAAAACGCCCTGGTGCGTCAGCGAGACTTTGCAGCCGCCGCCCTCGGGCACAATGTCGATGCTCACTATGGTTGTTTCGGCAGAATACTTTGGAACTTTGAAGGAGAAGACCAGGCGGCGCGGGCGGTCGATCTCGAGATATTCGCCGATGTGCTCGACGTCGCCATCGTCGCGTCGAATCAGGCAAAATTTGCCGCCGACGCGGGCGTCGATTTGAACACAGGTCATCTGGCCGGTGGGTGTGGCGAACAGCCATCTGCCGGCAGTTGCCGGGTCGAGCCAGGCATCAAAGACGCGCTCGGGCGAAGCATCGAAGTGGCGCGTAAGGCGGAGTACACGATCGGTGTCAACGGTCATTCTAATGTCCTTTCAGATCTTCTTCTTTCAGGAGGATCTCCAGCGCATCGAGGCGCTTGTTCCAGAAGCGTTCGTAGAAGCGGAGCCAGCGCTCGGCGGCGGCCAGCGGCGAGGGGTCGATGCGGCAGACGTGGTGGCGGCCCTGGCGCTTGCGACGAATAAGGCCGGCAGATTCCAGTACTTTGACATGCTTGGATACCGCTGCGAATGACATGTTGAAGGGAGCAGCAAGTTCCCCGATGTGGCGCTCGCCTGAGGCCAGCGTGCGGAGCAGGGCGCGGCGCGTGGGATCGGATAAAGCGTGAAAGACGCCATCGAGCGAAGCCGAATGTCGTACAACCATGTGGTTGAATATAATTCAGGATGAACACATTGTCAACCATTTGGTTTAGTGACTGTGGAGGGAGCACGTTCGCTGCTGTCGCAATACTTCTTACCGGCTGACGCAAGGTAGAATCTGTGCATCCTAGAGTGGAGACTTCGATTCAGAGAGGATGCATTTGCCAAGACTGGTACGCGGGTCCCACCAGGGCCGCCATGTATGGGTTGTCCTCATTCTTGCCGGGACGCTGGCTTTGCCTTTCGTCCTGCGTGCGAAAACACAATCCACCCCAACCGGGAGCGAAGCAATCCTGGCCCACTTGAACGCGGCCATCAGCTGGTATCACCAGATCACAAGTCTGGACATAACCGCGGGCCAGCCCAGTGACATTCTGTACGTGGAGAACGCGCGTAACTCCGCGACCCAGGTGCTGCAACTGGCGTTTCAGGCATCGCAGGCTCAGGCCGCGCTATTGGCCAAGAACAAGAATGGCCAATCCTTCAATAATGGCCCTTCCAGCGCTGCCCTAGACCAGCAAACGACCGTGGCTAGAGCCGTCTCCAGCACCAATGATCGGATCAGCCAAAATCAAGCGCAACTCGATGAGTTAAACAAAAAGATCGCGGCCTCACGGGGTAAAGAGCGCGAGCAACTGCTGTCGCAACGCGATTCGCTGCAGGGCGAACTCGACCTCGACAAGACGATTCTGGATGCGTTGCAGAAAATCGCCAGCGTCACAGGTAACGAAAACGGCGGCACCGGACTGGCAGGACAGATCAACCAGCTGAAGCAGTCGGTGCCAGAGGTGTTCGCGGCTACGAAGAAGGAGACGACCAGCAACGTCCAAAGTTCGAAAGCCAGCCGCGCGCAGAACGCCGGACTCTTTGGGCTGACCTCGACCCTCTTCAGCCAGATGCGCGACATTCACGATATTGATCAGCTGATTTCGCAAACCGAGCGCTTGCGCGACATGGCCGACAGGCTGGATACGCCGCTGCGCGATTCCGTAAAGGGCCTGGTGCAGCAAGGGCGGGAGATGGTGAATCAGCCGCCCACAGCCAATCCCGCCCAGATCGCCGCTACACGGCAGACATTTGAGGCGCTGACGGCACAATTTAAACAGGTGTCGGCGGTCGCTGTACCGCTGCGGCAGGAGATGATTCTGCTCGACGAGTGCCGCGGCGATCTACAGGAGTGGCGGACCTCGATCGAAAGCGAATACGGACGCGTCTTGCGCTCGTTGCTGACGCGCGTCGCGGTAATCCTGATGGCCCTGCTGTTTGTGTTTGTACTCTCCGAGTTGTGGCGGCACGGTACCTACCGTTATGTGCACGACGCCCGACGGCGGCGGCAGCTGATGCTGATTCGGCGAGTTTTGACCGGCTTTCTGATGGTGCTGGTCATCGCGTTGGGCTTCGTCAGCGAGTTTAGTTCGCTGGCGACATTTGCCGGATTTCTCACCGCCGGCATCGCCGTAGCGTTGCAGACCGTGATTCTGTCGGTGGCCGCCTACTTCTTTCTGATCGGACGGTATGGGGTGCGGGTGGGCGATCGCCTGACCGTCGGCGGCGTTACCGGTGACGTGATCGAGGTAGGACTGGTTCGACTCTATTTGATGGAGTTATCGGGCACGGGCATCGATCTCTATCCCACCGGTCGAGTGGTAGTGTTTGCGAATTCTGTGATGTTTCAGGCGGCGCCGTTCTTCAAGCAGCTTCCCGGCACAGCCTATGCATGGCATGAGATTGCCGTGACGTTAGCGTCTAATGCGAAGCTGGCTGTAGTCGAGAAGAAGTTGCTGGAAGCGGTGAACTCTGTTTACTCGCAGTATCAACACGCCATTGACCACCAGCACACGGTGGTACAACGGCTTCTCGACACGGCGATTGCGATACCCACGCCAACATCGCACGTGTACTTCGCCGATACCGGTCCGGAGTTTGTCGTGCGGTATCCCGTGGAGCTGCAACATGCCGCGCAGATCGACGACGAGGTCACGAGAAAGCTGATGGAGGCTATCGGCAGTGATGCGGAGTTGAAGGCAGCGGTATCGGGCTCGCCCAAGCTAAGAGCGCCGATCAAGGCGTGATCTAACAGCGTCCGGTAGTGCGGCGCTGCAGCGCCGCAGAAGAAACCAGCTTCGATTCAGACGTGCGTGTCACGAAGCGTAGCCGAGAAGGACAGCGCTACCCATACTGTTTGAATGCTAGAATCAAGGGTTTCGAACTTCTATTGAAGGATTGTCATCATGCCTGAAGCTACTGCACACGCTGTCGCACCCGCGCCCGCTCCCCTGGTCGCGCTCACCGAAGACGAAGTGCTGTTTCGCGACACAGTTCGCCAATTTGGCGATGAGAGCGTGCGCCCGCACGTGAAAGAAATGGACGAGAAGGGCGTCTTCGAGCACTCGCTGATCGATCAGTTCTTTGAGCTGGGATTGATGGGCATCGAGGTGCCGGAGGAGTACGGCGGCGGCGCGGGAACATTTTTCGAGGCGATTCTTGCGGTAGAGGAACTGTCGCGGGTCGATCCGTCTGCCGGCGTTGTCGTCGATGTGCAGAACACGCTGGTAAACAATGCCCTGCTGCGCTGGACTACGCCGGAGCAGAAGAAGCGCTATCTGCCGCGGATGTGCAAGGACACGGTTGGCGCGTACGCGTTGAGCGAGGCGGGATCGGGATCAGACGCATTTGCGCTGCAGACGCGCGCGGAACCTAAAGGCAGCGAGTATGTGCTGAACGGGCAGAAGCTGTGGATCACCAACGGCAAGGAAGCGGGCGTGTTTATTCTGCTGGCGACGGTTGATCCCACATTGGGGTACAAGGGGATTACGGCGTTCATCGTCGAGAAGAGCTTTCCCGGATTCTCGGTCGGCAAGAAAGAAGACAAGCTGGGGATTCGCGCCTCCAGTACCTGCGAGTTGATCCTGGAAGATTGCCGCGTGCCCAAGGAGAACGTGCTGGGCGAAGTCGGCAAGGGCTACAAGATCGCGATCGAGACGTTGAACGAAGGGCGCATCGGGATTGGCGCGCAGATGCTGGGACTGGCGCGCGGCGCGTGGGAGTTTGCCGTGAAATACGCGCAAGAGCGCAAGCAGTTCGGCAAAACCATCTCGGAATTCCAGGGCATTCAATTTCAGATTGCACAGATGGCGACCGAGATTGAAGCCGCGCGCATGCTGCTCTACAACTGTGCGCGCATGAAGGATGCGGGCATGAACTTCGTGAAGGAAGCCGCGATGACCAAGCTCTATTGCTCGCAGGTAGCCGAGCGCGTGGCGTCGCTGTGCGTCGAAATCTATGGCGGATACGGATTCACGAAAGATTATCCCGTCGAGAAGTTCTTCCGTGACTCGAAGATCGGCAAGATCTACGAAGGTACGTCAAATATGCAGCTGCAGACGATTGCCAAGCTCGTGATGGGAAGATAGCAGAAACCTGCAGGCCAATTGTTGACAGCTAGCCATGTCGGATGATATGGCTAGCCATATGAAGACGACCATCCAGATTCCCGACAGCCTGTTCGAGGAGGCGCGCCGGTTAGCCGAGCGTGAGCATACCACCTTGAAGGCATTGGTGGAACAAGGGCTACGCCGCACTGTCACCGAGCGCAAGCGCAGAGGAGCGTTTCGCCTTCGCAAAGCCACGTTCAAGGGTAAAGGGCTGCAAGCCGCAGTGGCCGGCCACTCCTGGGAGCAGATTCGAGAGCTGAGCTATGAGGGTCGTGGCGCGTGATCGCGGTTGATACCAATATCTTGGTGTACGCTCACCGGGAAGACTCGACCTGGCATGACGCCGCTTATGCGTGTATTTTGGAACTAGCTCAGGGGCGGGATGCATGGGCCATACCTTGGCCCTGCGTGCATGAGTTCCTTGCCATTGTGACCCACCCTCGCATCTATTCTCCACCCACTCCTGTGGAAAGAGCCCTCGACCAGGTGCAAGCCTGGACAGAATCGCCGAGCCTGGTCCTGCTGTGCGAAGCGGAAGATCACTGGCAGCATCTTCGGGCGCTGCTGCGATCGGCTTCGGCCACCGGAGCCAAGGTCCACGACGCGAGGGTAGCGGCGTTGTGCATCGCAAATGAGATCACAGAGCTGTGGACTGCCGACCGGGACTTCTCCCGGTTCTCGGCGCTAAAATTTCGTAATCCACTTGTTACCTAGCGGACTGCAAGAATCCGGTGCTCCCGCTGTGTGTCGCTGTCCGCTGCCGGTTGTTGTCGGAGGGCCAGTTTTATTCCTCCGCCAAGAAACCGCTACAGCCGCTGTAAGGATAGTGGTATGCTTCGCTCAACCGGGCTGACTGTGGAGGAATCCAACCCAGGAGCACGACCATGCGCCGGATATCCCTGCCCGGTTTGCTGTTTATCACCAGCCTGTTGTTGATCGCCAACGCCGCACTCGCCCAGAGCGATCCCTGCAACGTCATGACGCTGGGACCGATGGGCAGAACACGAACATCGCGAATGCGCCGGTGGATCAGAATTCTGCCAACTACATCAATTTCATCGGCACGAACACGCCGCTGCATCCCGACTTTGGAGCGGGGCTGTATGACGGGCAGACCATTGGCATCCCCTACATGGTGGTACCCAGCACGCAATTATTCGTCCGCATCAACTACACCTTGTACGGCGATGAGAGCGATCCTGGCCCGATGCCGATTCCAATCAACGCCCTGATTGAGGGCTATCCGCAGCCGGGCAATGGCGATCGGCATGTGCTGATTGTCGATAAGGGCAACTGCTGGCTCTACGAGCTGTACTACGCGTTCAACGGCGGCCCACTGGGATGGAATGCAGGCTCGGGCGCGGTGTGGGATTTGGAAGCCAATGAGATGCGGCCGTATACGTGGACGTCGGCCGACGCGGCGGGACTACCCATTCTGCCGGGGCTGGTGCGTTATGACGAGATTCAGAACGGTGCCATCAACCACGCGATTCGCGTGACCCTGCAGAACAGCCAGGAGGCCTTCACGCCGCCGGCATCGCACTGGGCGCCGAACTCCAGCAACCAATACGCCGCGCCGATGGGCATGCGGCTGAGATTGAAAGCCAGCTTCAACATCTCGGGCTATTCGCACGTGAACCAGATCATCCTGACCGCGCTGAAGCAGTACGGGATGATTATGGCCGACAACGGCTCGTCGCTGTTCATCACCGGCACGCCCGATCTGCGGTGGAATAACAATGATCTGGGCAACTTGCATTCGGTGACCGCATCGGATTTCGACGTGATCGAGATTAATCCTCTTTATACGCCGCAGAATGTGCCGACCGGGCCGAACCCGACGATCAACAGCTTTACCGCGACGTCGTCTGGAGGGTCGGGACAGCCGGTGACGCTGAGTTGGAGTGTCACAAACGGGGAGTACTACATTGTGGCACCTAGCGTGGGCGCGATTCGCGGGAATAATGTCACGGTGTATCCCACGGTGACGACGACTTACACCTTGTATGCGACGAATGAGTATGGCAGGTCGACGGCGCAGGTAATGGTGAATGTGCCGTAAGGTCCCAAAACCGTGGATGGGTGAATCGTGAATCGTGGATGAAGAAATTCCCGCGCAAGCTGCCCGTCGCTTAAGCGGGAATTTTCGATTAAGAGCTTCTTCTTATCGCACGACGCCGGCCAGGGGTGAGCTGGCGGTGGCGTAGAGCTTCTTGGGCATGCGGCCGGCGAGATAGGCCTGGCGTCCGGCGATGACGGCGTTCTTCATCGCTTCCGCCATCAACTCAGGCTCCTGCGCGCCGGCAATGCCGGTGTTCATTAGCACCCCATCGACGCCGAGTTCCAACGCGATTGTCGCATCAGAGGCAGTGCCCACCCCGGCGTCAACGATGAGTGGAACGTCGGTGATCATCTCGCGCAGGATGCGGATGTTGGCCTGATTCTGGATCCCCATGCCGCTGCCGATAGGCGCGCCGAGGGGCATAACGACGCTCGCACCGGCGTCGATCAGACGCTTCGCAACCACAATGTCATCAGAGGTATACGGGAGAACCGTGAAGCCTTCCTTCACCAGCGTGCGAGTGGCTTCGATGGTGGCCTGCACGTCGGGAAAGAGCGTCTGCTGATCGCCGATGACTTCGATCTTCACCCAATCCGACAGCCCGACCTCGCGACCAAGGCGCGCGGTGCGGATGGCTTCGTCGGCGGTGTAACAGCCGGCGGTGTTAGGCAGCAGAAAGTACTTTTGCGGATCGATGAAGTCGAGCAGTGACTCCTTGCTGCGATCAAGTTCGACGCGGCGGACGGCGACAGTAACCATCTCGGCGCCGCTGGCGGCGATGGCGCGCGCGGTCTCTTGTCCGGATTTGTACTTGCCCGTGCCGACGATCAGGCGCGAACGGAACTGGCGGCCTGCAATGACAAATGAGTCCATGGAGATATTCTAATCGACCGGACGATACGCGAATGTGACGGACCGCACAGAAGAGGCCGTTGTGATGACCGACGTTTGACCCATTTTCGTACAGTTCCCTACAATCGAGGATTCCGCACTACTACAGGAAGGATCATGGCGCTTGAGCTGTTTAATACGCTGTCCGCGAAGGTCGAGGAGTTTCATCCGCTGGAAGACAACCTGGTCCGCATGTACGCGTGCGGGCCGACGGTGTACGACTACGGCCACATCGGCAACTTCCGCACGTTTGTTGTGGTCGACACGCTGCGGCGGTTTCTGAAGCAGAGCGGCTATCAGCTGAAGCACGTGATGAACATCACGGATGTGGACGATAAGATCATCCGCAATGCGGCGCGCGATGGCGTGACGGTGCAGGAGTACACGAAGAAATATCGCCAGGCGTTTCTGGAGGACGCCGATGCGCTCAACATCGAGCGGCCGGAGATGATCGTGAATGCGACCGACCATATCCAGGAGATGGCGCTCTTCATCGCGGTGCTGGTGGAGAAGGGATTCGCGTATCGCACCGACGATGGTTCGTATTACTTCCGCATTGCGAAGTTTCCCGAGTACGGCAAGCTCTCGAAAAAAGACTTTGCGGGGATGACGGACGGCGCGCGCGTCGACGTCGATGAGTACGACAAAGACAACGCGCGCGACTTTGCGCTGTGGAAGGCGCCGAAGCCGGGCGAGGCGCTATGGGAGACGGAGATCGGGCCGGGACGGCCGGGGTGGCACATCGAGTGCTCGACCATGTCGATGAAGTACCTGGGCGAGACCTTCGACATTCATTGTGGCGGCGAAGACCTGATCTTTCCGCATCACGAGAATGAGATTGCGCAGTCGGAGGCGGAGACCGGCAAGCTGTTCGTGAAGGTGTGGGTGCACTCGCGCTTTCTCTTGGTGGAAGGCGAGAAGATGGCCAAGAGCGCGGGGAACTTCTATACCGTGCGCGATTTGATCCTGCTGGGGCATAAGCCGTCATCAATACGGTTTCTGCTGATGTCGGTGCCCCATAGCAAGCAGCTGAACTTTACCTTCGATGGGCTGACGCAGGCGGCGAATTCCGTGGAGCGGCTGCGGAACTTCAAGCTGCGGCTGGAGACGTCGTCGTTTGCCGATGGCGAGAGTGGGGCGATTGCGGAGATTGCGAAGAAGACCTCAGCCGAGATGACGGCCGGGCTCAACGACAACCTGAATACGGCGCGCGCGCTGGGAGCCATCTTTGACATGGTGCGCGATGTGAATGCCGCGGCCGATGCCGGCGACGTGCACAAGGGAGACATTCCGGAACTGCTGCAGGTTATGCAGCAATTCGAGGAGATCTTTCCTGTACTAAAGGACGATGATGCCGCCAAGGTGCGGGCGACGGTCGAGTGGGCAAAAGCGGAGGGGTTGGAGGACAAGATCAGCCCTGAAACAGCGGAACTGGCGAAGGCGGCGACGCTGTCGGATGAAGACATCGAGAAACTGGTGGCGGAGCATTCGCTGGCGCGCAAGGCACGGGACTTTGCACGATCGGATGCGATTCGGGCGCAGCTGGGGGAGAACGGGGTCATTCTGGAAAATACGAAGGATGGGGTGCGGTGGAAGAGGAAGTGAAAAGCACTTGTCGGTTGTCAGTTGTCAGTTGGCAAGCGTTCATCGCGAATCGTGCTGGCGATGCAATGAAATCAACACTGCCACCACGAACGAACCGCAGATCCCTCGACTCGGACTGAAGTCCTCGCTCGGGATGACAAAATAAGGGAGTTTCACGGCGCACCTAAAGGTGCGCCCCTTCAAAAGCTCTTCTCGTAGGGTTTTTCCGCAGCCCGTAAAGTCGCGCCCTGATACAACCCACAACCGTCAAGTAAGTGATAGGTTGACAACCGACAGTTAACGACTGACAACTGATCACTGCTTCCCTACCGTGAACGCCTTGATCACGATGTCGTTGGGTTGTTTGCCGACGGGGATTAGCGTGACCAGGGCGCGGTCGGCACTGATCTTCGAGTTCTCTTTCGTCTTCACCGTGCGCACGACAGCGACATCGCCCGATCCTGAATCCACCACCAGCAAGTGCGCTTCGTCCGGAGTGAGCGCCAGTGTGTCCGGATGATTGCCGACCTGCACCGCACTGATCACGCGGCCTTCATCAATGGCATAGACACTCACGGTATTCGATCCGAAGTTGCTCATATATAGAAGACTGTTGTCGGATGTCACGACCCCATGCGTGGGATTGTCACCGATGAGATAGGTGCCACCGACTTCGTTGGCGCCAGTCTCGACAATGGAGAAGTTGTGGCTGTTGAAGTTGCTGACGAAGAGCTCACCGCCGTCTGGCTTAAGCGTGAGCTGGATGGGAAGCTGACCGACGTCAAGATAGGCGAGCAGGCGACCGTCTTTCAGATCGACAGCGGCGACCTGATTGGAAGCGGGACAAGCGACAAAGGCCTTGCTGTTATCAGGCAGGATGACGAGATCTTGCGGCTGCTGGCAGACGGGCACGGTATTGCGAACGGCGAGCTTGTTCGCGTTGATGATGGAGATGGTATTGTCGGCACGGTTGCTGACGACTACAAGCTTGCCATCTGGCGAGACGCGAGCCAGGCCGGGCGCGCCGCCGACGCGAATCGTCGCGATCACTGCGCGCTTGGCGAGATCGATGACGGAGACATTGGCAGAGCCAGAGTTCGCGATGTAGGCGCGCTTGCCGTCGGGCGAGACTGACACGAAATACGGTTTGGCATGAACGCCGATGACCGCAACCTGCTGGTTGGTCTCGGCATTAATGATGCTGACGTTGCTGGAGTCGGCGTTGGCCACGTAGATTTCGTTGCGCGTGGGGCTGGTGGCGATGCCGGTGGGACCGGCTCCGACGGTGATGGTCTTCACATTGTGAAGCTGTTGCGGCGAGCCGGGAGTGACCTCGATGACGCTGACCGAGTTGCTCTTGCCATTACTGACATAGGCGTACTCGTGATAGCCGGGAGCGACGGCGGGGCGCTGGTGGCAGGCGGCCGTCAGCAACAGCGCGAGGCATGTGGCGAAACGGCGGCAGAGTGAAGTTCTCATCGTCAGCGGGTTGATTGTAATGGATGGAGCGAAAGCGAGCGCGAAAGGACTGGGTTGGATAACAGTTGTCGCCCGGCGAGCATCACGGCGCTGGCCGCGCGGGCTTCGCGGGAGGCGCAGAAAGCAGGTCCCTTGACTCGGACTAAAGTCCTCGCTCGGGATGACACACATACAACGGATCGCAACCCAGGCCTGACGGCGTGCTCCACCCGGCTTGATCTCTCACACCCGAGCTAACGAGCAGCGGCGGTTCCCGCTGTAGCGCTTACAGGGCTGGGCTGGCGAGCGCCGGGATTGGCGACCGGCTGAGCAAGGGAGCGGCCGAGCACCTGGGCGATCTGGCGCACCTCCATCATTAGTTGATCGAACTGATCGGGATAAAGCGACTGCTTACCGTCGCTGAGCGCGCGGTCGGGATCGGGATGGACCTCGATGATGAGACCATCGGCGCCGACGGCAACTGCAGCGCGCGATAGCGGCGTGACTTTGTTGCGCTTGCCGGTGCCGTGGCTGGGATCGACGATGATGGGCAAGTGGCTGAGCCGCTGCACCGCAGGCACGAGGCTGAGGTCGAGGGTGTTGCGGGTGTGGTCGGCGAAGGTGCGCACCCCGCGCTCGCAGAGTACGACGTTGTAGTTGCCTTCGCTCATGATGTACTCGGCTGCCATGAGGAATTCTTCCAACGTAGCCGACATGCCGCGCTTGAGCAGAACCGGCTTGCGCGCTCGTCCGGCACGCCTGAGCAGCGAGAAGTTCTGCATGTTGCGCGCGCCGATCTGGATCATGTCGGCGTACTTCTCGACCAGGTCGAGCGACTCGTTGTCCACGGCTTCGGTGACGATCAGCAGTCCGAAGCGATCACGGATCTCGGCCAGGATTTTCAGGCCATCTTCCGCCAGTCCCTGGAACGAATAAGGCGAAGTGCGCGGCTTGTAAGCTCCGCCGCGGAAGAAACGCGCACCGGCGCGAGCGACATGCTCAGCAGTGGTGAACGCCTGATCGCGGCTCTCCACAGCGCAAGGGCCGGCCATCACGGCGACCTCGTCGCCGCCGACGGTGGCATCGGAGTTGGCAAAGCGCACGACTGTGTCTTCTTCCTTCAGATCGCGGCTGACCAGCTTGTAGGGCTTGCTGACGCGAATGACTTCCTGCACCCCCGACATTTCATCGAAGCTACCGGGATCAATTTCCGTCTCGTTGCCGGTGATGCCGATGGCGGTGCGCTGCGCGCCCGGCATGGAGTGCGCGCGGAAGCCTAAACTCTCGATTCGTTCGCATACCTGGCGCACGTCCTCTTCGGTCGCGTGCGCCTTCATGACAATCAGCATGGGAGACCCCTTGTGGTGGTCCTAGTTTACCGTTGGCGGATGGGCGGGGGCAATCGAGGCAACGTAACGATGTGTGGCAGTCTGCTGACGGACACGGATCGCGCTCACGCCGCTTGCATCATCTCCAGCAGCTTGAGCACGGTGGCCCAATTGCGCGCGGTCGCGATCGTAAAAAGTTGGGAGTCCAAGTAGGCGCTGGTGAGCTTCGAGTGCCCCATACCGTTGGGAAGATGCAGATAGATTTCGCGACCGGAGACGTGGAAGCGATCCCCGGGCGAGCGATTGGGATCGAGACCCTTGACAGCTGCGGTGTTTGGCTTATCGGCAAGAAAATACACGTGCAGCGTGTTTTCCGGCAGACCTGCTCTCAGAAAAGGATTGCTGCGCGCGACTTTGGCCATCTCATCACGAGTGCGCAAAATAATCGGAGCGGAAAATCCAAAGCGCTCTTCGATTTTCTTGCCAAGTAAATGCGGAAGATTATTCGCCACCTTGGGAGGCGCAGTGAAAACAACGTTGCCGCTCTGGATGTAGCTGCGCACGTTCACGCACCTGGCTTCGGTAAACAGTTCGACCAGCGAGTTCATGGGCAAGATGTGTTTGCCGCCAACGTTGATGCCGCGCAGCAGTGCGACCCAGATGTTGGCTACCGAGTCCACGTGGTGCCGTTGTCCCAGTCGATGCGGTTGCCGTCGGAGCTAATGGTGCCGTCGATGCGCTGGCCCGACCAGTAGGTGGTGATGCGGCGCGGGCTGTCGAAGGAACCATTCGCAGTCTGGCCGACTTCGTTCTTCAGCGTGAGATTGCCTTTCTTCTGGCGAATGGTGCAACGCAGCGAGTGGTTGCCGTCGCGATACCAGGTGCCCTCGAGGTTAGGCCGGCGTCCGCCGCTTCCGCTGGAGCCGCAACGCATCCAATAGGTGCCGTTGGTCCAGTCGATGCGCAGACCGTCGGGACTGAGGGTGCCGCGGACAAATTGCCACTGGTCGGCGCTGAACTCAGTCTGCTGCATGTTGGTGAAGTGGCCGGAGGAAGTGCTTCCCTGCTCGTTGGTGAAGGTGAGGAATGCACCATTGTTGCTGATGGAACAGCGCTTGTTCTTGTCGCCCTGGGCGCACCAGTCGCCGGCGATGCGGGCGGCTTGGCCAAAGTCCTGCGGCAAAGGCGCGGCGAATGCGCGCGGTCGCGAGTGAACCAGTCCGAAGACCAGGGCTGCGATCAATACGGCCAAACCTATGGATTGAGTGGTGCGGACCAACATTGCGCCTCCTGTGTCTGCGCGCGAATGCGGGAATCGTTGGGCAAAGCATATCAGAGGATGGCTGGACAAACGGCGCTACCACACTCCGGCATTGCCAGCGGCGGGCAAACCCGGCAAAATCGGAATAGGAAGTTTCTGATTGCGACACGAACTTCATAGCCCGAGCAGCGATGTGGACACCGGGACGGTACCATCGGACGCGAGCGCGCCGGAATCGGGGGTGACACGGCTCGAGCCCGGCACGACCCGCAGGTCGCTAATGAACAGCGCACAGTTGCGCAACCGCTTCTGGACGGCGCCCAACCAGATCACGCTGCTGCGGCTGATCTTCATTCCTTTTGTGATCATCTCGGTCTTCGATGCGCATTGGAGATGGGCGCTGGGACTGTTGCTGGCCGCGGCGGCGAGCGACGCGCTCGACGGCCTGCTGGCCCGCAAGCTGCATCAGCAGACGTTGTTGGGACAATACCTGGATCCCATCGCCGACAAGCTGCTGCTCAGCTCGCTGTTTCTGGTGCTGTCATTCGTGAAGAAGATTCCCTGGCGCTACACGGTGCTGGTGTTCTCGCGCGATCTCTGCATCGTGGCGACCGCGGTGGTGTTGTACGCGACGGCGGGCTTTCGCGACTTTCGTCCCAGCATCTTCGGCAAACTGAACACGGCGTTCCAAATCGCGACCGTCTTCTTCGTCGTCCTCTCGCAGGTAGTGGAGACTCACTGGTTGCCGATGCTCGTCAAGTTCCTGCTGTACGCGACATTCACCTTCACCACCGTTTCCGGCGTGCACTATGTGCTGTTGACCGGACACCGTCTGCGGAACGTGCAGCACAAAGCAGTCGTCAATAGCCAGTAGCCATAGCCAGTTGCCAGCGGCGGAAAGCCGACTCGGACAAGGAATAAACGGCTTATCGGCACAACTCCACGCCGGCAGACGCAAATACGGCGTCTGTTGGGGACCCCGGTGAAGTCGTGCCCTGACACAGGTCCTCCGAACTCGGCGTTTTTCCTCAGCCTGTATAGTCGAATTGGCCATCAGCGCTTCTGACAACTGACCACCGGCAACCGACAACGTCTTCATGCTTTGTGCTCGCCATCACCGCCTGAAGGTCATCTTGGCGTTTGCGCTGGTGTACGCCTTCTGGGGATCGACGTACCTGGCCATCGGCATTGCCGACCACGAGGGGCTGCCGCCGGCGGTGATGTGCACGCTCCGCTTCGCTATTGCCGGATCGCTGATGCTGACCGCGCTTGCCGTCACGGGCCGGCGCGTGCGCATCACGCTGCCGCAGGCCGCGCGGCTGGCGACTATCGGCTGCCTGCTACTGGTGGGTGGCAACTTCGGACTCGCCTGGGCCGAACAGTTTGTACCCACCGGCTTCGCCGCGCTAATCGTCGCGGTCGTTCCCATCTGGTTTCTCGTGCTTGAGACGTTTGTCTTTCGCGGCGACCGGCTCTCGCATCGCGGCCTGGCGGGCGTGGGGCTCGGCATTGTCGGCGTTGCGCTGCTGTTCTGGACGAAATTTGAACACCGCGCCGTGCTCGGCGTCATGCCGTTCGTCGCCGCTTGCACCGTGCTGCTGTCGTCGTTCAGCTGGTCGGTAGGCTCGGTGCTGTCGAGCAAGTGGAAGACGCCGGTCGATCCGTTCACGGGCACGGCGTGGCAGATGCTCTTCGCCTGCTTCGGCAACGCCATCGTCGCCGTGCTCACTGGCGAGGTACGGCACATCGTGATCACGCGCCGCGGCATGTTGGCGGTGCTCTACCTCGTTGTCTTCGGATCGTGGGTGGGATACTCGGCGTACATCTGGCTGCTGAAGCACGTGCCGACGCCCAAGGTCGCGACCTATGCCTACGTCAATCCGCTGGTCGCGGTGTTTCTGGGATGGCTGATCCTCGGCGAGCGGCTGGATGGATTCGTCTTTGCCGGGATGGTAATCATCGTCATGGGAGTGGCGCTGGTGACGACGGCCAAGGTGCATGAGGGCGCGGGTGAAGAACCACTGCTGACGGAACTGGAGCCGGAGGCGTAGATTCGCACCCCCACCTAAGCAAATCGATTTGGGTGGGGCACTCGAGCCGCGAGCGGATGGCTCGATCTTACTCGTCGTGTTCGATCATAAATGGCAGGTTGGTCACGAACGATTGTCGAATGGACTGGTTGTTCCTATCGTCGACCGAAAAATTGAGAATCCCATTTTCCACGGAGTTCACTGCGACGTTGTCGTAGACCTGTTGTCCATCAGGACGGAAAACTGTAATTTTGATCACGCTGATCTCCTGTTGCTGATAACCAGCTTCGCGGATAGTGACAGATCGGGGCCAGTTGTTCAACCATGTTTCACAGGACACCCGCCTGCCAAGTACCGTTCAAGCGCGGGGCGGAAAGCCGAGGCACCGGCCGGTTATCGGATGGCGATCTTCGCTCTCGTCCTCCCACGCGAGAAAAGCGCGAAACGCGGCGCCGCGATGACTATATCCGGCTTTCTCCTCGGCAGTGAGTTCTGCGAAGGTCTTGCCGATTTCAGGAAAGTAGAACAGCGGATCGTAGCCGAAGCCGTTGGAGCCCCGTGGTGCGTGAAGGATGATGCCTTCGGCCTTGCCGTGAAACGTGGCCAGCGTGTGACCGTTGCGCGCCGCGGCGATCACGCAGACGAAACGCCCGGTGCGAAATTCGTCGGGCACATCATGCAGCTCGCGCAGCAGGCGCGCGTTGTTGGCTTCGTCATCGGAGTTGGCAGTTTCCGTCCGGCGCTCCAGAGTCACGCCCCTCTCTTGGGCGATAACCTGGTCGGCAGCGTAGCGCGCCGAACGGACGCCGGGCGCGCCCTGAAGCGCGTCAACCTCAAGGCCGGAGTCGTCGGCAATGACGACCTCGCCCTCGGCGTACTGGCTGTAGTGCTCGGCCTTTTTGCGAGCGTTGGCCTCGAAGGTGAGCCCGTCCTCGACCACTCCCGGCAGCAAGGCGAAGCCGGACAGGGGTTGGATCTCGACCTTGTGCGCGCGCGCCGCACCCACCAGGTCGCGAATCTTGCCGGGATTGGAGGTAGCTACCAGTACACGCTTCATGAAACTTCCATTTCACCACAGAGACACAGAGATTTGTGTCTGAATCCCACGCTCCCAGCGTCCTCATCTCTTTTCGAGCACTGCACTTTTCTGAATCATCACGGTCCATGAGTGACACGCTTATTGATTCAAGCTTGCTCTGTGTCTCTGTGTCTTTGTGGTGAAAATTGCTTCTTCCGTTCGCCGTACCAGAATCCGACGAGGACCATGATCGCAACCAGGCTCGCCCCATCCCCAATCCATCGGTCCGGCGTTCGCACGAACCGCACATCCACGTCGCTTCTTCCCGCGGGAAGTGCAATGACCATGCGTCCTGTAGGATCGTCGGATTGCGGCGTGATGGTCGCGCCATTTACCTCGACACGCCACGCGGGATAATTCATCAGCCGCAGGACGATGGTGACGGGCTGCGGCGAGTCGACGATCAGTTGCTTGCGATAGATGCTGCCGCGAAATTGTGTCACCCGCGCATCACGCGGGGCAGCGATGGTATCGACGCTGCGCAGCCGATAGTCCGGGAAATCCGGCTTGATCTCATAGTTGTCGCCGCCGGCGGGAACGTATTCGTCGGTGCCCATGTAACCGTAGCCGGCGTGAAAGACATTGGAGATCATGAACGGCGTGTCGGCGGGATCACAGATGGGTTGCAGCGCGCGATTGCAGACCGCGATCAAAGCGACGAAGAGCACGGTGAACAGCGCCAGCCTGCCGCGAAACGACGGTATCGCGGTGATCACGAAGACTGCGTACGCGAGGCTGAGCACAAGCAACCATCGCCAGGGAAACTGCAGGAATCGCAAATCCGGCATCAGACGATATGCAAGGCCCACAACCGGCAACATCATCACGAACGCGACGCCAGCCGGAATGACCAGCGCCCACCAAAGCCTTGGATTGCGCTTGCGCCATCGCAGCGCGGCAACGGCGGCGGCGGCAGTCACAATGAGTTCTCCGACGGCCAGCCATGACAGGGACTGCAGAAAGCTGTCATGCTCCGCTTGGCCGATGCGTGTGAAGAGAAAGTTCTCCGCCGGCCGCACGCCCGCCGACAGGAATTCTCCGATCGAAATCCAGCTTTTCTCATACAGGACAGGAACGATATAGAACGACGACAGCAACAATCCCATGGCGATAGCAGTTGCGCCAAAAAGAAAGAGGCGCGAGTTGCGCCGCAAGATGGTCACGACCACCAGCAGCAATACTGCAACATAGGTCGCGATGATCGCACCCGGCACATTAGTCAGCCAGACTCCTGCAATGGTCAGCGCCAGCGGCACCAACATCTCGTGCGCGGGACGATCGCGCACGATCCACAGCACCACCAGCGGCAGGAACGACGCGGCCAACAACTCGGCAAAGGCGCTGCGCGCGTATACGGTCAGCAGCAGGTACGGATTTACTGCGTAGGCAAGCGCGATCAGGGTTGCGTCCGGCTCCTGGAACCATTCGCGAGCCATGCGATGCATCGCCAACCCCGCAAGAAATACCGCGCAGCAATCGAAGGCCACGGGAACGAACAGCCACGGAATGAAGCTGCCCAGCACGCCGCCAAGCATCCACGACAGCGGCGGATAAAACAGGAAGCGCGGCTCGCCATTGCCGTAGTTGGCATTCGCCGCCCAGCGCGGATACAGAACGCCCGCGCGCCACTGCTGCGCTACTTCCAGCCAGCTGTTCATGTGGAAGGTGAGATCATGTCCGCAGGCGACGCCACGGACGCTGAACGGCGCAACCACAGTCAGCGCGGCAAACATCAACGCAAGGATGGTTACTCGATTGACCGTAGAGGAAGATTGGGTCATGCCGCTCTTGTCGAAAATCGGTCGCCGGAAATTACGCCCTGTTACAATGCTATCCACTTATTGCGGTGCTTATTCCCAGCTGCGGATCATCGTTTCATCGCTTTTTAATCTACGCTTCAACTGCAATTGATCTTTCAACGCTATCAAGGTAGAACCTCAGAATCCATGCCTGAGGCCCGTAAAGGGTGAGGAGAAACTATGCGTCAGTTTCTGGCAACTACGTTAATGGCGGTCATAACCTTCGGACCGCTGTCGAACGCGAACGCAGCCAACGCGAACGCAGCATCGGCGAAACCGGCTACCAAGAGGCTAGCGGTTCATGTGCCCACAGCAACTCCCATTCAGCACATCGTGGTGATCTTCGGCGAGAACATCTCCTTCGATCACTACTTTGGCACCTATCCCTATGCCACCAATCCGCAGGGTGAACCGCCCTTCACACCGCTCGGCGGAACGCCAACCGCTAACGGCATTCAGGGCCTGTTAAGCACCCTCAATCCGAATCTGAATCCGGCGAACGGAAATGGCGCGACCAATCCCTTCCGTCTGGATCGCTCGCAGGCCGCAACCGCCGACCAGGATCACGACTACACTCCTGAGCAAATGGCCTATGACAAAGGCTTGCTCGACCTGTTCCCCGCCAATACCGGTACTGCCGGCCCGCCTCCCAGCGGCGGCGGCATCGTTGACACCACCGGCTTGGTGATGGGCTATTACGATGGCAACACTGTCACCGCGCTGTGGAACTACGCTCAGTATTTTGCGTTGAATGACAACGCCTACGGCGTTAACTACGGTCCCTCTTCGGTCGGTGCCATCAATCTGATCTCCGGCCAGACCAACGGCGTGATCAACAACCTTCGCGGCACCGGCGCGGTCATTGGTGACGGCAATGGTGGCCTCACGCTGATCGGCGATGCCGATCCCAATGGCGATGTCTGCTCGACCTCTTCGGGTGAGGTCTTCAACATGAGTGGCACCAACATCGGCAATCTGCTCGACGCCGCCAATGTCAGCTGGGGCTGGTTCGAGGGCGGCTTCGACCTGACAATCACCAATCCCAACGGCACCACCGGTTGCAACCGTTCGACCATGTCGCAGATCACCGGTGTAACCGAGAAAGACTACATTCCCCACCACTCGCCGTTCCAGTACTATGCCTCGACCGCAAACTGGCAGCACACGCGTCCCACGTCCGTGCAAACCATTGGCCAGAATGGCGATGCGGGCAATCACATCTACGACACGCACGATTTCTTCGACGCCATCAACGCCGGCAACTTCCCGGCGGTGAACTTTCTGAAGGCGCCGGGCTATCAGGACGCGCACCCAGGCTACTCTGACCCGCTGGACGAGCAGACCTTCATCGTCGACACCATCAACTTCCTGATGCAAACCTCCTACTGGGCGAGCACCATGGTTGTGATTAACTATGACGATTCCGACGGCTGGTATGATCACGTGCTGGGTCCGGTCATCGACACCTCGCAAACCACTGCTGACGCCCTCACCGGCGCCGGTCAATGCGGCATCGTGCCCCCGACGCTTCCCGGTCCCGATGGCAACAGCGTTCAGGGACGCTGCGGCTACGGTCCGCGGATTCCGATCATGGTGATTTCGCCTTATGCGCGGCAGAATCAGATCGACCACACTTTGCTGGATCAGGCGTCGGCCATTCACTTTATCGAAGACAACTGGCTCAACGGACAGCGTATTGGCAATGGCTCGTACGACGCCATCAACAATTCCGTCGCCTCCATGTTGCAGGTGCAGCCAACCAGCTGCTTCCGCTACGTGTTGCTCAATGACAGCACGGGCGAGGTCACGGCGAAGGGCTGTGCGGCACCCTAGCGCCGGTCACGACAATTTGTAACTGTGCTTTAACTCGGCGATGGATGCAGCAAGCGCTGCATCCATTGCTGCTTTATGATCGAATGTCTATTTTCCCGAAGGGCTTACTGGTGACCTCACGTCGAACCTTCTTGCGGCAATCCTCCATGCTGGCCGGCGGTATGTTACTTGGCGGATCAAGGGCAGCCTCCGCTATGAACCACGCCATGCCGACGCCGGCGAACACGCTGAATGTCAGCACCCTGGCCAAGTTCGTCGATCCGCTGCCGATTGCTCCGGTGGCCCAACCCAGTGGAACGCGCGCATTGCCCGCCGCGCCGAAGTCGAAGCTCCCTTATTACCGCCTTGCCGCCAAGCCGGTTACCATGCAGATTCACCGCGACCTGAAGCCGACCGCCTTCTGGTCCTTTGGGCCATCCGTTCCCGGCCCGACGCTGGATCTGCGCAGCGGCGAAGACGTGCTCGTCGAATGGGCCAATGAACTGCCGCAGGAGCATTTCCTGCCCATCGACTATCGACTTGATGGCGCCAAAGGCAATCCCCAGGTGCGCATTGTTACCCACCTGCACGGCGGCCTTGTGCCCGCGGAGAGTGATGGCTTCCCCGAAGACTGGTACGTGCCGGGCAAGTCCGCGCTGTATCGCTATCCCATTCAGCAGGACGCGACCACCCTCTGGTATCACGATCACGCCATGGGCATCAATCGGCTAAATATTTATGCCGGCCTGTTCGGCGTAGCCATTGTTCGCGACAAGTTCGAAGACGGGCTGAATCTACCCAGCGGCAAATACGAAATTCCGCTAGCGATCTTCGACCGCCTGATCACCCCGGAAGGCCAGCTCTATTACCCCATCTCCGATAAGCCGCGCGCGCCCTGGGTTCCCGAGGTTTTTGGCGACGCCGTGCTGATCAATGGCAAGCTGTTTCCGTATCTTGAAGTTGAGCCTCGCAAGTATCGCTTCCGCATCCTCAATGGCTCGAACTCGCGCTTCTATTACCTCGCCTTTCAGAACGGACTTCCGATTCAACAGATCGGCACCGACCAGGGTCTGCTCCCGGCACCGGTTTCACTCAAGGCGGCGCAACTTGCGCCCGGCGAGCGTGCCGACATCGTCGTCGACTTCAGCAACAGTCGCGGTGAGCAGCTTGTGTTGAAGAACGACGCGGTCGGGATCATGCAGTTCCGCGTTTCAGCCAACAAAGTCAGTGACAGCAGTTCCCTGCCCAAGGAACTCCGTCCCGTTCCCAGGATCCCCGAATCGAAGGCGACCAAGACCCGCCTGCTCACCCTCGACGAATATCGTAACTTCACCGGCGAATCCGTCCTGCTCTTGCTCAACGCCAGCTACTGGCACGATCCCATCACCGAGAAGCCCACCCTCAACAGCACCGAGATCTGGAGCCTCATCAATCCCACCGACGATACTCACCCCATTCACCTGCATGCCGTGCGTTTTCAAATTCTCGATCGCCAGCACTACGAGCCCTGGACCTATCAGACGAAGAAAGAGTTCCGTTTCCTGGGCCCGCGCGTTCCGCCCGAGGCCTTTGAGGCTGGCTGGAAAGATACCGCCGGCGCCCACTCCAAGATGGTCACCCGTATCATCGTCCCCTTTAACGCCTATGCGGGAAAATACGTCTGGCACTGCCACATCCTCGAGCACGAAGACAACGAGATGATGCGCCCGTACGAAATCGTCGCGGGATAACGAAGGGTGCAGGTCGCGTTAGCGTCCCAAAGCCCACACTGGCTTGCCGGAGGGTTCGCACCTATTCTTTTGGACGATAACCTGGGAACTCCCATTTGGATGGGATCCTTGATTACAGGCGTCGCCGCTTCGCGGGCCATCAGGGCGACGACTTCAGTGCTCAAATTCCTAATGCATTTACAACTTAGGCAGAATATGCGGCTCGACCTTGGTTGGGGGCTGAAACTATCGGCTCGTCGCGAGCTCCGGCGCCGCGGGCGCCGGCTCCAGCCGTCGCCTGAACATGCGTTTCGTCAGGAAATAAATCGCCAGCTGCATGACCGCGGCTCCGCAGGTATCGAGCAGCACATCCTGCCAGCGCCCGGTTCGTGATGGAATAAATGTCTGATGAATCTCGTCAAGCGCGGCGGTAGCAATCGTGAATAGGATACCGATTACAACCCACTCGCCGCGCCACCAGTCGCGCAGATAGATTCCCCACGGCCGCCGCAGCAGCGGACGCAGACGATCGCGATTCGTATTACGCAGCGCGAAGAAGACCAGCGCGCTCAGAAGTCCGTAGCCGAGGAAGTGTCCGGTCTTGCGCAGAATCTCGTTCAAGAGCTCAACAAACTCATGACGCACATGCGGCGCGACGACGGACAATACTTGGTAGAGGACAAATGAGGTGTTGTGGGCCGAAGCCATGTCGGTGGATTCCACCCGGATGACTCCCAGCCAGACGACAACCATCCACCAATTGCGGAGAAGAGAATGAAACGACGGCTTCAAGAGGATGCGCGCCTTTCGCGCACCGGCGCGAATCGGCGCGCCCAGATCCCTCGCTGCGCAAAAGAAGCTGGCTCGGGATGACAATTCATATTGACGCTGCTCGTGGCTCTACTATTCCGCTCGATAATTCGGCGCCTCGCGCGTGATCATCACATCGTGTACGTGGCTCTCGCGCAATCCCGCGCCGCTGATGCGCACAAAGCGCGCCTTCTGCTGCAACTCTTCAATCGTCGCGCAGCCCACATAGCCCATGCCGCTCTTCACGCCGCCGACCAGTTGATACACTATCATCCCCACCGTCCCGCGATAGGGCACGCGTCCTTCGATACCTTCCGGCACCAGCTTCGCCAGCCGGTTGCTGTCGCTGCCGTTCTCGGACAGCACGGGCACGGACGAATCTTCCGACTCGCCATCGGAGTTCTGGAAATACCGCTCGCTGGAACCTTGCGCCATCGCCGCCAGCGATCCCATGCCGCGATAGGTCTTGAACGATCTTCCCTGATACAGAATCGTCTCGCCCGGACTTTCCTCCGTACCTGCCAGCAGTGAGCCGATCATCACGCAGTCGGCGCCCGCTGCAATCGCCTTGGTGATATCGCCCGAGTACTTGATGCCGCCATCGGCAATCACCGAAACATCGCTGTCGCGAACCGCGCGTGCCGCCTCGGCAATCGCCGTGATCTGCGGCACACCGGCTCCGGTAACGACGCGCGTCGTGCAAATCGATCCCGGTCCAATCCCGACCTTGATCCCATCCGCTCCCGCCCTCGCGAGTTCGCACGCGCCGTCAAAGGTCCCAACGTTCCCCGCAAGCAAGTCAACTTGCGGCAAAGCGGCTTTCACCTTCTTGATCGCTTCGATTACTCGCGTCGAGTGTCCATGCGCGCTGTCGATGGCCAGGAGATCAACTTTAGCCCGTACTAACTCCTGCGCGCGCTCCAGAAAATCGCCCGTCGCGCCAATCGCCCCGCCCACGCGCAACCGGCCGTGATCATCCTTCGCCGCGGTCGGATATTTCAGCCGCTTCTGGATGTCTTTCACCGTAATCAGGCCTTTGAGGTTGTAATGATCGTCGACCACCAGCAGCTTCTCGATGCGGTGCTGATGCAGGATCGCCTCGGCATCGGTCAGCGTCGTGCCCACCGGAACCGTGATCAGGTTCTCCTTGGTCATCACTTCGCTGATGGGAACGTCGGTGCGGGTTTCAAAGCGCAGATCGCGATTGGTCAAGATGCCGACCAGCTTGCCCTTTTTGGTGATCGGCACGCCGGAGATGCGATAGTGCCGCATCAGTTCCAGCGCCTCGGAGATTTTTTGCTCCGGTGCCATCGTGATCGGATCGACGATCATGCCGCTCTCCGAGCGCTTTACCTTGTCGACCTCCAGCGCCTGCTGCTCGATCGTCAGATTGCGATGGACGATGCCGATGCCGCCCTGCTGCGCCATGGCAATCGCCATATGCGATTCGGTCACCGTATCCATGGCCGCGCTGATCAGCGGAACGCGCAGCTCGATATTGCGGGTCAGACGAGTGGTGGTGTCGGCCAGCGCGGGAACGACATCGGATTTTGCGGGCAGCAACAACACGTCATCGAAGGTGAGCGCCTCTGGGACAGGAAAATGGATCATGCTTTTTAGATTCCGTGGAGGGGTAAACGATTATTGTAGAGTTGCCGCACCGCTTAGGGCAAACGCGCGCTGTGCGCGTGACGTCTCATTACAGTGCATGCAGGCAGCGCGCGCTGAATCCTTTCCTTATTGCGCAACGTATAGATGAGTAGCGATAGCGCGCAGCAAGCAGGTCTGCGGCGAGGTGCTGTATGCAACGCAGGGATTTTCTTAAGGGCGCGGGAGTTTTGACGGTTGCGGTCGTGGGCGGCGGCGTTTGGCGAGCCTGGGATCAAGGCGTTTTCAGCGTCAGCGAGGGACCGGCGTACGAGCCATGGAAAGATTGGCGCAATGCCAAAGACAGTCCGCTGGCGCTGGTCAGCGCGGCAATTCTCGCCGCCAGTCCGCACAACACTCAACCTTGGGTGTTCAAGGTCAGCAATTCCGCCATCGAGCTGCACATCGACAAGCGCAGGAACACCGGCGCGCTCGATCCCTATCTGCGCGAAGAACATATCGGCATGGGGTGCGCCCTGGAAAACCTGATGCGTGCCGCACCAGCCAACGGTTACGCAGCCACCGCGACGCTTGTGCCCGGAAAGCTCGGGCCGATTCCCGCGCAGCCGAAGCTAGAGCTCGTGGCTCGCGTCGAACTCGCGCCCGGCGGTGGCGAGCAGGACGAGCTCTACAACGCCATTCCGCGCCGGCACACCAATCGGGGTAATTACGATCGGCATCGACCATTGCCTGCCGATTTTGTGGAAGCACTGAGCCAGTTGCCACCGGACGAGAACGTGAAGCTCTTCTTGTTTACGAAGGAGGCGGATCGGAAGAAAATCACCCAGGTCAGCTCGGCGGCCAATAAAGAGCTTTATTCCGATCCCGGCGTTCTAGCCGGCGTCCACCACTGGGTGCGGCTGCCGTGGAGCGCGGTGCAGAAGTTTCGCGATGGCCTGACCATAGACGCCTTCGGTTTGCCCCCGGTCGCCACGGCCATGTGCAAAATGATGCCGCAAAGCATGCTGCTATGGCTGGCTTCCCGCGACGCAAAGGAGTCATATTCGCATCTGATGTTGAGCGCGCCCCTGTTCGGCTTTATCGGCGTCCGCGACCGCTACGATCAGCAGAATTGCTTGCTGGCTGGTAGGACCTGGCAGCGTTTGCATCTGTTCGCCACTGCCCGAGGCATCGCGGCACGGCCCGATAACGAGGCCGTCGAGATGGTCGACCACCAGAGATGGCTCGGAAAGCCGGCCTCCTATGTCGCGCTGTTGAATGGATTCACCGGCGATCCGACGTGGCAACCGACCTTCGTTTTTGTGATGGGCTATCCGACGGTGACGGCCCGAGAGAGCCCGCGCCGCCCCGTGGACTGGGTGACGATTTGAGGCAGCTTCTGCCCGCCGGGGTGGACCGTCTCTAGCCTTGAGTTTCCGGCGCTTTCCACGTATATTTAGTTCTGTACTGTTGTGTTTTTGGGTTCCTGTCAGCGGTCGCGGCCTGGCAGTGAACCGGGCAGATTCGGCGAGGCACATCGGTGGGCGATCGCCCACTTTTTATTTCCACCCGTTAATCCGCTGTTGCACGGCGAGTCCAGGTGGTAACCGAAGCCTGACGGGCGCTTTGTGCTTAACCAGCCCAGCGAGAGCAGAGCGGACTTGTCGCAGAGCCGGCGTAATCGGTTTGGGACGGACAATGGCAGCCGGTTTGGACAAAATTCGCGAGATCGCCGAGCGCGTGGCCCAGTCCAGCGGGCTGGAGTTGGTGGATCTGGAGCTGCAAGGCGGCGGCAAAGGACGTATGCTGCGGGTTTACATCGACAAACCGGGTGGCGTAACCCATGAGGATTGCGCTAACTTCAGCCGCGAGGTGAGCACCATCTTCGACGTGGAAGACGCGGTGCCGGGCAGTTCGTACCTGTTGGAAGTGTCGTCGCCGGGGCTGGATCGCAAGCTGCTCAAGCCGGACGACTACCAGCGCTTCCTGGGAAGCCTGGTCAAGCTGGCGACACGCGAGCCGGTGAACGGCAATCAGCATTTTGAAGGCCGGCTGAAGGCGCTGCACGAGGGCCGCATCACGCTGGAGCTGGCGGGCCGCAAGAAATCGAAGAAGCACGAGGCGGTCGAAGCCGGGACCGAAGTCGAGATCGCATTGGCCAATGTTGAGAAGGCCAATCTGGTTCCGGAGTTTTGAGATCAAGCCCGAAGGACGACGCGGGTAAGTTCGTCCAGATGTGAATTTCGCTAACCACCGACGTACGAGCCCCGAAGGGGAAGCGAATTTAGCCCAGGGCGTGAGCCCTGGGTACGGCCGGCAACAAGATCCGAGACCCTTCAGGGCGGCACAAGCCTGGCGATAGGGTCCTTCGACTCCGGCGGCCAAAATCGGGCCGCCTATGCTCAGGATGACAAATTGGTTTTTGAACTAGGTAAGGTGGCAGGAATTTATGGCGAGTGAACTGTACAACGTAATCGACGCTCTCAGCCGCGAGAAAGGCATCGATCCGCAAATTGTCGTGGGCGCGGTCGAGGATGCGATCGTCGTAGCCACCCGAAAGTATTACAAGACGCAGGAGAACCTCCGCGCCGAACTCGACAAGGAGACCGGCCAGATCCGCGCCTACGCGGTCCGTTCCATTGTCGAGAGCGTCGACCAGGTTGAAGACCCGATCTCGCAGATCACCATCGACGATGCCAAGCGCATCGATCCGGCGGCTGAAGTGGGCGGCGAACTCCGCACCTACAAGCCGACCGATGTCCTGGGACGCATCGCCGCGCAGTTGGCCAAGCAGGTCATCTTCCAGAAGGTGCGCGAGGCCGAGCGCGACACGGTTTACAACGAATACATCGGACGCGTGGCCGAAGTAGTCAACGTCACCGTCAAGCGCACTGAAGGTCAGGACGTCATCGTCGATCTGGGCAAGGCCGAAGGGCGCATGCCGCGCAAGGAGCAGTCGCGTTTGGAGTCGTGGGCGCCCCGCGAGCGCGTGCGCGTCATCATCGTGCGCGTCGAGAAAGCATCGAAGGGCCCGCAGGTTGTGGTTTCCCGCGCTGCCCCGGAGCTGGTCACGCACCTGTTCCAGACCGAAGTGCCCGAGATCTACGACAACACTGTCGTTATCCGCGCCATCGCGCGCGAAGCCGGCGAGCGCACCAAGATCGCTGTCATGTCGAAGGACAAGGACGTCGATCCCGTCGGCGCCTGCGTCGGCATGAAGGGCATGCGAGTGCAGTCGATCATTCGCGAGCTGCGCGGCGAGAAGATCGACATCATCGAGTACCACGAAGATCCGGTCGTCTTCGCCGAAAAAGCCCTGCAGCCGGCAAAGGTCAGCCGCGTTACCGTGCTGGAAGGCCAGGAAAAGCATCTTGAAGTCATTGTCGACGACAGCCAGCTTTCGCTCGCCATCGGCAAGAAAGGGCAGAACGTCCGGCTCGCGGCCAAGCTGCTCGGCTGGAAAATCGACATCAAGAGCGAGGAAGAAAAGCGCCAGGAAGTCGAAGAGCAGATGCGTGGCGTGATGAGTGTCGCGACCACTCCGCTGGAGTCGGTACCCGATCTCGAACCCGGCATCATCGAGAAGCTCGTTGCGGCAGGCATCACTACCGTCGAAGCGGTCGCCGACATGACCCCGGAGCAACTGGAAGAGGTTCCCGGCATCGGTCCCAAGACCGTCGAGAAGATCAGCATCGCCGTCAACAACTACTTCTCCAGCCTGGAAGCGGCGGAGGCGAGTGTCGCGGAAGAGGGTGAGCTTGCCGAAGGCCAAGCTGCGGCGGAGGGCGAATTGCCCGCCGCCCAGGGCGCGGAAGGCGAAGCTCCCGAAGAGGCGGTCGAAGCGGGAGCTCTGGCAGAAGACGAAGCCGATGCCGAGCTCGAAGAAGCCGGCGAAGCGATCGGTCAGGACGTCTCCGCCGTGGAAGAAGCTCGCGAGTTGGCCGCAGAAGAAGCTGCCGAAGAAGAAGAACAAGTCGGCGAAGAGCCTGAGGAACTGGAAGCGGCCGCTTCCGACGATGAAGCTGCCCCATCAGAAGTCGACGCTGCCGCTCAAACGGATGTCGATCTCGCAGACGAGGCTGGCCAGTCCGGCGGCGAAGAAGCTTTGGCCGATGTGCCCGAAGCTTCCGACGAGAGCGTGCAAGAGCTGGCCGATGAGGGCCAGGCGTTCGAAGCCGAAGCCGTCGACGGCGTGGAGAACGCGCCTCTGCCGGATGAAGGTGCGCCGACGATCCATGACCGGCCAGGGACGCCGAACGAAAACGTGTCGGACGAAGAAGAGCCCGGGGAGAAGAAGTCGTAGAGCACTGGCCAGTGGCTAGTGGAAACCTACAGAGATTCTTAACTGGCCACTGGCAACCGGCCACTGGCTATTGAACCGTGAGGATGCTATGAAGGCGTAACCAGATACCACCCCGCCAAGCGCCAAAGCGGCGCTCATCGGGGACCCCGGCAACGGGACATAACGGAGGAAACGGGGCGGAATGCTGCACAAGATTCGAATCAACGATCTGGCCAGAGAGCTCGAGGTCAAAAGCAAGGCGATTCTCGACGTTCTCCCCAAGGTCGGCGTAACCGAAAAGAAAACGCACTCCAGTTCGATCGAGGAAGACGAAGCCGAGCGCGTAAAGAAATATTTTGCCGAGCACGAGCCCAGCCTCTCCCGCGGCTCGCGCGCTGCCGCGCCTGGGCAAGAAGAATTCAAGCCCAAGATCGACCTGTCGCACATCTCCAAGCCCGGCGACGTGCTGAAGGCGATCACCCAACGTGCCGCGCAGCCTGCCACCCCCGCGCGTCCAGCTGCACCTCCGAGTCTCTCCACGCCCACCGTCTCGCGGATCACCGCCGCTCCTCCGGCGGCAGTTCCGCCCAGGCCTGCGCCCTCGACTGCTCCCGTTGCAGCGAGCGCACAACCGGTCGCGCCTGCCGAGCCCAAACCCGCACCGCGCTTCATCACGCCGCAGTCGGTGCCGCGTCCTCCGGCTCCGGTCATCTCGCGCCCCAAGCCGCTCGCGCCTCCAATCGCACAAGCGGCCGCGTCCATCGCTGAGGCGACCAAGGTTTCCGAGCCCCTGGTGGAGGATCAGGTCGCGATCCTTGAGGAAGCCGAGACCGAGATCTCGGCGCCCCAGACCTCGATTGCCGAAACGCCAGTCGAAGCTGAGCCGGCAGCGATGCCAGCCGCTCCACCGGTACGTCCAGCAGTAACAGCACCTGTTGCGCCTGGTGCTCTGCGTCCTCCGCTTCGTCCCGGACAGCCAGCGCAACCGGCGGCTAGCACTGCCACAGCTCCCCCACGTCGTCTGATTGTCCCGCAGACCGGACCTCGTCCGGTATATGCTGCGCCCGCGCGTCCCGCCGGCGCACCGCCGCGGCAGGTGATGCCCGAGCGTGGCAAGCCGATCTTCCAGCGTCCGCGTCCTGGAGTTCCGCCGACGGGTGCGCCGCGTCCGCCGCTGCGTCCCGGCGAGCGGCGTGGTCCGCACCCAACTCGTTCCGGGCCCCCGGGAGCTCGTCCAGGATTTGCCGCTGGTCCAGGTCTTGCGCCTCCGCCGACCGGGCAGCGTCCTGCCGGACGTCCTGCGCGTCCCGGCCAGCGTTACGTTCCACGTGGCGTAAAAGAAGGCCCGATGAAGGGTTTCGTTCCGCCGCCGCGTCTCTCGCTTTCCAGCGAGCCACTGCCCATAACCCGCGCTATTACGATTCCGGAAGGCATCAGCGTAAAAGATTTGGCGGAGAAGCTGGAAATTCGTGCAAAGGACCTCATCGCGCGTCTGCTGGCGCGTGGCGTCTTCGCCACCGTTAACCAGACGCTCGATTCCAATCTTGCCACCGAAATGGCTCGTCACTTTGGTGCCGAGACGTCGGTCATCACTTTCGAAGAGCAGCTGGCAAAGGACACCGCGCCGTCGGAAGGTGCGGGCGAAGATGGAACTGCACAGGCTGTGTCGCGTCCGCCGGTCGTGACTATCATGGGCCATGTCGATCACGGCAAGACCAGCCTGCTCGACGCCATTCGCTCCACCAATGTTGCCGAGGGCGAAGCCGGCGGCATTACGCAGCACATCGGGGCTTACAAAGTTGCGATCACCGATCCCAATTCGCCCGCTTATGGCCGCGAGATTGTCTTTCTCGATACGCCGGGCCACGAAGCCTTTACCCGCATGCGTGCTCGCGGCTCGAAGGTTACCGATATCGTTGTGCTGGTCGTCGCTGCCGATGACGGTGTCATGCCGCAGACGCTGGAAGCCATCGATCACGCCAAGGCTGCGAATGTGCCCATCATCGTCGCGGTCAACAAAATCGATAAGCCCGATGCTCTGCCCGAGCGCGTAAAGAAGCAGCTCGCCGATCGCGGTCTTATGCCGGAGGATTGGGGTGGCTCGACCGTCTTCGTTGATGTGTCGGCCAAGCAGAAGACCAACCTCAATCTGCTGATGGAAATGATCTGCCTGGTTGCTGATCTGCAAGATCTGAAAGCTGTGCCCGATCGTCTGGCCAGCGGCACCGTGCTCGAAGCCAAGCTCGATCGCGGCCGCGGTCCGGTCGCTACCGTGCTGGTGCAGAACGGCACGCTACACAACAGCGATAACTTCGTGGTCGGCAATGTCTTCGGCAAAGTGCGGGCCATGTTCAACGACCGCGGCGCAGCGCTCGAAGCTGCCGGTCCGTCCACTCCGGTCGAGATTCTCGGACTCGAAGGTCTGCCGCAGGCGGGCGATCAACTGGTCGCCGTCGCCGATCGCGAGAAGGCGCGCGGCATCTCCGAGTACCGCGAAGCCAAAGCCCGCGAAGCCGCGCTGGCCAAGAGCTCGCGCGTCTCGCTCGAAGGTCTCGCCGAACAGCTCAAGACCGCTGGTCAGAAGGAACTGTTCATCATCCTAAAGGGCGATGTGCAGGGTTCGGTCGAAGTGCTTGGCGATGTGCTCATCAAGCTCTCGAACGATCGCGTGAAGATCAACGTCATGCGCGCGTCGGTCGGCGCCATCACCGAGAGCGATGTGCTACTGGCTTCGGCGTCGAACGCCATCATCATCGGCTTTAACGTGCGACCTGAGCGCAAGGCGCAGGAACTGGCCGAGCAGGAGAAAGTCGACATCCGTCTGCACTCGATCATTTATGAAGTGCAGGACGAGATCAAGAAAGCCATGACCGGCCTGCTGGAGCCGATCGTAAAGGAGACGTATCTCGGCCGCGCCGAAGTGCGTGACACCTTCCGCGTGCCCAAGGTGGGCACGGTCGCCGGCTGCTACGTCGTCGACGGCGTGGTCAAGCGCGACGCGGAAGTGCGGCTGCTGCGCGACAACGTGGTCGTCTTCAAAGGCAAGGTCGGCTCGGTGCGCCGCTTCAAGGAAGATGTCAATGAAGTTCGCAACGGCATGGAGTGCGGCATCTCGATTACGAATTACGGCGACATCAAGGTAGGCGACGTGATCGAGGTCTTCGTCACCGAGCGGGTGGCCGCAGAAGCGTTTGTGTAAAGCAGCGGCGACACATTTCATCGTCCCGGAGCTGAATCCTCCGCAGAGAGGAGCCGCTATCCGGGACGTTTCGCAATTGGACGGCCGCAAAAGCCTGAGGAATTTCGACAGAAATACCTCGGTGCCCGCCGTGCTTCTGTGGTGAATAAACATGATCGCGTATCTCCTGCTTGAGATTCGCATCGAAGGCGCGCACTCCCTCAAGGACAAGCGCCAGGTAGTGCGCAGTGTGAAGGATGGCCTGCGCAATCACTTCAATGTCGCGGTAGCCGAAATCGACGCCAGCGAGGCGTGGCAGCGAGCAACGTTGGGCGTGGTCAGCATCTCCGACTCACGCGATTACCTCGGGGGCCTGATGCACAACGTCGAGCGTCACGCCACGAAGGTCGCCAATAATGCCGGTGGCGAGGTCACCGATTCCTTTTTGGCCTTCCTCTCGGAAGCGGAATTTGGAGAAAAATTAACTGAGGAATCGTGATGGTTATCACCGCGAATCGCCCTGACTGGCGTATGCTCTAACGTTCGCCTAGAGAGCTCTAAGCCATTAGCTTTTAGCTCTTAGCAGGCTGGGACATCAGCCACATGTGGTTAGCAACGCGTTATTAGGCGCAAGAGCCCGAGGCGGAAGAGCAAAGCTAAGAGCTAAAGGCTAACGGCCAAAAGCTATGGAGAACCGGGGACAACAGCATCATCGGGGACGATTAGAAGAGGCGTTGCGCGAAGAAATCGTCGCCTTGGTCGAGGGAGAACTGGGCGATCCCCGCATCGGCCTGGTCAGCGTCAGCGAGGTACATCTCGGCCCCGACGGCAAGACCGCGCGCGTGATGGTAGCAGCCACTGGCGACGACGAAGAGGCCGAACAGAGTCTGGAAGGATTGAACGCCGCCCGTGGCTACATCCGTCATGAGTTGACGCGACGCCTGGCCGTGCGTCAGGCTCCGGAGATTTTTTTTGAACTGGACCGCTCCGAGCAGTATGGCGGCCGCATTGAAGAGTTGTTGCGAAGGATTGAGAAGAGGAAAAGAAGTAGCTAGCAACTAGCAATTAGCGACTGGCTGTTGGATACCGGCAGTTGAGTGCTTCTTGCTCGCCAAAAAACCGTTGGCGTGACGACTTGAGCTAATTACTAGTTGCTAAGTGCTAACCCGGCCATGCTGAACGAAGTTCTTAATCAGATCGAACGTCGACAGAAGTTCATTCTCACCTCGCACGCGCGGCCTGATGGCGACGCGGTCGGCTCCACCCTGGCGTGCGCGCAAATCCTGCGCACCATGGGCAAGCAGGCCTGCGTCGTACTTCGTGACGGCGTGCCCGGCACCTATGGCCCGCTGCCCTTCGCCGACTCGGTGCTCCGTAACACTGAGCAGGCGCCGGACGCCGAAGCAGTCATCATTCTGGAGTGCGACAGCGTTGCGCGCACGCGCCTCACCGGAATCGAGAAGCACTACCTCATCAACATCGATCATCACGACACGGCGCGCCCGTTTGCCGACGTGAACTGGATCGACCCCCACGCCTGCGCCACGGCGGAAATGATCTTCCGCCTGGCGCGCGAAGCCGGCGTCAAGATCTCGCCCGAAGTTGCAACCTGTCTCTATACTGCGGTGCTGACCGATACCGGCTCGTTCTGCTTCCACGGTACGACCGAGCGCACCTTCGCGCTGGCGCAGGAACTGGTGCGCTGTGGCGCCGATCCGGTACATATTGCGCAGAACGTCTACTTCTCCACGCAGCTTTCCAAGATGCGCTTGCTGGGTGCGGCGTTGAGTAGCCTGCATCAGGACGGCACACTGGCCTGGATGCACGTCGACCGCGCCACCATGGAGCGCTGCCAGGCCAGCGACGAAGATTGCGAAGGCCTGGTCAACTACGCGCTCGCGATTCATGGTATTGAGGTCGCGCTGTTCTTCCGTGAAGAATCGCCCGACCGCTACCGCGTCAGCTTACGAAGCAAGGGACTGGTCAACGTAGCTGCGGTCGCTGCGGCCTTCGGCGGTGGAGGCCACGAGTGCGCCAGCGGCTGTGCCATCGCGGGTCCGCTGCCCCTCGCCATCGAACGCCTGCTCACCCAACTTCGTACCCGCGGCTACGACGCCCACGTGCAGTGACCGTAGGCGCGACTGCCGAACTACGCTCGATGCTGATCATATCCACGGTTTCCCCACACGCCAAAGACTAATGCACACTCTTGGGGGACGTAGCACACTGGCGCTCTTGTGGTCCAATGTTATCTGTGAATATCATGATCTCTCTGTCGCCGAGATTACGGCGACGACATTGACGCAGTCTAAGCAGGAGTCATCCTTATGAAAAAGATTCGCGCAATCGTTATCGCAACGGCCGTGGTCTGGGCGGCTGTGCTTGTGGCCCTGAGCACAATCGTGGGAGGTTCGTCATACGGCAGTCGGGTACTGACGCTCGTTGCCGGCGGCGCGGTGGCAACCCTCATCATGGTTGCCGGCGCGTGGCTGAGACCGGCGTCCGGTCGTTGAGTTCTTCCCAGGGAAAACCAAGATTTACCGTGAGCATACGCGACGTCATTGTTGCTCCAGGACCGCAGCCTGCGTGCGCCGACTGTACAATATTCTTTGCGACCGACGCCGACTCCCACTCCTACCGAACGCACCCGCCGCGGCACCGACTCGCTCGCCCTGATCGCCTTCTGCGGCTTTCTCTTTCTCCTCGGGCTGCAACTCGTCGGCCTTATCGGCGTCGACGAGCCGCGTTATGCGCAGATTGCGCGGGAGATGCTGGCGCGCCACGACTGGGTCACCCCAGTTCTCTACGGCGTTCCATGGCTGGAAAAGCCACCGCTCTATTACTGGCTGGCAATGATTTCTTACAAGACAGCGGGCGGGGTCAGCGACACAGCAGCCCGCCTGCCGGTCGCAGTGCTCTCGTGCCTGCTGATCATTTTCATTTACGTTTGGGCGCGCCGCTTCCGCCGAGGCATGCAGCTGGATGCCGCACTCATCACCGCGTCGGCAGCCGCGATCATCGGTTTTGGCCGTAGCGCTGCCACTGACATGCCGCTCACGGCGATGTTCACAATTGCGATGCTGTCGTGGTATGGCTGGTATGCGAGCGGGCGCCGCAGCTGGCTGCTGTCGTTCTATTTCTTCAGCGGACTGGCTACGCTGGCGAAAGGGCCGATCGGCATTCTGCTGGCCGGGCTCGTCATCGTCATCTTCGCCACCCTGCGTCGCGATGTGCGGCTTGTGCTGCGCACGCTGTGGCCCATCGGAATCGCGCTCTATCTGGCCGTCGTGGCGCCCTGGTTCATCGCCGTGCAGCATGCCAATCCGCAATTCTTCCGCGAGTTCTTTCTGCAACAGAATCTGGAGCGCTTCAGCAGCAATCTCTATCACCATCCTCAACCGTTCTGGTTTTATATCCCGGTCGCGCTCCTTGCGCTGGTGCCGTGGACTGTCTTCGTGGTCGCGGCGCTGGTGGATGCCTTAGGGGACTGGCGCTTCGCGACGCAGCAGCCACCTGTTCAAGAAGATCTGCGAACCTACCTCGCGCTTTGGTTCCTCCTTCCCATCGTCTTCTTCTCGCTTTCGCATTCGAAATTGCCGGGATACATTCTGCCGGCTATTCCTGCAGCCACAATCCTGCTTGCCGATTTCGTTTTCCGCCGCGAGCAGGAGGCTATCAAGCCGGCACTGTGGCTTATTT
>Ga0335074_10000633_pt1 | contig 49206 bp, 42 predicted proteins | sample Lox_Sample_23_FD_206715 | JGI IMG/M metagenome (GOLD analysis project Ga0335074, IMG submission 206715) | Soil microbial communities from Loxahatchee National Wildlife Refuge, Florida, United States - Lox_Sample_2.3 | ecosystem: Environmental > Terrestrial > Soil > Wetlands | place: USA...
GCCCGGGATTCTGCTGGCCCTCGCCACCATCAAACCGCAACTCGTTCTTCCGTTGCTGCTTTGGCTGCTCCTATGGGCCGTAGTCCGCCGTCGATGGACTTTCATTGCCGCGTTTAGCGCAACGCTCGGTCTGCTCCTTTGGATGGCGGAACGGATCGTGCCCGGCTGGTTCGCGCGGTGGCAAGCTTCTTTGGGGGATTTCAAGACCATAGGCAGCACGGCACGTCCGCTGGAGCACCTCTTCGGCCACCTTCCCGGCTTGATCCTCACGCTGCTGCTGACTGCTGCGGCAGGAGTCGTTTTCTGGCGGCTCCGCCGATGCCATTCCGATTCTCCGCAATTCAGCATTGCGATGAGTCTCGCCCTGGCTGTTGCTCTTTGCGCCTTTCCCACTCAGCCGCTCATGATCTACAACAATATCCTGCTGTTCCCGGCCATTCTTCTCCTGATCTTCCAAAAGCCCCAAGGGCAGATGGCGGCCCTGATCCGATTTTTTGCCATCGGGCAACTCTTGCTCGATTTCGCGTTTGTCCCGCTCGCTGTTCTTGGCGACGCAATCTGGCAATCGAAGCACTTTTACTGGCCCGGCCTGCCCTTTCTGGACTTTTTCCTTCCATTGCTTGCCGGCACGTTCCTGATTCTTCAAGTATCGCTGCGAAGTGAGGATGCGCCGGCCGGCTCTCAGGAGTGGAGCAAGACGGTACCGGCAAAGGCGTGAGCCCAATTGGCATTGATTGAATTCCGGCGTCAGCTGAAGCCGCGATCCGGCGCTGGCCGCCCCGTGCGACAGCTGGGCCCTCGGTCCATTAACCTAGACGGTTGAGCTTGAGGAGCCTCCTCACAATGACCGAGATCCTGCAGGAAGACTTCATCCAGAGCGTTGCGGGCGCGCTGCAGTACATCAGTTACTACCACCCCGAGGACTACATCACTTCGCTTGCCAAAGCCTACGAGCGCGAGCAGTCACCTGCGGCCCGCGATGCCATGGCGCAGATTCTCATCAACAGCCGGATGTGCGCCGAAGGCCATCGGCCCATCTGCCAGGACACGGGCATCGTGAATGCCTTCGTCAAGCTCGGCCTGGACGTGCGCTTTGTTGCCGCGCCGGGAGAGGAGTTGAAAGACCTGCAGCAGATGGTCGACGAAGGTGTGCGCCGCGCCTATCTTGATCCCGATAACAAGCTGCGCGCCAGCGTTCTGGCCGACCCAGCCGGCAAGCGCAAGAATACCCGCGACAATACGCCGGCCTGCGTCACGGTCGAACTTGTCCGCGGCAATACCGTCGAAGTCACCGTGGCCGCGAAGGGCGGCGGATCGGAGGCCAAATCGAAGTTCGCCATGCTGAACCCGTCGGATTCAGTGGTCGACTGGGTACTGAAAACGGTGCCAACGATGGGCGCCGGATGGTGCCCGCCGGGCATTCTTGGCATTGGCATTGGAGGCACAGCCGAAAAAGCCATGACGCTGGCCAAGCAATCGCTCATGGATCCCATCGACATTCAGGAGCTCGCCGCGCGGGGCGCCAAAACGCGCGCCGAAGAGTTGCGCCTCGAGCTGTTCGACAGGGTGAACCGCCTGGGCATCGGCGCGCAGGGCCTGGGCGGGCTGACCACGGTGCTCGACGTGAAGGTGCTGGACTATCCTTCTCACGCGGCGAACCTGCCCGTCGCGATGATTCCGCAATGCGCCGCCGATCGTCACGCGCACATCGTTCTCGACGGTTCCGGGCCGGTATTTCTCGATCCGCCTTCGCTCGATGCCTGGCCCAAGCTCACCTACGATCCGACCGGCGCGCGCCGCGTGAACCTCGACACGGTGACGCGCGCTGAAGTTTCCACCTGGAAACCGGGAGAGGTGTTGCTGCTCAACGGGAAGCTTCTCACCGGCCGCGACGCGGCGCACAAGCGCATGAGCGACATGCTCAAGCGCGGCGAGAAGCTGCCCGTCGATTTCCGCAACCGTTTTATCTATTACGTGGGACCTGTGGATCCAGTACGCAACGAAGTTGTTGGCCCTGCCGGCCCGACCACGGCCACGCGCATGGACAGCTTCACGCGCCGGATGCTGGCCGAGACCGGTCTGCTGGGCATGGTGGGCAAGGCCGAGCGCGGCCCCGAAGCCATCGACGCCATTCGCGAGTTCGAGGCCGTGTATCTGATCGCCATCGGGGGCGCGGCGTATCTGGTCTCGAAGGCGATTCGGGGCTCGAGATTACTGGCCTTCGGCGATCTCGGCATGGAAGCGATTTACGAATTCGAAGTGAAGGATATGCCGGTCACGGTGGCCGTTGATGCGCGTGGCGTCAGCGTACACCAGACCGGCCCCGCCGAGTGGCAGCAGCGGATAGCCGGCCTACCCATCCTGCAGTGAGGCAGGGAGCAAGGGAGCGAGGAAGCGAGGGAACACGATGTACGAGATCATCCTCAAGCGCTTCGACCACCCCGACGAGGTGCGCACCTTCGAGAAGGGTAAATTCGAGATCGTGCATATCGGCGGCATGACGATTGGCCGCGCCACCTATGAGCCGGGCTGGAAATGGTCGGAGCATGTGGGCCGCGCGCTAGGCAAGAAGAGCTGCGATGTTGAGCACATCGGGCTTGTCGTCGCAGGCCGAGCAACCGCCGCGATGGACGATGGACGGATCGTCGAGATGAAGGCCGGCGACATCTTTTTCGTCGAGCCCGGCCACGACAGTTGGGTTATCGGCAACGAGCCCTATGTCTCACTGCACCTGCTGGGAGCCAGCGACTATGCCGCGCATAAGTAACGCGGTCGCGTCAGCTCCGGTCCTTTGGCAGGCTGCTGCAGCAGGCCAGCGCAGCTACACTGGGACGCGGCTGAGATGGGTGGATATTCATGGCTGATTCTTCCGCTTGGAAGAAGTACCTTTATCGATTTCTGTTCCTTGGTTTTCTCATAGGCTTCGGAATTTATATCCGTTCGCTGTATCTCCCACCCCCGGCTCCCGTGCTGCTCACTTTACCTCCTGCCAATCCGGCTTCTGACGGTTCATACCCCGAGTTGCTTATCCACTACGCTCCCGCTGGATCGGGGCATCCGCCATTTGAAGTCTCATATACGAGGAATTCGCCTTCACTGACGCACGACTCGCCAGTGAACCAGTTTGAGGTGAACCTCAGCTCGGGAAAGTTGATCGTGAGGCAGACAGACCTTTTCGACGCCCGGGCAATACCCATCTCACTCACGCGCACATACGACTCATTCAGTTCGAAAACTCAATCATTCGGCTTCGGCGCGAGCCAGCCGTACGATGTGTACCCTACCGGATCGCGTTACCCTTACACGTATATTGATCTGGAGCTGGAGGATGGCGAATCCGTTCATTTCGAAAGGATTTCTAAAGGCGTCGGGTATGCCGATGCGGTTTATGAACACAGGGCCACCTCCTCACGGGAGTTTTTTGGAGCGCGCATCCATTGGAATGGAGATGGATGGAGTCTATCGCTCCCAGACGGCAGCACATTTGTCTTCCCCGAGTCTTACTCCGCGAAGACGCCCGCGCAAGCAGCAATCAAGGAAATCCGAAGCGCAACAGGAGAACGCATCGAGGTACATCGAAGTCGCAACGGGGAAATCGAGAGCGTCGTGTCGTCGTCAGGCCACCGAATCGATTTTTCTCGCGACGATTCAGACCGCATCAGCGGGGCGCGCAACGACTTGGGAGCTGGTCGGGAGTATACCTACGACTTCGAGGGGCGCCTCGCGGCTGTCTCGGACGCGAATTCGATTTTGTACCAGTTTGGGTACGTCGACGGTCTCATGACACGCTTCATGGACGGAAGCGGAAACGAGATTCTCGGGATTGCCTACGACCGCGGCAGAGTCGCAAAGGTGCAACTGGCGGGCGGGGATATGTATCGCATCACATATGACATTGACTCTCAGAACCACGTCGTTCTGACTGATGTCCTTGGCCCCGACGGGACGACGAAAGAGTTTCGTTTCAACTGACGCTTCGATTCGCGCGATCGCCTGAAAGACATCGCGTGGGCGAACGGCCCGAACTGCCTACGAACGAGCTGAAGGCAGAGAGTTGAAGGCTGATAACTGCTCACGCGCGCGTCAGGTAGCCCATGCCATCGAGCACGCCGCGCATGAAGGCGAAGCTCTCGACGACGCCGGGCATAGGATCGTCGGGGTGAATCTCGTACTCGAGATCGACGAAGCCCTTGTAGTCGATCTTGATGAGAGCCTCGAAGATCTCGCGGAAGGGAAGAATGCCTTCTCCGACGGGGACCTGGCTATCCCTGTCTGCGAAGCTGGTCAGGTCCTTGGCGTGCAGGTTGTAGAGGCGCGGCCCCAGGGCATGGATCGCCTCAACCAGATTGGCGCCGGCGCGCGCCGAGTGGCCGATATCGAGGCAGCAGCCGATGCGCAGGTCCATGTCTTTGACGATGCGGAGGACGTCGAAGGCTGAGGGATAGGTTTTGTCTTCTGGGCCATGGGGGTGGATGGCGATGCGTATGTCGTACTCGCGGACAAACCTTTCGATGCGCGGAAGCGTGGTGGGCGCGGGATCGCCGGCCACAATCACGTTGATGCCGGCCCGCTTGGCATATTCGAACTTAGCGCGGATGTCGTCGTCTTCGTCCTTAGGAAAGTACACAGTTCCTACAGCGTGCAGTTTGATTCCGGCGGCTGCGTAGTCGGCGAGCGCTTGCGCTTCGGCAGCCGGTTCCATGGGCAGATGATCTTTGGCGTCCTTGCAGTTCAGGTCCGCGACATGAATCTGCTTCATGAAGCCAATGAGCTGCTCGCGCGTGAAGTTGCGGAAGGTGTAACTGGCGAGGCCAAGCTTGACCGGCGAAGGTTTGCCGGAAGCCGGAACCGCCTGGGCTGCGGCTGGAGCGGCACTCGAAACTGCGCACGCAGCAGCGGCTGCGCCGATCTCAAGAAAGTTGCGGCGAGAGATGGAGTTCACTTGGGGCCTCTTCGGTCGGACCGAACCATTTTACAGGCCGGGGGACCAGAGGCCAGGAAACAGGGGACGGTCTCTGATCTCCAGTCTCTGACTCGATTCATCACTGCTTGCCGAAGCGGTAGGTCATCCCGGCAGTAAATCCGCGGCTGGCCTGTATCGTCGTTCCAAATCCGGTGAAGAAATACTCGGGCGCCAGCTTGAAGCTGATGCCGGGGGTCAGATTGTATTCACCCAGAATGGCCGCGCTGATAGCAAAAGAGGCGCCGCTCGGATAAAGGAGGCAGGCGCCGGTTTGCCCAGGAGGCGGACAAAGATTCTTGAGGCCGTTGGTATCGCCCTCGAAGTTGCCATACGAGGGTCCTCCCAGGATGCGGCCGCTGATCGCGTACCGGGGCTGTATATAGAAGCGGTAAACGGGCCCGAGCATCAGATCGTACTGGCTGATGGCAGGCCGCGTCATTTGGCTGCCATACCAGTTGGGCCCCACATAGGCGGTGCCGAAGTAGCCGCGGGCGTCAAGTGTATAGCCGAGACGCTCGTTGCGGAACTGGGTGAGGCCGGTTTCCCACGAGTAAAAAGTGAGGCGCTGCCGGCTGGGACCCGGCGTGAAGCGCAGATAGCCCATGTCGAGGTACGACTCCCATTTGTGGTCATAGGCGTCGTGGATTGCCGTTGCGCGGCGCTGTTCGCGGCGCTGCCGGATGCGTTGCTGCACGCTGACCTGTCCTGGCGTCTCGGCAGGCGGCGTGGGATTGGTCTGCGAGCTCGAAGTGGAGTTTTGCGCCTGATCCTGTGAGGGATTGGATGGGGAGATGTTCGCAGTCTGGGCCAGGATCATGGGGATTGCCGGCAAAGTGACGGCCAGCAAAAAGGTATAACGGCGAAATAAGTGCATCGGGTTCGAAATTCCTCCACGGGAGTGCGGAAGCACCTGGTGCGGCCGTCCGGCAGCCGGGGGCCTTGCCTGGTAATGGGGCTCGTTGAAGTGCTCCCCCCATCTGGTATTAAACCACCTGGAGGGAGGCTTGTGCGAAGCGCGATTCGCGATCCTATGCGAAGATGGAACACGATCAGGAACGCCGGCTCCAAAGGATGCAACTGACCAATGCATTTTGGACGTACGGCGAGGGAAAGAAGCACCGCAGGCAGTTAATCAATGGCTCGCAGATCTGCCTGCAATTGCTCTTGGTCGAAGCCGCTGGGCGCGCCTTTTGCCGCCAGCCAATCGGCACTGAGCAGCGTGTGCGCCTCGTCGCAATACCTGTTCCAGAAGGCAATCGTCATGGTCTTCAGCTCTCCCCATGTAATGCAGGTAAAGCTCTTTTCATCGTAACTGGGGACGAAGACACAATGGCCGCCCCAGCTGCCCGGCGCGGCTTTGGTGCCGCTCGAGTTCTCTATGTCCCACACGTCCTGCGATTGTGCGGTGAGGGGAAGATTGAGGCCAATGTAAACGCCGCCGAAGAGGGCAATCGACTGGCGTACCTGGTCGAGGTTGTTCGGGGCGGGATCAGCAAAGGCCATCAGCAGGTGCCCGGCGAGGCCCTGCTTCTGCCAGTTGTTGAGGACTTCTAATTCAACACCGCCTTTGTCGGTTCTCGCGTTGCCGGCTACGTAGCCGTCCCAACGCTCGTAGTAGCATTCGATTGTCGCGTCAGGCACTGTAACCATGGCGCTAGTGTTGGCGGTGAACACCTGGATAGCGTGGGCGGCGCCGGCGATGGTGCAATCACCGAGCTTATCGTTGAGCATCATGCCCCAGGAGGCGATGCCATTGGTCCAATCGGCCGAGGCCGGTGGAGGGGGTAAGCCCGGAGTGAGATAGCGCGCCAAGGCAAGAGTCGGCGTGTCAGTTTTGATCGCCTTGCGACCGAGTTTCATTTTTGAGTGATCTGCCATGGAATGAATCCTTTCGAGCCACAGGAGCACAAGGCACACGACTGCGATGGAGCGCGCGCCCCGCATTTTCAAATTTGTAAGGGTGGCTGAATATGATTGTGACAGGATCGGCGAAATGATCTGAACAGTTTTGCAGCGATTTTTTCAGGAAGATTTGGTGCGCAGTTTCGGGACGTAACTGCATTTAGAATCAGGAAGAATGGAGGAATCGGGATCGATGTGGCGCATTCTGTTTGGAATTCTGCTGGGCTTGACACTGGCTCCGCTGCTGGTCTACGGGTGGGTCCGTTACGGCCACCCGCCGGTTGCCGTCGCCGACAGACCGCTGCCTTTCGAGCGCGAGATTACGCATGCCCCGCTCAACGCCCGCATCGATCGCGAAATGCCGAAAACCGCGCCGATTGATTCGGATGAACAGAACCTCGTCGCAGGGGCGCAGATATATCACGACGACTGTGCCGCGTGTCACGGTTTCTACGGCAAACCATCCAAATTCGCGGGGCATATGTATCCATCGGCTCCGCAGCTTTGGGCAAAGCATCGCAACAGCGACGTGGTTGGCGTAAGCGACGACCCGCTGGGAGAGACCTTCTGGAAGGTGGACAACGGCATTCGCCTCAGCGGCATGCCCGCATTTCACGATGTGCTGAGCCAGACTGAAATCTGGCAGGTATCGCTGCTGCTGGCGAATGCAGATAAGCCTCTGCCGCCGGCCGCATTGCCCCTGGTTCGCGGGGAGGAGACAGCGGCGGCGACTCCTGGCTCAACCGCGTCGCAGCAAAAGCCTTAGAGCAGCTGGAATTCGCACCAGACGCAATTCAGTTGCGGAAGGAAAAGTCGATGAGCCTGGTGGATTTGCTGAAAAAAGGATTCGGCTACGTTCTGCTGAGCATGGGTGTATCGCGTCCGCAGCCAAAGCCGAAAGCTGCGCCCCGGCCGGATCCAAGGCAGGGCTCCGGCCAATAGAGCATCGCGGAATTCCATTGCTCGCCGCGGGTTCTACCCGGCTTCAGTACCGTTTGTTCGACCATGCCGATAGATCGATCATGGTTTCACCCATGAGATTTGGCACCCTGATCGAAAAAATCGTTGTCCAATAGGGGACGTTTCTCGGTCCCGGCTGGGGGCCCCGGTTGAAGCGCAGACTTCCCCGTACAATGGAGAAGAAGGCTTACCGCACTGAGCCCATGGCGGACAAAGAAGACAAACAAGCTTCGGGAAACGGCGCACAACCGACGTCTCCGAAGCGCGAGGAAGAGGCCGTCGGCAAGGTTTACGACTCGCGGCTGATGCGCCGGCTGGGCCGCTATGTCCGGCCCTATTGGCTGCACGCGACGGTTGCCTCGGTTGCAGTTTCTCTCAAGTCTCTCTGCGACGTGGCCGGACCGATCCTGATGATGGTGGCTGTTGACCGCTATCTGACTCCACCGCAAGCGGTCCGTGACCCGTCGAATGCCGTAGCGCACTGGGTAGCCAACAGCAGCCCGCTTGCCCGGTCGCTTCCTATGGCGCCGGCGCAGGGTATTACGCGCCTGGCTGAGATCTATGCGGTCATGCTGGTGGCGGCCTACCTCTTCCAGTTCATCCAGGTCTACCTGATGCAGTGGACCGGCCAGAAGATCATGTTCGATCTACGCCGCGAGATCTTCCGTCACATGCAGAGCATGCACGTCGGATTCTTTGACGTGCATCCTGTCGGCCGTCTTGTCACGCGCCTCACTTCGGACGTCGACGCCATCAACGAGATGTTCACCGATGGCGTACTGGCGATCGTGAACGATATCTTCATGCTGACGATAATGGCCGCCGTGATGATCGCCATCAGCTGGTGGCTGGCATTGCTGGCTTTTGCGGTGCTGCCGCTCATTCTAATCGTTACGCGCCTCTTCCGCGACCACGTGCGCGAGAGCTACCGGCGCGTGCGCACCGCCATCGCCCGCATCAACAGCTTTACCCAGGAGCACATCTCGGGCATGAGCGTAGTGCAGCTCTTCAATCGCGAGGAGCGCGCCTACAAGGACTTCGAGGCGGTCAACCGCCAGCACATGGTCGCCTTCAAGGACACGATCTTCGCCTACGCGCTCTATTATCCGGCTGTGGATTTTCTCTCTTCGGTAGCGATAGCGCTGGTGATCTGGCGCGGGGGATTTGGTGTCATTCACCTGCCTCCCACGGTCACCATCGGCGTGCTCATCATGTTTACGCAGTTCTCGCTGCGGTTCTGGCGCCCGATCCAGGACCTGAGCGACAAGTACAACATCCTGCAGGCGGCCATGGCTGCCTGCGAACGCATCTTCAAGCTAATGGATTCAGCTCCGGAGATCGTTAGTCCTGCGCACCCGCTGCGAGGCAACGGATCGAACCGGATTGAGTTTGATCATGTCTGGTTCACTTATCAGAGGCTGAGCGAGGAGCAGAAAGCCGCGATTGCCAGGATTCAGGAGGCTGGCGCGGCCAACGGCGATCTGGCGAAGTTAGGCGATATCGAGTGGATCCTCAAAGACGTTTCGTTCACCATTGAGCCGGGACAGACTGTGGCGATCGTCGGCCACACCGGTGCCGGCAAAACCACGCTCACCAGCCTGATGATGCGTTTCTACGAGGTGACAGCAGGGCGCATTCTGCTGGACGGAATCGATCTGCGCGAGCACGATCTAACCGAGCTGCGCCGCCATTTTGCTGTGGTCCTGCAGGATCCGTTCCTCTTCACCGGCACAATCGCCGAAAACATCCGTTTTGGCGACGCAACGATCAGCGACAAAACCATGCGCCGAGCGGCCCGCGATGTGAACGTGCTGGACTTTATCGAGAGCCTGCCCAAACACTTCGACGAGCCGGTGCGGGAGCGCGGCAGCTCGCTTTCCACGGGACAGAAACAGCTCATCAACTTCGCCCGCGCGCTGGCCTTTAATCCCCGCATTCTCATCCTCGACGAAGCCACTTCAAGCGTTGATACCGATACGGAGCTTCGCATTCGCGGGGCTCTGGAACGCATGGTCGAAGGCCGGACGAGTGTTTTGATCGCACACCGGCTTTCCACGGTGCAGCGCGCCGACACCATTCTCGTCATGCACAAAGGCGTGCTGCGCGAGATGGGCTCGCACCAGGAACTGCTGGGACAGCGCGGGCTCTACTGGAAGCTTTACCAGTTGCAGTACAAGGACCAGGAGTTGGGCGCGCTGGCGCCGCCGAGCGCCGAGCCGTCAGCCGCGCCGGCCATCTGAACGACAAACCCGGAAAGGGGAGTGACCTTCAGTTCCGGAAAAGAAGTACGCACCTCACGATATGATGGAATCTGATCGTTTTCCACCGATCCGAGCAATTTCAGACAACCAAGAAACATGACTACGCTTCGACAAGTCGAGCTGTTCGACACCAGTCTTCGTGACGGACTGCAGCAGCCCGATCTTGAAATCTCGGTGCCGAATGCCGTGCTGCTGTTGCAGCGCATGGCGGCCTTTGGCGTGCGCTACGCCGAGATCGGCTTTGCCGGCGCGAACCAGTTCGTCTCGGACCTGACCTCTGCTCTTGCTTCAGTGGATACCGATGGCATGCAGCTGGCGCTTTTTGGACGCACGCGGGGCCGAGGCGCCAAGGTCGAGACCTGGCCCGATCTCGAATTCATCATCCGCCACAAGCGCCGTGTCCCCATCGCCGTGGTCGTTGTCAAGTCCCGCTTGCTTGACGTGGAGCGGTCGCTTGGCGTCACTCCCGATGAAAACCTGCTGATGATCTGGGAGACCATCGAGCATCTGCACGCAAACGGCCTCGAAGTGATGGTCGATCTCGAACATGCTATGGACGCCTGCTGCGGCCGCGCGGAAAACGGCATCTCCTGCGAGAGAGATTATGCGGACCGCACCTACTACCACTTTCGCAAGCTTGTTGACCAATGCGTGCAGCAAAAAGTGAGCCGCATCGTGGTGTGCGACACCAATGGAGGCGCCAGCCCGGAAGAAGTCACAGGTGTCATCGAAGTTCTCACGCGCGAGTTTCGCGCGATGAAATTCGGCTTTCATGGCCATACCGATCGCGGGCTGGGCGTTGCCAACACGCGCGCCGCGATCCTAGCTGGCGCGGTTCAGGTGCAGGGGACGCTCATCGGAACCGGCGAGCGTTGCGGCAACGTGAATCTCACAACCGTAATCGGGGCCATGCAGCTTCGCGGTGAGGCCGAATTCGTTCCGCCCGCTTCGCTCAGCGGCCTGACTAGCCTCGCGCATTCGGCCTACGCTGCGTTTGGTCTGGAGGCTCCGCACAGCACGCCCATCGTCGGCGCCGGAGCGTTCGGCACCTGGGCGGGCATGCATGGGTCAAGCGAGCGCAAGAATCCGGGCGCGTATCTTTGGTGCGATCCGGCGCAAATCGGCGCCAGCCCCACCATCGGCGTCAACGCGCAGTCCGGCAAGGCCAACATCATTCTGCTGTCTGAGTCGCTCGGCGTCGAACTCGATTCCGCACGGGCGCAGGCGCTGATCGATGCCAACCAGGCGATGATCGAGGGCGGCGGCTTCACCACCAGCGAAGTCTCTTTCCGCCTGGCCTGCATGAGAGTGCTGGGCACGTTGCCCAACTGGTTCAGCGTGAAGAGCTGGCGCGTCCACGACGAATCCGACGAAGCCGGCGGGCGCTATATCCAGGCTCACGTGGCGCTCACGGTCGGCGAGTCCAAAGTGGCCACCTCGCGGGCCGAAGGCGCAGGCCCGGTGGACGCGCTCACCAAGGCGATGCGCATGAAACTCGACAGGCAATATCCGGCGCTTGCCGAGATGCGCCTGGGGACATTTACCGTAGCTGCACTGGACATTGCGGCGCACGACTCGGCCGCGCATGTGCGCGTCACCGTCAGCTTCAACGCCGACGGCCACGAGCCGTGGATCACCGCCGGGGTAAGCAGCGACTTGAACCAGGCTGCGCTGATGGCGATTGTGGACGGGTTCCAGTATTGGCTGTTGATCCGGTCAAGTGAGAATGCGAATTCTTCAAAATCCCTCGCTGATGTCCAGCAGCCGATTTCCTACTGATTCGACAAGCCTTCCGCGACTCTCAGGCTCGACTTTTTTCCCACCGCTCCAAAATCGGCACGGCCCGTTGCGCCGATTTGCCGCGATTGGGACGCCGTTTAATGTCGAGTGACATCGCTCACAGCCCTCCAGGAAAACCAGCCGCAAACTTGGTTTCAATCCAGCGGGCAGTTGCATCCCGTCCGGAGTGGTTCCGGTGTTCTCGGTGCTGTATTCCTCCCGTGATCTGCCGATGACGCGTTTTTGGAACGAATTGCAGGTGGAAGCCGTAGCTTTCAGGTCACTGCGAGTCACAGCGAGTGGTGACAAAGCAAGGTTGAAAGATCCGGCAGAATTCCAAAGACGGCGTCGGTCTCGTGGAAAAGCCACGGAAGGAGAACCAGCATGTCCCCCTTTACTCTCGAACAGACTGTTGACCAGTTCACCGGCGTCGAGGTCCCGGGTCCTGGAACCCGTTTCATTGAGGAGCAGCAGGAACACCTTCTTGCCGCAGAGGTGGAAGAGCTGGCTGGATTGCGCTTCGGAATCGTTCTTACCGCGAAGTGGGAATCGGATCCCGAGGAGGAGCATGAACACCGCAAGGAGCTTCGCGCTGAGCTCGACAGCCTGCGCGCCCGCTACTACGACAAGATCGACCAGATCGCGATGAAATTTGGCGTTGCCATTGCCATGCAAGTGAAAGAAGAGGTCGAGCGCCGAGTCACGCTTCCGCTGCGCACCGGCTTCGCGGGTCTGCTCGGAGGCGCAGACAACAATTGACCGGAAATCTCCGCTTTTAACCCGAGCGAATCCCGAGCACAAACAAAAAGGCCGCCCCGAACCTGAGGCGGCCTTTCTCATTCGAACTTCCGAGTTTCTTACCGCGCAGCGAGCGAAGGCCGCGGATCGAGCGAGCCATTGGCATAGCCCTTGGCCATTTCCGCAATCGGGATCGGCTGGTAGTCGCCTGCGTGGCCGGCCTGGCCGAACTCCGTCATGCGCGCTGCCACAACCTTAGCCATGGCCTCGCGCGCCGGCTTCAGGTAGTCGCGCGGGTCGAACTTCTCCGGCGTTTCCCAAAACACCTTGCGAATTGCACCAGTGATGGCGAGGCGATTGTCGGTGTCGACATTGATCTTGCGCACGCCGTTACGAATGCCGAGCTGGATCTCCTCGATGGGAACGCCCCACGTCTGCTTCAGTTTGCCGCCGTATTGGTTCACGATGTCCTGCAGTTCTTTGGGCACCGAGGAACTGCCGTGCATCACCAGGTGGGTGTGCGGCAGTCGCTTGTGGATCTCGATCAGCACGTTCATCTTGAGAACAGAGCCGTCGGGCTTCTTGGTGAACTTGTAGGCGCCGTGGCTGGTGCCGATGGCGAGGGCCAATGCGTCTACGCCGGTGCGCTCGGCAAATTCTACCGCCTGGTCGGGATCGGTGATGTGCTCGAGTCCTGAGCCACCCGCGCCATGACCGTCTTCGACGCCGCCCAGCACGCCAATCTCGCCTTCGACCGTTACGCCGCGCTCGTGAGCGTAATCGACCACCTTGCGCGTCACTTCTACATTCTCTTCAAATGTCGATGGCGTTTTGCCGTCTTCCTTCAGCGAGCCATCCATCATCACCGATGTGTAGCCCAGCGCGATCGCGCTCTTGCAGGTCTCAAAGCTGTTGCCATGATCCTGGTGCATGGCGATGGGAATGCCAGGATTGAGTTCGGCTGCTGCCTGAATGAGCTTGAAAAGGTAGAGATCTTCGGCAAACGCGCGCGCGCCGCGGCTGGCCTGCACAATCACCGGCGACTTGGTCTGCTTTGCCGCCATCATGATGGCCTGAATCTGCTCCATGTCGTTCACATTGAAGGCGCCAACGCCGTATTGGCCTTTTGCGGCCTCATCGAGGAGCTGCCGCATCGTCACTAATGGCATAGAAATTCTCCTTTATGGTGGCTCTCGCTGAAACTTTGCGAAGCCAAAGTCGTTTCCGGCTTCGCCTCAGTGCTCAGATCCCGTTGGAATGGAAGGGAGCCCCGCCGCGGGAACCGCAATCATCCCTATGGTAGCAGAGAGGTGCAAGCAGAAAATGCGGTGCCGAGCACTCGTCGCAACCCGTTGGTATCAATACGGGAAATCAGTTTCCCAGCAGTTCCGAATTCACAGGAAACGATGGACTTCAGAATCACCAGAACATCCCTCGATCTGCCAACCGCCGCCTGGTCTGCGCGACGCCGCGCTTACGCGTACGTTACCTGGCCGAGGATGACCCGACGGTTGGCGCCCGTTGCCGACGGCACATTTCCCGGGAGTCGATGCCACGTTTGCCAGGCGAGCAGCGCAAACGCCGCAGCCTCCTTCGCCGCCGCCGGCATGCCCCATTTGTCGCTCGTGGACAATGAGCACCCGAGCGATTCGAGACGCGCTCCCAGCATTCCCATCAGCGTGCGATTTTTCGCTCCCCCGCCCGAAACGATGAAGTCCACGCCTCTGCTCCCCAATCTCGGCGCAGCGAATCTCGTGTAACCGAACAGGATCGTTTCCGCTGTCAACGCCGTCGCCGTTGCCAGCGCATCTTCCGGTTTCTTGCTGATGCGCCGGCACGCGGCATGAAACTCGGCTGCATATTCGCGCCCGAACTGCTCGCGCCCCGCCGTTTTGGGTGGCTTCAACCAGAAATAAGGATCTTGTAACGCATCCTCCAGTACCGCCACAAGGACAGCACCCGTTGCGGCCAGAGCGCCAGAGCGGTCGTACGGTTTGTCGAAAAGCCTTTGCGCAAGCCAGTCGATCACCATGTTGCCCGGCCCCGTATCAAAAGCGATCACACCGCCTGTCTTCGCCCCCGCCGGAATGGCTGTCAGATTTGCGATGCCGCCAATGTTCTGCAGCACCCGCCCCTGCTTGGCACCGGCAAACATGACGTAGTCAAGCAACGGCACCAGCGGCGCGCCCTGTCCGCCGGCAAGCATGTCGGCCGGGCGGAAGTTCGATACCACCGGTACGTTAAGCGCCCAGGCGATCGCCTGCGCCTCCCCCGCTTGCCACGTGCAGGCAAACTTGCGTCCGGCATACCGCTCCGCCCGTGGCTGGTGATAGAGCGTCTGCCCGTGGCATCCGACCAGATCGAGTTTTACCTTGTGCTTCGCTACTGTTGCGCGCACCGCTTCGGCATACGCGAGTCCCAGCCGCCAATTCAACCGCGCCAGCTCCGCGGTTGAAGTCACCTCTGCATTCATCGCGGCGAGAACCTTTTCGCGCAATTCAGCAGGGTAGGGAAACGCTTCAAGTGCGAGAAGCTTGACCTTTGGCCACTTTCCGGCCCCAGGAATCCGCACTACGGCTACATCAACCCCGTCAGCCGACGTGCCGCTCATCACGCCTGCTACGTTCATTGGGCGCGCAGTGATCGTCTTCCTCACGCCGACTCCACAAGGGTTGGCGGCTTCGCCGGAACTCCATCCGGGACGAGGGGAACGATCGTTTCAATTGTCTCGTTGAATTGGAGAATCCGCGCCCGCAGCGCCTCGAAATTCTTTTCACTCAGCGCTGCCGGCATCTTCGCCGGAAATGTTCTCGCGCAGAGCTTGGCCGTTCGCCGTGCCCGCTCCAACAGAATCTTGCGAAACGCCGCCGAATGTTCCGCCTCGGCGACGAGCGCTTCGTAGGCCAGCAGAATCGGCTCGGGGTGGTGGCAAATCTCCACCAGATCCGACCCGGTGCGGATCGCGGCCACGGCTGCTTCGTGGATTGGCATGAACTTCAGAATCCCTCCCATCTCCAGGTCGTCAGACAGAATGATGCCGCGGTAGCCGATCCGCCTGCGGAGAATCTCACCAATCCAGAACCTGGAAACGCTGGCCGGAAGCTTCTTGCCGGGCGTATTCGGGTACGCCGCGTGGTTCATCATGATGATCGGCATCTCGCTGTGCAACTGGCGGTAGGGTACAAGATCCTCGTTCCACATCTTGTCCCAGTTGCGTCCGATGGCCGGCGTCTCCACATGCGTATCGAGCGTACCGCCTCCCAGGCCAGGGAAGTGCTTGCCGCATCCCACGACACCGCCTGACTTCAATCCTGCAAAGAAACCGCGCGCATAGTCGATCACGTCGGCCGGAGCGGCTGCCGGGCAGCGCGTACCCAGCACTTCAGCCGAATCGGGCAGTGCCAGGTCCACCATCGGCGCTAGCGACGTATTGAATCCGAATGCGCCCACCGCCCGCGCCACCAACTCGCCGTGCTGGCGCGCCAGTGATCTCTTTACGGTCCGCAGCATCGCGGTGGCCACGGACTGCGCCGAAGGAATAGGAGCTAGCGCCAGATTCAACCGGTTTACCGTCCCGCCCTCGACATCAACAAACGTCGGACTGTGCGGGCAGCAAAATGACACTGCCTCGCTCAGCATGGAGCGTGTCTGCTTCACATCGGCAATGTTGCGCCGGTACAAGATGATTCCCGCCGGCCGGATCAGCTTGAGCCAGGCTCGCTCCATCGCCGTCAATTCCTTGCCCCCGAGGCCCACAACCAGCAGGCTCCCAGCGGCGTTTCGCAAACTTTCGGTCATGCCTTCGTCCTCAGAAACTTCCGGCGATCTGCTTTCAGCCATCAGCAAAACCGTTAGCCGGCATGGAGGCTGAGATGCAGTTCCGATCCCTAGTCCTTGTGTCCCTCAACCCCGGTCTTCTTCAATTCCCGCTGCAGTTCTTCAAGTAAATTCAGCGCCTGGAGCGGCGTCAGCGAGTTCACGTCCGTCGATTCGATCCGCTCCACAATCCGTTGCGAAAGCGGCGTGAAGATCGTCAATTGCATTGGCTCCGCCTCCGTTTCCACCTGCACGCTTTGCCGCTCTTGTCTTTCATGCTGGCGCAGCACGTGCTTGGCACGCTCGATCACCGCTGGCGGTAGTCCTGCCAGCCGCGCCACTTCAATGCCGTAGCTTTTGCTGGCCGCGCCGGGTTCAATGTGATGCAGAAAAACGATCCCGCCGGGCGATTCCTTGACCCCCACGCGAAGGTTCCTCACTCGCGGCAGTTTCTCGGCCAACATGGTCAGCTCGTGGTAATGCGTCGCGAACAGCGTTCGCGCGCCGACTTCCGCATGCAGATACTCGACTGTCGCCCAAGCCAGCGAAAGTCCGTCAAACGTCGCCGTGCCCCGGCCCATTTCGTCGAGAAGAATCAGCGACCGGCGCGTTGCCGTATTCAAAATCGTCGCCGTCTCGGTCATCTCAACCATAAAGGTCGACCGGCCCCGCGCCACGTTGTCGCTGGCGCCGATCCGCGTGTAAATGCGATCGACCAGCCCAAACCGCATGGAGTCTGCGGGGACGAAGGATCCCATCTGGGCTAAAAGAACGAGCATCGCCGCTTGCCGCAGGTATGTGCTCTTGCCGCCCATGTTCGGCCCGGTCACCAGGAGCAGGCACGGTCCGGACTGGCCGGCATCCAGGTACAAGTCATTGGCAATGAATCCCCCTTCGCGAGCTTCTTCCATCCATTGCTCGATCACGGGATGCCGCGCGGCAGAAGCCTCAAGCACCGGTTCTTCGACCAGCTGGGGCCGCACGTAGCGGCGCGCGGCCGCCAGATGCGCAAAGCTGGCCAGCAGATCAGCTTCGGCCACAGCCGCCGAACTGCGCCGGATTCTCCCCGCAGCCTCTAACACGCTCGTCCGCAGCTCGGCAAAGATTCGCTTTTCAATCTCGACGCAACGGTCGTGGGCGGTGAGAATCTTCCGCTCGTACTCCTTCAGTTCTGGAGTCGTAAATCGTTCGGCATTCACGAGCGTCTGTTTCCGCTCGTAATCGGCTGGCGCCAGCGCCAAATTTGCTTTGGTGATCTCGATGTAATAGCCAAAGACCGAGTTGTAGCGCACTTTCAGCGAGCCAATGCCGGTGCGCTGCCGTTCGCGGTCCTCAATGGCCGCGATCGCCTGCCGGCCCGACGTCGATACGCTGCGCAGGTCGTCGAGCTCGACGTCCTCGCCAGCGGTTATCGCGCCGCCGTCGGCGAGCGTGAGTGGAGGCTCGGTCACAATGGTCCGCGCAATTCGGGCCGTTATGTCTTCGAGAGTGTCCAGGTGAGATGCAACTGCGCGCCATCTTGGTGCGGCCATCGCGCCGGCAGCAGCCTGGAGCGCCGGCAACTGCGCCAGGCTGGCCGCCAGGGCACGCAGGTCGCGCGGGCCGGCCGAATCGAGCGAGATGCGCGCGAGCAAGCGCTCCAGATCGAGGATTCCGGCAAACGGCCGCCGGATTTCTTCGCGCTTCAGCAGATCCTTGTGCGCTTCGTCCACTGCTTCGTACCGCGCCTCGATCTCGGGAGCGTTGTTCAACGGGCGCAGCATGGTGGCCCGCAAGAGGCGTTTGCCCATCGGCGTCCGGCACTGGTCGAGCGTGCGAAAGAGCGTCGCGCGATCATCCTGGCCAGAGAAGAGCGGCTCGACTAATTCAAGATTCCGCACAGTCACCTGGTCAAGTTCAAGGGCCGTCGAATGCTCTTCGAATTTCAGGCTGTCGATGTGCAGCGCGGGGTTCTTCTGCGTTGTCTGTACGTAATGCAGCACGGCGCCCGCGGCAATGGCCGCCGGCTCGTGGCCTTCCAGGCCGAAGCTCTGGAGGGAGCGCACGTTCAGTTGCCGCTCGACCAGCGGCACCGCAAAATCGCGCGTCCACACCCAGTCTTCCACGCGCGTTCGCGCCGGAATGCATTCCAGTCGCGCCGGCAATTCCGTGCTCGATGCCACCAGCAACTCGCTGGGGGCAGCCAGAAGCAATGCATCCACCGCTTGTGCGCGGGCCTTCTCGCCGCGAAACTCCGCGGTACGAAAATCGCCGGTTGAAACATCGAGCAGGGCCAGCCCGCAAACGGGTACGGGTTGCCCCAACCTGGAAGCGCTGTGGTTTTTGCCAGCAGGGTGAGAGGGATCCGGGTTATCCCCACTGGCTCCACGAGGATGAATGAGAGCCGGCTCATATATGGCTGCCAGGTAATTGTTCTGCTCCTGGCCGAGCGCTGTATCCAGCGCGGTTCCCGGCGTCAGAACCCGCGTCACCTCGCGGCGCACGATCTTTTTTGCGAGCCTGGGATCTTCCATCTGATCGCACAAGGCGATGCGATAGCCCTTGTGCAACAGGCGCTTCAGGTATTGCTCGACGGCATGATAGGGCACGCCGCACATGGGAACATGGCGTTCCTTGTCGCGCGCCGTGAGAGTCAGTTGCAGTTCACGGCTGGCCACGGCCGCGTCGTCGTAAAACAGTTCGTAGAAGTCGCCCATGCGGAAGAAAAGCAGTGCATCGGGATTCTGTCGCTTGGCTGTAGCCCATTGGCGCATGAAGGGGGTAAGTTCGGCCGAGGTTCTTTCAACAGCCGTCTTCTCCGCCTCCAGTGCGGTCAGCGCAAATTCCTCCTGCGCGCCATCTTTCTGGATGCTCTGACCGAAGTCTTCGCCCACCGACGAAGACAGAGGAGCCGTATGTTGGAGGTGGGAGGGCATGGCGCTGAGTCCTAGACTATCGTGCCGGCGGGCGAATTCACTACCGCTCCAGGTTGCGGAAATCCGCGCCAAACCAATTTGGGCCTGGGAGTAACTGCTCAAAAGGGAATAGCCCATTGCCGGGGCGTACGGGTAGAATCCTACCGTCGTGAATTCAGGGCTCGAAGTCTCCCCTGCTTCGTTTTCCGGGCTGAAATGCCCCAACCCAGTTCCCCAAGGAGGAATCCCTTTATGAATCAAGCAAGACGTTTGTTCGTGTGTGCCGCGTTCTCGCTCGCGCTGGTATCCATCGCCACCGCATCTTACGCTCAATCCCCGTTCGACGGCACTTGGCATATCGATCTCGCCAAGGCCAAGTTCGATCAGAAACCCTTTACCATCTATCTCAGCCAGGGCTGGTATCACTGTGTCAGTTGCACTCCGCCTTATGACATCGCAGCCGACGGGCAATTCCATCCTGTGGCCGGACAGGCGTTTGATGAAGAGAGCATTACGATTGTGGACCCGAAAACCACGAAATTCATCGACAAGAAAGACGGCAAGACGATCGGTGAATCGACAGTAACCGCTTCGGCCGACGACAAGATGCTGACCATCAAGAGCACGAGTTATCCGATGAACGGAACCGGTCCGCAAAACTCATCGGCCAGCCTCAAGCGCATCGGCACACTTCCCGCAGGCGTGCATGCGACTTCGGGCAACTGGGTGCCGCTGAAGATGGCGGACACGGAGGCTGACCTGGCCTTCACTTTCAAATCCAGCGGGGATGAGTTGACGATGACCGACCCCACCGGCGATAGCTACACAGCAAAATTTGACGGCAGCGATTACCCCTCCAAAGGAGCCTATGGAACAACAGGCGCCGTCTCATTGAAGAAGATCGATGCGCACTCCATAGAGGAGACCGACAAGCGCGATGGGAAGGTTGTCAACGTTCAGAAAATGACGGTTTCGCCCGACGGCAAAACCATGACGATTGTGTCGCACGATCCGCAGCGCGGCACCACGTCGACGTTTGTGGCAACGAAGAAGTAGGGGCGGCAGCGAAATCCGCGGGCACGCTGAACTGGCGCGTTGAGGCTGCGTGCCCGCACCCAATCAATCGTGCTGTCCCGTCCACCGGCCATGCGGCCATGCCGAGCGCGGCAGCCTGAACATAACTACAAGAACCCCATGGAGGAAGCATTCAAATGAAGTCGAATGGTTTTGTGTTTTCTGCATTGTCGATCATGGCTCTGCTCTGTCTGGCCGGGATCTCCCGCGCCCAGTCGCCTTTCAACGGTACATGGAAGACCGATTTCGCCCAAACCAAATGGGACACCAAACCGCTCGTCTTCTACATCAGCGGAGGGTGGTATCACTGCGTATCCTGCGGCACGCCATTCGATGTTGCCGCCGATGGTCAGTTCCACCCGGTGACCGGGCAATCGTACGATGAAGAAAGTGTAACCATCGTCGACCCGCATACCGTCACATTCACAACCAGGAAGGGCGGCAAAGTGACGGCCGAGTCGACGCGCACCGTTTCGGCCGACGGCAAAATGCTGATGGTGCATGTCATAGAGCATCCGATGGATAGCGATAAGCCATTGACCTTCGACATAAAGGCTAGACGTGATGGCATGCAGCATCCCGACGTTCACGCAACTTCAGGAAAGTGGATTATCGTGCAGCAGAAGGCAAGCGACGAAGCCAGCACGACCACCTACAAAGTCGATGGCGACCAGATTTCGATGACCTCGCCCGATGGCGAAAACTACACGGCAACCTTTGGCGGCGGAGACGCACCTTACAAGGGCGCCTATGGGTTCGATGCCGTGTCAGTCAAGCGGCTGGCGCCCAATAAGATCGAGGAAACCGACAAGCGCGGGGGCCAGGTCATCGACGTCAACACGATGACAATCGTCGGCAAAACCATGACGATCGTGGAGGAAAGCAAGACAACGGGACGGGTGACCACGCTGGTGGCGCACAAGCAGTAACTGGATGGAATCGGACGGCGCCGGGGCACACCTCAGGCACCGGCACCACCGTCCTCAGCGCAAAAACCCGCCCGATTGCGGGCTCGTGGCCGAACTGCCGGTGCGACCCGGCCTCGCCGTCTAAGTCGTTCAAATCGCAAAAGCAATCGCTTCCATCCATTGCTTGCGAAACTCGAGAAGGTGATTTACATCACAGTATACTGATGGGTTACAGCTTAAGGTAAGGCTGTCATGTACCTTCTCTGGCTACGAGTTGCGGCCGTTTTGTACGCTGCCGGCTGTGTCGCTGTTTTCCCGGCGGTGCTTAACAACTCTCTGGCCTGGCGCAAGAGTTGCGTTCACCTGGGCGGTCTTGCCTTCTTTTTCCACTTCGTCTCGGTCGTCGAAATGATGGTCGTCGCCCATCACTGGGTTCCGGTGAGCGTCCGCGAAATTGAATCGCTTCTTGGTTTCGCCGTTGCCGGCCTGTTCTTCCTCGTCTGGTGGATTTACGACGCGATCTCGCTGGGAATTTTCGCCTTGCCGGCAACCTTTTTCTTGGTCTTCATCCCCGCTCTGGGGCCGGGCCGCTACTCATTTCCGTCGCACCGGGTGTGGACGAGCTGGCTGATAGCGCATATTGTGGCGCTTCTGCTGGCATATGCGGCTCTTTGCTTCAGCTTGCTGGCCTCGGTGATGTATCTGGTGCAGGAGAGGCGCATCAAGAGCAAGCTCAAGACCGGAAGGACCCAGCGCTGGCAGCCTTTGGACTGGCTCCCGCCGCTGGATACCCTGGAAAGGCTGGCTCTCGCAACACTGGAGTTCGGATTCCCCTGCATGACCGTCGGCCTCCTCATTGGCTCAGTTCTGGTCGAGGAAACCTCGCTTGGCGCTTCGTACTTTCTGGATCCCAACATCATCGCCTCCTTCGTGATGTGGATTGTCTATGTGACCCTGCTTCTGCTTCGCCGCGGCGTGGGATTGCGCGGTCGCAGGGCAGCATACGTTTCCGGTGCCGCCCTTGTGGTCATGATGGGGGTCTGGGCAGTCAACTTCTTCAGCCAGGTCCACAGGTTCGGTCCCCAATGACGCTGGCAATCATTGGCGTCAACCACAAAACCGCGCCCATCGCGTTGCGCGAGCAAATCGCCATCAGTCGCGAAGAACTGCCCGATGCAACCCGCGCCCTGGCGGCCACGCCGGGGGTTTGCGAATGCATGATCGTCTCCACCTGCAATCGCGTGGAACTGCTGGCCTTCATCGAGGAAAACGCCGCGCCATTAAGTGAATTCTTTACCAATCATTTTGGGATTAAAGCTGAGGCAATACATCCACATCTCTTCGAATACCGCGACCAGCAGGCAGTGGGCCATCTTTTTCGCATGGCTGCGAGCCTGGATTCAATGGTCGTCGGCGAGCCGCAAATTCTCGGCCAGGTGAAAGAAGCTTTTTCCGCGGCGCGCGCGGCGGGCACAGTTTCCAGCCAACTGGAGCATTTGCTGCAGAGCGCCTTCGCGGCCGCCAAAAAAGCGCGCAGCGAGACCGGCATCGGCTCCAACTCGGTCTCTATCGCTTCGGTGGCAGTCGACATGGCCCGCAAGATCTTCGGTTCACTGCAGGGGCGCACAGTCTTCCTGGTCGGCGCAGGCAAAATGAGCGAACTCGCTGCCCGCCATCTTGTCCAGCAAGGGGCCGGAGCCATCCTTGTCAGCAATCGAACTGAAGAACGAGCGCGCTCCCTGGCCGGCCAGTTTAATGGCCGCGTTATCCGCTTCGAGAAGCTTTATGAATCGGCCAGCGAAGCCGACATCGTAATCAGCTCGACGGGCGCACCCATGCCCATCTTCCGCAAGGAGCATGGTCAATCGTTCCTGCACGCTCGAAAGAACCGCCCCATGTTCTTCATCGACATTGCCGTTCCGCGCGACGTCGATCCGGAGATGAACAAGCTCGATGGAATCTTCGTTTATGACATCGACGACTTGCAGCAGGTTGCGGCCGCGCACTTGGAAGAGCGTGGCCGCCAGGCGGTCGATGCAGAAACCCTGATCGCGGCCGAAGTGGAACGCTTTCACCAGCGGCAACGCACGGTGAACGCCGCGCCGGCCATCGTCGCGCTGCAGCGCAAGGCTGAAGAGATTCGGCGCGCTGAAATCCAGAGAATCCATTCGCGGCTGGGAACGTTAACCGAGGAGCAACTGGCTGCGGTGGAGGCGCTGACGCGAGGACTGGTCAACAAGTTCCTGCATCCGCCCATGCAGGCGCTGAAACAGGCTGCGCGCGAGGGCGATTCTGACCGGCTCGATGCTCTGTGCGAGGAGTGGTCGGTATCGCCGGCTCCGCCAGCCGAGGCGGCGGCCAAGGAATCGGGCACAGATGCACGTAACCGCAGGCAAGCCGCACAAGACACGGTTCTCGAAAGCACAGGCGAGGTGCGCCATTGAACCTCCGTATTGGAAGCCGCGGATCGCAACTCGCTCTCTGGCAGGCCAACCATATTGCCGGCCTGCTGCGCGGCCAGGGCCACTCTGTCGAAATTGACGTTATCAAGACCACCGGCGATCGGATGCAGGAAGTGACGTTTGCGCAGGTCGGATCGAAGGGGATGTTCACCAAGGAAATTGAAGAAGCGCTGGCTGAAGGGCTCATCGATCTGGCTGTTCACTCGCTCAAGGATCTGCCGACCGAGCTGCCTGAGCCGTTCGTTCTGGCTGCCACTCCGGTGCGGGTCGATCCCCGCGACGTTTTCGTTTCGATCAAACACGGCACTCTTGGCGAGCTGCCGGATGGCGCCAAGGTTGGTACGAGCAGCCAGCGCCGCCGCGCGCAGCTGAAAGCCCTGCGTCCCGGCATCGACGCGGTAGAGTTTCGTGGCAATGTGGACACACGCCTGCGCAAGCTGGCGGAAGGCCACGTGGAAGCGATTCTGTTGGCCGCCGCCGGCCTCGACCGGTTGGGCAGGACCGATTGGGTGCGCGAGCGTCTGGAACCGGGCCAGTTTTGCCCTGCCGCCGGCCAGGGTGCGCTGGGCATTGAGGCCCGCAAAGGGGACGATGCGACCATTGCCGCACTTGCCTTTCTCGACCATGCCGACACGCGTTTCGCCGTGACCGCCGAAAGGGCCGCCCTTGCCGCCTTGGGCGGGGGATGCCAGGTTCCCATCGGCATTCACTGCCGGCGCGAGTTGGCCCGGGATGAAATGAGCGAAGGAGGTCAAGAAATTTTTGGCGTTGTGGCGTCGCCCGATTCCGGAGCTATAGCGCGCGTTCACCTGCGATCCCCGCTGGACATCAGTGCGGAGACCTTGGGAAGAATGGCCGCGACGGAGCTGTTTGAGGCCGGGGCCGAGCGGCTGCTGGCCGCCGCAGCCGAGTCGGCCGGCGGAGCGGCTTAGCGACGGGCGAGAACCTTAAGCGTTGAAGGGTATGGGTTCAAAGCTGTACGTTAATTCTGGTGATGTCGATGGGGGCTTTATAGCCCTGAAGATTTCAGCCGATCGTCGGGCCAACGATGAAGCGCGATGCAATCACGTATCTTTCCCTCTCCGGCCGCCGCATCCTCGTGACGCGCGCCGCGCACCAGGCGGGCAAACTGAGCGATGGACTGCGCAAGCTGGGCGCTGAATCAGTCGAAGTTCCTGTGCTGGAAATCCGCCCGCCTGCCGGCCATGATGCGATCGATCTGGCATTGCGCCGGCTTGATTCCTACGATTGGCTGATATTAACCAGCGCAAATACGGTTCGGGCATTTGCCGAACGCGCCGCGGAATTGGGTCTGCCGCTTGCGCCACATGGGGCTCTCAAGGTAGCGGCGATCGGGGAGGCGACGGCGGAGGCGGCGCGGAAACAGGGCTTGCCGGTTACGCTGATTCCCGGCGCCTACGTAGCCGAAGCGATGGTGGAGGCGCTGGCGAAGCATGCGGCCGGACAAAAGTTCCTGTTGGCGCGAGCCGAAGTCGCGCGCGATGTGATTCTGGATGCGCTGCGCACCGTCGGAGCTAAGGTGGACGTGGTAGACGCCTACCGCAACGTGCTTCCCGAGTGCGCTCCAGCGTTGTTGCGCGAAGCACTGCAACAGCCGATCGACGCCGCCACATTCACCAGTTCCTCTAGCGTGACGCATCTGGCCGAGGCCGCGCAGAAGGCCGGCGTGGCATTTCCATTCGCAGGAGTTCCGGCTGTCTCCATCGGCCCTATTACGAGCCAGGCTCTTCGGGCGGCAGGCTGGGAACCAAGTGTCGAGGCAAATCCTCACGATGTTCCGGGGCTGGTTGCTGCGGTTGCCGGCCTGTTGGCTGGTTGGTCCCCGAGCTAACGGGCGGCCAGCAACTTGTCGATTTGCCGTTCGAGTCCCGATGCCAAGTCCTCCGAAACATCGAAACCGGCGTGTGTCAATCGCAGGCGTCCGGTCGCATCCATCAGGGCTATGGCAGGGATCGCGTCGATGTTTAAGCGGTGAGCAAGGTCTCCACTATCGAAGGCCACCGGGACCTTGAAGCCATAACGTGCGAAGCAGCGCCTGCCGGCTTCAGGGGTCTCGCCATCCCAGCCGATCTCCACGGCATAGACCGCGACGCGAGGATTGCCTCTGTAGCGGTCGGAGACTTTTTGAATCTGCGGCATCTCCTGGATGCATGTAGCACACCAGCTCGTCCAAAATGCCATCACAACGACGCGTCCTTGCAGACTCGTGGATGAGATGCTTCGATCGCCGGCCGCCAGACTGAACGGCCCGACCTGCTGGTTGCTTTTAACAAATGCCAGGCGCGAGGAGAGTCCTGGAACAAGGAAACAGGAACCGGCGGCAATGGCAATCAGAGCGACGGCCCCGGCCAGCAACGCACGATTCCGGCTTGTGGTCCAGGATGCGCAGACTGCGAATCCCGAGGCGACGGCAAAAAGCGCCATTAGAATGAGCCCAATGGGTACTTCCAGCCGGTGCAGCCCGTTACTGACGATGAGAGCCGCGGTACCCAGGAGACCCGGGACGGTGACGCGAACCAGGCGCCAGGCGTAGCCGCGTCGCCTTGCCGATCCCCGCAGCAACGCCGCTGTGAAGAACATAACCCCGGTGATGGTAAACAAGGCGCGAAGATCAAATGCGACGCTCTTCGATATGAAACAACTGCCCACCACGAGCGTGATGGCAACCAGTCCTGCCGCCAGATCAAGCAGGGCAGAGACTACCGGTCGAGCTTGCATTGTGGGAGACTCCTGGATGGGTATACGCGCAGGCGGGAGCGCCGGTTCCAGGCGTCCTTTGATCAACTGGAAACTTGAGTAGTGTGCGGGATCACCGGCCGGCTTACGAACTCCAGGTCTTGTCCCCCGACCGGCACAGAGTCTCGAGAGCGCATTCGCGGCACTTTGGATTGCGCGCGATGCACACCCGCCGCCCATGATGGATGACCTGGTGCGAAAAACAGATCCAGTGGTCGCGCGGCAAAACCTGCATCAACTCCTGCTCCACTTTTTGCGGCGTATCGCCTTTGGCCAGCTGCAGGCGGCGGCCGATGCGGAAGACGTGCGTGTCCACTACAACGCCTTCGGCAAGGCCGTAGCTCACGCCCAGCACTACATTCGCCGTCTTGCGCGCCGCGCCCGGAACCGTGATCAATTCGGCCAGCGTCCGCGGTACCTCGCCTCCAAAGTCGGAAATAATCTTCCGCGCCGCGCCCTGAATCGACTTCGCCTTGTTGTGGTAGAAGCCGGTCGTCTTAATCAGCTCTTCCAGTTCCGGCAGGCTCGCCTTGGCCATCGCCGCCGGGGTAGGGAAGCGCCGGAACAGCTCCGGCGTGACCATATTCACGCGCACATCGGTGCATTGCGCCGAAAGAATTGTCGCCACCAGCAGCTCCCACGGCGTCTTGTGGTGCAGCGCGCACTCGGCATTGGGATACGCCTCGTCGAGCGCTTTCAGAATGGCGGCGACACGCTCGGGCGCGAGCGCGCCCCGCGCCGGCTTTGCAGGAGTCTTGTTCGTGGATTTCTTTAGTGGCGCTTTCTTGACTGGTTTCTTCGCGGGCATGACTGCGAGTGTAACGCGCAACAGTCGAGCAGCTCTACAAAAACGGTCTCCATAGAGTTCCCCTCGGCTCTACTGAATCGGGTGCTTGATGCGCGGCTCGACGACCTCGATTTGAGGCGGCTCAACGGACACCACGTCGATCAGGTGGTTTAGAGAAATGAGCTTTTAATGCAAAAGCGGCTCGAAGTGCCCGCCAGTGTCGCGCTCAAGATGCTGCAGAAAATGGGACCGCGAATAGATGCGTAACAGCTTACCCTCGTAAACTTCGTCTTCGTATTTTCCGTTACTCCCAACCAGCTCTTCGGTTACCAGATAAGCGACGTAGAGTTTCCAGAACAAGCGAAAGACTTTTGAGCCTTCCAAATGTTCGATCGGTGCGGCGCCTTGAAGAAGAAACCTAGCCGAGTCAGGCAGGGAGGTCTGCTCAATATGCCCTCTCATCGCTTCGTTGATCGCGGCTTCCTCAACAATGAGCTCAAGCTGATTCATGCCGACATCGCGAATGGAGCGAACGGATAGGTATTGGACCGAGTTAATCTCAGCAAAAGCCGAATCCATAGGCAGTCCTAACGAGGGCTACAGCTTCCCCTCAAGCCACCCGCCCAGCTTCTCCGCCGGCAGCCTCACCCCCACAAAGAACTGCCCGAACAGCGCGTACACCGCGCTGACTTCATCGAAGCGCATCTCGTAGATCAGTTTCTTGAAGACCACGGGATCGTCGGCGAAGAGATCGACACCCCACTCCCAATCATCCATGCCGATGGAGCCAGAGATGATCTGTTTCACCTGGTCGGCGTAGCGGCGCCCGATCATCCCATGCTCGTGCATCATGCGCTGCCGCTCGGCAAAGGGAACGGTATACCAGTTCACCTGCTCGCCGCGCTTGCGGTCCATGGGGTAAAAGCAGATGTACTTCGTTTCGGGAATTGCCGGAAACAGGCGCGGCGCCATGGCGGCCGAGGCACGCTGGAGCGACGACGCGATTTCACTGTTCCACTCGGGCGAGTGCGGGGCGAATCCTTTCTCGGCGGCGGATTCATACGTCTTGCGCGTTGACTCGTACAAGCCCAACTCAACCACCGAGACATAGGAGTGCGTCTCGGTCAAAAAGTCGTAGATCGGCAACTGCGCCAGATCCAGTTCCACTTGGTTCAACTGCTCGAAATTGTCGCGGAAGTGCACATACAGCAGGTCGCCCTTGTGTCCCAGGAGCGAGTAGAGCGCCGAACGCTCCGGCGTGGAGGGACCGGGATGCGTGAGCTCCTTCACCGACGCGGAGATAATCTTCTTGCGATCGCTGTCCGCGCAAGACCGCCATGTCTTCCAGTCGAACCGGAAAAACTGATGCAAAACGCTTGAACCTTCCAACGTCAGCGGTACCGGCGGAAAATCAGCCACGCTATCCTCCTGAATGAACGGGCAATCAATCTTCATCCTAGCAAATGGAGAGTTGCAGACGTGTGCATGCTTATTTTCGCCTTGCTGTGCCGGCTTGATCACGGGCCAACGGATCGCCTCCTTATATACTGGGGACGCTCATGAACGAGAAGATTCTGGCCCTCCTGGTTGAATTCATTACCCATGTCATCGATGTTGGCGGATATGCCGGAATCGTCGCGCTGATGGGAATTGAATCGGCCTGCATTCCACTTCCCTCTGAGATCATCATGCCCTTCGCCGGCTACGTGGTTTACCTGGGACACTTCAATCTATATCTGGCCGCAACGGCGGGGGCCGCAGGCTGCAACCTGGGTTCGGCGATAGCCTATTGGGTCGGTGCCAAGGGCGGCAGGCCGCTGGTTGAGCGTTACGGACGTTGGGTGCTGGTGAGTCATCGCGACCTGGAGTGGGTAACCCAATTCTTTGAGAGGTATGGATCGATTACCGTGCTGGTGGCGCGCCTGATGCCCATCGTCCGCACCTTCATTGCGTTTCCGGCGGGAATTGCCAAAATGTCACAGGCGCGTTTTCATGTTTATACCTTTATTGGTTCCTGGCCATGGTGTTTTGCCCTGGCCTATGCCGGCATGAAGCTTGGTGAGCGCTGGCATACTGATCCGCGATTCGAGCAGTGGTTTCACCGGTTTCACCTCGTGGTCGAAGTTGGTCTGCTGGCCATCTTCCTTTGGTTCCTCTGGGCGCATCTGAGCCGCCGGCGAACCGAGGCATGAAGCCAGCGACGCGCAATCCACGACGCGAGCGCCGGTCCAAGCGAAGGGGAAATGTCTGTGATGGCCGCGCTGGAATAAATCGGCGAGCAGAGTTAATTTCAATTGAAACAACAAAGGAAGGTTAGGAAAAGCAATGGCAACAAAAGAAAAGGGCGGGCACAAAAACGGAAACTCCGCGGGAAAAGCCTCCGCGGCAGCAAAGACCGCTGCAGCAAAAATCGAGCCCGCCAAGGGCAAACTGGGTGTGATGGTTGTGGGCTTGGGAGCCGTGGCCACCACCATGATTGCGGGTGTTGAGGCGGTTCGGCGCGGTGTCGCCAAGCCGTTTGGCTCGCTCACGCAAATGGGGACCATACGGTTGGGTAAGCGGACGGACGCCAATTCGCCGTTGATCAAGGATTTCGTTCCAATCGCCGATTTGAACGATGTTGTTTTCACGGGCTGGGATATCTTTGAAGACAACGTTTACGAGGCGGCGGCACATGCCGAGGTGTTGAAGAAGGAGATCCTCGACAAGCTCAAGCCCTACCTTGAAACCATCAAGCCAATGCCGGCTGTCTTTGATCGCTATTACGTCAAGCGGCTGAACGGCACGCACATCAAGAAGGGCAAGAACAAGCTCGATCTCGCCCAGCAGGTCATCGAAGACATTCGCGCATTCAAGAAGACCGTCGATCGCGTGGTGATGATCTGGTGCGGCTCGACGGAAATCTTCATGGAGCCCACGGCGGTCCATCAGACGATCGAATCGTTTGAAAAGGGCCTGGAAAAGAGCGACCTCGGCATTGCGCCTTCGCAGATCTACGCGTATGCCGCGTTGAAGGAAGGCGTGCCCTTCGCCAATGGCGCGCCGAATCTGACTGTAGACATTCCGGCCATGATCGAGCTTTCGAAGCGAAATGCCGCGCCCATTTGCGGCAAGGACTTCAAGACCGGCCAGACGTTCATGAAGACGGTGCTGGCGCCGGCCTTCAAGGCGCGCATGCTGGGCGTGAAGGGATGGTTCTCCACCAACATCCTCGGCAACCGCGACGGCGAGGTGCTCGACGAGCCGCAGTCGTTCAAGACCAAGGAAGAATCGAAGCTCGGCTCCCTCGAATACATCTTCCAGCCTGAGCTTTATCCAGACCTGTATAACGATATCTACCACAAAATTCGCATCAACTACTATCCGCCGCGCGGCGACGAAAAAGAGGCGTGGGACAACATCGACATCTTCGGCTGGCTGGGCTATCCCATGCAGCTCAAGGTGAACTTCCTTTGCCGCGATTCGATTCTGGCGGCGCCCATCGCGCTAGACCTGGTGCTTTTCCTTGACCTGGCGAAGCGCACGCCCGACCTGCGCTCCATCGGCATACAGGAGTGGCTCAGCTTCTATCTCAAGTCGCCGCAAACCCCGCCGGGCCTTTACCCTGAACATGATCTCTTTATCCAGTCCATGAAACTCAAGAACACCCTGCGTCACATCATGGGCGCGGATCTGGTCACGCACCTGGGGCTTGATTATTACGACTGATGTAAATCAAAAGCGCTGGACTGGAGACCGGCGCCACACGCCGATTCGCGTACTCTAACTGGAGATGAAAGATTCAGCTGTACTTCTGATCGACTGTCCCGATCGCAAGGGTCTTGTGGCCCGAGTCTCCGGACTGCTTTACGAGCACGGCGCCAACATTCTGCACGCCGACCAGCACATCGACCGCGACCTTGGTCTGTTCTTTATGCGCGTCGAGTGGGAACTTGAGGGCTTCGACCTCAGCAGCTTCAGAGAAGCCTTCAGACCGCTGGCCGGCGCCCTCGGCATGAATTGGAAACTCACCTCGAGCGCCCGCCGTCCTCGAGTGGCTCTTTTCTGCTCGCAGTATCTGCACTGCATGGCCGATCTGCTGCACCGCTGGCGCAGCGGCGAACTGAACTGCGAGATTCCCCTGATCGTCTCGAATCACCGCGAAGTGGAAAACCTAGCGTCGTTCTATGGCGTTCAGTTCGAATACTTGCCCGTGACGGCGGCCACGCGAACTGACGGCGAGGCGCGCCAGCTCGAACTCCTGGCTCGGCACGAAATCGAACTCGTCGTCCTGGCGCGCTACATGCAGATTCTCTCAGCGGAATTCGTCGCGCATTATCCGGCCGCGATTATCAACGTCCACCACTCGTTCCTGCCGGCCTTCACCGGGGCGCGGCCGTATCACGCGGCGCATGCCCGCGGTGTCAAGCTCATCGGCGCCACCAGCCATTACGTCACAGAAATTCTCGATGACGGGCCCATCATCGAGCAGGATGTGGCGCGCATCTCACACCGCGACCAGGTGGAAGATCTGGTGGCGCGGGGCCGAGACCTTGAGCGGATCGTTCTGTCGCGGGCGGTGCGCTGGCATCTCGATCGCCGGATTCTCTGCTACGGGAACAAGACGGTCGTTTTCGACTAGGCCGGATCGCCGGATGGTGGGCTTAGAATGCCGACACGCATTCCGGAACGCGCATAACGCGCTTCGAGGGTGAGATACGCCCCTCGCGGCTCGATGTGCAGAATATAAGGTGTTTAAATACAAATAGTTACCATCGCATCCAGCTTGAAATGCCAAAAAGCTGCTTGCCTTGAAACTTCAATTCAGTTATTTTACTAACCAGTTAGTTAATTTACCTCCGATGCCAACACATACCCAATCCGATGTTCAAGCCGAGCGTTCCCGAACACGTATCCTCGAGGCCGCTATCAGCGAATTCAGCGAGCATGGCTTGGCCGGAGGCCGCACGGAGCAGATCGCCGCAGCCGCCGGCGTGAACAAGGCCCTGCTCTATTACTACTTCGAGAGCAAGGAAAAGCTGTACTCTGCCGCGCTGGAATTGGTCGCCTCTCGCGTTCGCGATCGGTCCATGGCGGTTTTTCTCCGCGAAGCCAGCCCCGGCGAGCGGCTGATGCGCGCGGCCTTAGAGCATTTTGACCGGATTTTGACGCAGCGGGAGTTTCAGAGCCTGATGCAGCAAGAGATGATGAGGCTTCACAAGGGAGAAGAAGGCCAGTTGCCCATCCTGGTTAAGCGCATCTTTGCTCCGATGCAGACCATGTTTTTCTCGATGGTTCGAGAAGGGGTGGAGTCGGGCGAGTTGATTGAAGTGGAGCCGATGCAGATCATCCTTTCGGCTCTGGGATCGAATGTTTTTTATTTTCTGAGCGCGCCGGTCTGGCGCCTAGTGGCACCAATCGAGCCGTTTGATCCTGAGGTGCTGCAATCGCGCCGCGTGGCGCTGGTGGAGTTTCTGGGCAAGGCGATCTTTCAGGACCGGCAGTGCGGCGCTGCGCTGGCCGCCAAGGTACTGGCCGATTCGCCAATGCCCGTAACTGAGAAGTTCAAAGGCCTTTGAGGGGAAGAACAGGTGAGTGCACGCAATCGGGTTTTCATCATTCTGGGACTGCTGACTATCGGATCGCTTCTCTGGTATCTGCTGACGACAAATCGCTCCAGCGATTTGCAACTGATCGGCACAGTGGACGCGAATGAAGTCATTGTGAGCTCAAAGATTCCGGGACGCATTCAGAAGCTGACGGTTGAAGAGGGAGATCCCGTGAAGGCCGGCCAACTGATCGCCGTAATTGAGAGCGATGATTTGGCGGCGGCGCAGAAGGCCGCCGAGGCAACAGCCGCCAGCGATAGCTGGAAGCTGCGCGAGGCCGAAGAGACGGAGCGCGAAAACAATGGCGAGACTTCGAGCGCGGCACTAGCCGCCGAAGCGCAGGTGAAGGCGGCGCAGGCGTCTCTTGCCCAGGCTGAGGCCAATTTGGACCATCAGAAAGCCGACACCAGCCGCACAGTGGCCCTGGCGCAACAGGGAATTATGAGCGCGCAGGCGCGCGACGAAGCCGAAACCAGCCTGCAGGCTGCTGAAGCTGCGGTGAACACCGCGAAAGGAAACCTGGCTTCAGCTGAAGCGACACTGCGCCAGTCGCGGGCTCACGAGATGCTGACCCAGGTTTCAGAGCGTGCGGTGTCTGAAGATCGCGATGCGGAAGCCAATGCGCGCGCGCTTGCCGATGAAGCACGCGTGGAGACCGGCTATGCGCAGGTTGACGCGCCGGTCGACGGCAAAGTGGATGTTTGGGCGGCGCGGCAGGGCGAAGTGGTGAAGGAAGGCGATCCCATCGTCACCATCATGGATCTTACGCAGACATGGGTATATGCACCGCTGCCGGAGACGCAGGCCGACGCCGTGCAACTCGGCGATTCCCTGCGCGTGGTGATGCCCAGCGGCGACACCGTGCAAGGCAAGGTGATCGCTAAATCGGCCGAGGGCGACTTTGCCACGCAGCGTGACGTGAACAGCATGAAGCGCGACATCAAGACGATCCAGATCAAGCTGCTGATTCCCAACCCCGGCGAAAAATTTGTTCCCGGCATGACGGCACAGGTGTACATACCGAAGGCGAAACTGGTGAAGCAATGAGCAGGAGCCCCAATGTAACGCCGGCTGTGAATGGCAATGGCAACTGCGACGGCAAGGCGGTCGCCATCGAGGTCCAGCACATCGTTAAGAAGTATGGCGACTTCGAAGCCGTCAAAGATGTGAACTTCTGCGTTGCGGAGGGCGAGATCTTCGGTCTGCTCGGGCCGAACGGAGCAGGGAAGAGCACGCTCATTCGCATGATGACAACGCTGATTCCGGTCACAGCGGGCAAGGCATTTGTTGCGGGCCACAATGTAGCGGACGATCCTGACGATGTCCGGCGCGCCATCGGAGTGATTCCCCAGGCGATGACCAGCGATCAGGACCTGACGGTTGGAGAGAACCTGCTGATCTACGCAAAGCTCTATGGCGTGCCGCACGGAGTGCGGGAAAAGAACATCGCTGAGGTCCTGGAAGCCGTGGACCTGACGAAATGGCGCGACGCGCAGACCAAGACCCTCTCGGGCGGCATGAGGCGCCGGCTTGAGATAGCCCGCGGCCTGGTCCACAATCCGCGGATTTTTTTTCTCGACGAGCCAACAACCGGTCTCGATCCCGTCTCGCGCATTGCGGTCTGGGAGATGCTGAATAACCTGAAAACTGCGCGCCACCTGACCATGCTCATCACCACCCATTACATGGAAGAAGCCGACAAGCTCTGCGACCGCATAGCCATTGTGGACCACGGCAGCCTGGTGGCGCTGGGCACGCCCACCGAACTGAAGAACAGCGTCGCGGGAGCCAACGTGGTGGAAGTGCACTTCGACCGGGAAACCGAGGAATGGAAAGGGCGGCTGGAGTCGCTCGACGGCGTGACCAGCGTCCAGCCCGAGAGCTCCGGATTCTATCGCGTGATCACGAAATCGGGATCGAAAACCACCATGCAGATCGTCGAGTTAGCGGCCAGCCTGGGCGAAACGCTGACTTCACTGAGCGTGCAGAACACGACGCTGGATGACGTGTTCATCCATTACACAGGCCGCCAGCTCCGCGATGAGCAGGTGAGGCCGGTATTTTCGATGCCGCCGAGGCCGGGGGCGCAACCATGAACCGGATGTTTGCCATCATCGAGCGCGAAATGCGCAAGTTCTTTCGTTCGCCGACCCTGATGATCATGTCGCTCATGCTGCCGATTCTGCAGCTCATCATCATCGGCAACGCTTTCGGCGGCAAGATCGTCGGCACGCACGTTGCGGTGGTCGACTACGATCATGGGCCGCAATCTGTGAAAGTGCGCGAGGCCTTCGACGCCATTGCTGCGAACATCAAGACATTCACGACCATCAACTACTCGAGCGAAGTGCAGGCGCGGGAAGATGTCCGCACCGGCAAAGTCGACGCCGCGGTCATCATTCCGGCGCAGTACTCGCGTCGCGTTTATGCGCAGGATGCTCCGCAGCTGGGTTTCGTCGTCGACAACTCCGACCTGTTCACTTCAGCGAGCCTGGAGGCGGAGATGCAGTCGCTGGTGGACGCCATGAACGCGCCCCAGATTCAGGACCGGCTGACGAAATCTATCGCACTCGAGATTGTCGAGCTTTATCCGTACGTAAATTATCTGAAGTATCTGCTGCCCATGACGGTTGCGCTGGCGATGTATATTTCGGTGATGATCGGCGGCGGCATGCTCTATATTGACGACAAGGCGCGCGGCGTGCACGAGGGCTATCTGGTCACGCCCATTACCAAGCTCGAGCTGGTTTTTGGGTTGAACATCGCTGGATCTATCAAGGCTACGCTCAGCGGCATATCCATCGGCGTCATTGGTTCGCTTATCTCGGGCCTCGGCATTATTTTTCATCCTATTGTCGTGTTGCAGATGCTGAGCCTCATCATTGCCGGTTCCATCGCCTTCAATGGCATGATGTTTCTGCTGATGGTGCGCGTCGACGATCCGCTGGTGCCGCGGGCCATGTTCGGCGTGCTCAATGTCCTCTTGCTATATCCTTCGGGCGCCATGTATCCCACTGTCTCGTTCCCCAAGTGGATGCAGGCGATGACGGTGGTTGATCCCTTCACCTATGCGATTCATGGGTTCAAGGCCGTTCTTCTCAAAGACGGCGGCTGGGTTGCCATCTGGCCGGACCTGCTGTTCCTCACCACCTTCGGAATCGCCACATTGCTGCTGGCGACACCGATGTTCAAGCGCACGCTGTAGCGCCGAAGGCGCACCGGAAGGAACAGAGATCTTCAGGTCTCTGAATTGGGATCAAAATCGACGAGGCCTTCAGCCCGGGCAGCATTGGGAACAGGATTGCCGTTCTTACGGCATTTGCTCTGTCGGTGTCACTTCGGTTCCCGACTGCCGGAACGCAAAATGCAAAACCCACACGCTGGGAGCGCCCTGGCCGTTTACCCGCGCGGGCGTAAACTTCCATGAGCGCGCAGCTTCGAGGGCGAGATTGGCAAAGTATCGGCTTGGCCCCTGTGAGTCGATCGACGCATTGCTCACCGAACCGCTCGCGTCGACGCTGACCTGGATGGTGGTTTTGACCGTACCGTGAATTGTGCGGCTAGCTTTCTCTGGGATGTCGGGCATCACCTGCTGCGCGACTGCGGCTCGTGCTGCCGGACCCGAAGGAATTTGAGAAGCTGGTGCGGACCTTTCCGGGGCAGGTGCGGCTGAAGCCGTTTGCGGGGCCGGAACAGGCAGGGTCTGCGCCTCCGGCGTCGCGGCCGGTGCGCTCTGAACCGGTTGTGCCTGAGATTGCGGAGCAGCTGCGGCAGATTGCGAATGCGCGGCCTCTTGCGGAGCCGGTGCCTGGGTGGGCGCTTGTGAAGATGGCTGGCCCGGGTTCTCTGCTGCTGGGGTGGTAGTTTGTTCCGACGCGGCCCCCGGCGTCCCATGGTGTGAGTGCAGCATCACAATGGCGAAAGCTGCCAGCAGGACGGCCGCTGCCGCCACAATCACGAAAACGCGCGGCTTGCTTGCCGGCCTGGTCGCCTGCTCTTTTACCGTCTCTCGCTCCGGCTCGGCAATCGGCTTCGTCATCGCTCTGGGTTTGACGGCCTTGATGGGCCGGTGAGGGATTGCCGCGCCCGTCTCAAGGCATGCATGAATTTCGCTGATCGTGCAACGATTCTCTGGATCGAGCCGCAGGCACTCTCGGGTGATCTGCGCAAAGGGCTCTGCAAGATCATGCGGCACGATCGGATCGAGTGTGCCGGCACGATTCCACGCGGGCGGGACACGGGTCAGCGCTTCCACCAAGGTCACGCCCAGCGACCACATGTCTGTTGGCGGAGAAATCTTTCCCTGCGCTTTTTCCGGGGCATCGTAAATCTCCAGCATCGACGGCGGTGTGATGCGCGCTGCCGAGCCGCGGATGTTCTCTGAGGAAAGCTTAAGCTGTTCATCGACTACCATGATGTTCGATGGCTTCAACCTGCCGTGCACCAGGCCGTTGTCGTGCAGATAGGCCAGTGCATCGAGGATCGGCCCGAGCATCTCCGTCACTTCCGCCGGTGTCAGCGCGCGCTCGGGAAGAATCTCTGACAGAATCTCCCCGGCGTACTCCGTGACAACGAAAAGAACGCCGGTGTTCTCGACCTGATCGCGCCCCGTATCAAGCACACGAACCAGGTGAGGATGGGCAAGGCCCGCTGCTGTTGCCCAACCTGCCGAACATGCGGCTGAGCCCTGGATCTCGGCAGGGAAGAGTTTGATTGCGGCCCTTCGAGCCGGGTTTCCATCCACTTGACAAACGAAGACGCCCGACTGGCCGAAGCTGCCCAGCCATTCCAGCAACTGATACTTCTCGTGAACCGTTCGACCTACCCAATCCTTGCGAATGACTTCAATGTTCATGGCCAAAACGATCCCATCCTTGCCTGGCAAGAGGAGCACAGCCAAAAGGAGCAGATTGGACCCGGCAGCGACTCCATTCTAAGGGATGTTGTACTCGCTTAGGTTACGCAAGATCAAGGTTTTGGCACTGGAGGTAATCAAAATGGAGAAGACAGGCGCATCGTTGGCCAGGAGTGTCCCAATACCGGGCTGGCCGGGGCGGGGTGGTTTCCGAGCAAACCAATGTGCGACGTCGTTACTGCGGGGCCGGCGCGGCGGGCGGCGCAGCCGGGGTTTCCGTCTGCCTGGTGAACTGGAACGAGCATGGCCGCCCCAGGATGCCGGCACCTTCGTCGCGCTTGCCAGTTCCCGAACCGTCGGCGAACCTGGCCTCGACGTAGTAATCGTATTTATTGCCTTTCAGCTGCGTCACAATACCCGCCTTGCCGGCTTGTACCGTGCCCCTGGCGTGCAACTTGGCGCTGCCATCTGCGTTTACGGGCCCGTCGATCACCATGTATCCCGGACCGCCCTCCTGGCCATGCTGGCCGTGGAATGCTCCATTGGTGATCGTGCTGATGAATGTCCACTTGTAGGCGGGCATATGTTCGCTCGCATCGCAGGCCATGTTTGTCGTCCAGGTTCCGTCGAATTGTGTTACGGGAGCTTGCCCTCGCGCCAGGATTGGAACGCACAGCAGCATCAACCAGATTGGCGTTTTCATGGGTTTCACTGGACCTCCGTGGTAGGAGATTATGCTGGTTCGCTGTCGCCTTTGGCAATTGCATAATCTGCGAAAAAGGTCTTGATCTACGACCCCGTCGAATCACGCCGAACCGCGTGACCATGAACTAGGTTGTCGCCAGCATCTGTTCGTAAAACTTCACATATCTCGGCACGACGAGATTGGCGCAGAACCGTTTCTGCGCCGCCTGCCGCGCTGCATCGCGCATCGTGGTCAAACGGGCGGCATCGTTCAGCAGGCTCAGAGCCCCAGCCGCCATGGCGTCCACGTCGCCTACGGAGAACAGCAACCCCGTCACGCCGTCGTCAATCAGCTCCGGAACCCCGCCCACGCGCGTGGCAATCGCCGGTACCTTGCAGGCCATGGCTTCAAGCGCCGCCAGGCCAAACGATTCCAGTTCGCTCGGCATCACCAGCAAATCGGCAAGAGCCAGCAATTCGTTCACGCGATCCTGCTTGCCGAGGAAGTGTACCCGGGCGTGAATGCCCAGATCGTGTGCCATGAACTCCGCAGCGGAACGGTCTGGTCCATCGCCGACCAGCACAAGCTGCGCCGGCCGCTCCCTGGTGACACGCGCGAAGATCTTCACCACATCGGTCACGCGTTTCACTGGCCGGAAATTTGAGAGATGAATCAGGATGGGCTCGTGGGGAGCGGCCAAGTGGCGGCGATGGCAGGCCGTCTGGCGTTGGTCCTCGTCAAGCGGCTTGTATATGTCGCAGTTGACAAAGTTGGTAATGGTTTCGATGGGTCTGGTGATGTTGAAGGATTCGATCGTTTTTGCTCTCAAATAGTCCGAGATGCTGGTCACCCCGTCGCTTTCCTGAATGGCATGACGTGTGATCGGCAGATAGCTTCGGTCCAGCCCGACAAGCGTGATATCGGTCCCGTGCAAGGTTGTAACGAAGGGCAACCGGTGTCCTTTTGCGGCCAGCATCTGCCGCGCCAGCAGCGCGCTGACCGAGTGAGGAATGGCATAATGCACGTGCAGCAGGTCGAGATTGTAATACTCGGCTACCTCGGCCATGCGCGACGCCAAAGCGAGATCGTAGGGCGGAAATTCGAACAAGGGATAATTCGAAACCGGAACCTCGTGGTAGAAGATCCCCTCGTCGCGCCCATTCAAGCGGAAGGGTTGCGAATAGCTGATGAAGTGTACCTGGTGACCCAGCGCGGCCAGTTCGATGCCGAGTTCTGTCGCCACCACCCCCGAACCGCCGTAGGTGGGATAGCACGTGATCCCAATGCGCATGAGGCCTTCTCAAATTAAAGGGGGGGAGGAAGAAAAAGACGCACCCCTCTTATGGACGCTTCGACAGTAGTCGAAGTCTCACAAAAAGTGCATGTCCACGCCGCCATCCATTTTATCCGGCCGATTGGTCAAGTTCCGCAAACGAGACCAGCCGGACCGACGAGAACTCCCGAATCGTCTCGAGCGCGAGCCGCTCAACGTCACGCGACTCACGCAGCCGCGTGCGCACGCAAGCGAGGTCCGCATCGTTGTAGCCGGGATGCGTTACCAGTTCCCACGTTCCTTCCGGTATCTGTTGCAAAAGCACTCGCACCATGGCGGCGTTGAAGACTCCCGTCCCGGCTACCGCGATGGTTCCATCGGTTGTGGTGAATCCTTCTTGGGCAATGATCCGGCGGCACACCGGCCAGAGCCATCGCAGCGCGCTTACCTCGGCGAGACGCAACCAAGGCGCGCCATGCGCCGCGCGAATCGCCCACTCCGGTTCGAATGGATTGCGCACCGCGCGAATCCCGCAGGCGCGCGCGGCGCGCAGCACCGCCCGCAAAACGGTGGGAAACATGTGCGCATGTTTGTGCGTATCGATGTGCGTCAGCCGCAAGCCCTTTGCCTGCAGAAACTCGATCTGTGCCCGCGCTTCGGCCTCCATCTGGGCAGGGCTGAGGCGCCGCGCAACCAGCTTTGTGACAAAGCTCGCGATCGATGTGGGGAAGACTCGCGTCCGCCTCTCGACCAACGTGGGAATTTCGCAAACCGGAAGCACCGGGTCGCCATCAAGGAGAACGATATGGCAACCAATGCCGAGTGTAGGATGGGCACGGGCCAACTCGATCGCTTCGTCTGATGCACGGGCCCGCGCCATCAGCGTGGAGCTGGTGAGAAGACCGGCTGCATGCAGTTCCGCAATCGCTCGATTGACGCCTGCCGTCAATCCAAAATCGTCGGCGTTGACGATGAGACGTGCCACTTGGTGAGTCTATCAACTGGATGCGACGCGCCTGCCGCATCACGAACACGCTGCTATCATGAAGGCAGGCCGGCTGCTTTCCGGCGGCGCCGCGGGCGGTTAGCTCAGTTGGTTAGAGCACTTCCCTTACAAGGAAGGGGTCCGGGGTTCGAGTCCCTGACCGCCCACCAAGGCAGCAGGCAAAATCGTGATGGCGCCAGGAGCTTCGCGGCGCATCCTAGCGGCTGAGCTGATCAAAGTTGCGGACCACAATCTCCGGCACGCCGTGATAGGACTGTATTCTGCCGGTTGCACAGACGCGCGATCCCTGAGCCGGCAATGAGCCGATGTCCTGCCGGTCTTCCTCCCAGATCACAATGGTGAATGTCTGATTGGGGTAGGGCTCGTCGAGATTGATAAATGTTGGTTCGCCTTTGCTGCTCGTGACCGTACGTTCGCTAACAACCTTGCCGCAAACGGTACCCGTCTCGCCCAGGTGGTTCCTGGCATCTGCAATTCTGACTGTTTGTGCGTAGATTGGCGTGACGGCAAATAGAAGTACTGGGAGGCAGAGAAATCGGGGGGATTTCATTTTGACCTCTCGGGGATCGGATCGCTGACAGGATACTACCGTTCGCGTCCGGAACGCGTGAAAATCCGTTGTGTTTTCATCCCGAAGTGCATCCGCGCAGACGCGCAGCGGCTGATTTCAGGCGCTCACCGGCACGCCCTTGCCGCCGCGATCGTTGCAAATCCTTTGTTGCCCGAGCAGCAACTGCCTTTCAGAGATGCGGGCAGTTTGCGCCTGCGTCCTGTCGGCCATCTATCGCACCGTGGTCCAGTCGAGGATCACTTTTCCCGCCTGGCCGGACTTCATCACCTCGAACCCCTTCTCGTATTCGTCGTATCCGAAGCGATGGGTGATTACGGGAGAAATGTCGAGCCCTGATTCCAGCAGCACCGACATCTTGTACCATGTTTCATACATCTCGCGGCCGTAGATACCTTTTATGGTGATCATATTGAAGATCACCGGCCGCCAGTCCATCTGCGATGTGTTGCCGGGGATTCCGAGAATGGAGATCTTTCCGCCGTGGCTCATGTTCGCAATCATTTCGGCCAGCGCTTGCGGGCTGCCCGACATCTCCAGTCCCACGTCAAAACCTTCGGTCATCTTCAACTGTTTCTGGACCTCGGCGAGCGGGGTTTCATGGGTATTCACCGCCAACGTCGCGCCCATCTTGCGCGCCAGCTCGAGCCGCGAGGGGTTGAGATCCGTAATCACAACGTGCCTGGCGCCGGCGTGCTGCACGACGGGAATCGCCATAATCCCAATCGGCCCCGCACCCGTGATCAGCACGTCCTCACCCAGTACCGGAAAGGAAAGCGCTGTGTGTACGGCGTTGCCGAAAGGATCGAAGATCGCCGCCACTTCCTGGTTGATTCCGGGGCTGTGTCGCCAGATGTTCGTCATGGGCAACGAGATCAGCTCGGCGAATGCCCCGGGCCGGTTGACGCCGACGCCCTTCGATGTGGCGCAAAGATGCCGTCTGCCCGCCAGGCAGTTGCGGCAGCGCCCGCACACCACGTGTCCTTCGCCGCTGACAATATCGCCGGGGAAGAAGTCGTTCACGTTGGAACCCACGGCGACGATCTCGCCCACAAACTCGTGCCCGATCACCATGGGCACGGTAATCGTCTTCTGCGCCCAGTTGTCCCAGTCGTAGATGTGAACATCGGTCCCGCAGATTCCTGTATAGCGCACGCGAATCAGCACATCGTTGATGCCGTAAGCTGGTTCAGGCGCGTCCTCGAGCCACAGCCCGCGACCGGCTTTGCTTTTGACCAGTGCCTTCAAGGCAATGCTCCCTTCCGAAGCCCGTTCGCATTCTAAACGACCGCGGCCGATGGTTGGGGGAGTGAACCGCCGGGCGCCCCACGTTTCGTTTTTGAGATGGGAAAAGACCAGAGAAGCGGTCTTGGCGTCCTGAACTGCGACCGCAGCTCGACCCGTTTCATGGCCTTAGCTCCGGAACATCCAATGCGCATTCCTCCACAACCATCTACACTGCGAAAGGTAGATTCCATGCGGCCGGGAGCAGAAAAGTCCGTCATCGTCGTCGGCGGCGGCGTGGCCGGCATGAGCGCGGCCTGCGTTCTTGCCGAAAGCGGGCTCAAGGTGCGCCTCGTGGAGCGACGGAGCTACCTCGGCGGCCGTGCCAGCTCCTACCTCCATCCCGGCGTCCGCGAAGTTATTGACAACTGCCAACACGTTCTCTTCGGCTGCTGCACCAACCTCATCGGGTTCTACGAGCGTATCGGCGTCGACAAGAGAATCCACTGGACGAACGCCATGACCATGATCGAACCTGGCGGCAGGCCGACGCTGCTCAAGCCGTCGCCATGGCTGCCGGCCCCGTTCCACGGTCTGCCCAGTCTGTTCCGCGCCAAGGCCCTCACACGGGAGGACAAGATGGCTCTTGCCCGCGCGTTTTCCGCAATCCTCAAACTCAAGCCCGAAGGCTGCTCGACGCAATCGTTGGGAGCCTGGCTGCGCGGCAATGGCCAGACTCCTGGCGCCATCAATCGTTTCTGGCGTCTCGTCATCGCCAGCGCGCTCAATTCCGACATTGATGTGATTGCGCTGCCCTACGCGGCCAAAGTGATTCGCGAGCTCTTTTTGAACTCGGCCCAGGCCGGAGCCATGGGCATGAGCACTGTGCCCTTGAGCGAGCTCTACGCCAGCGCAGAGCAATTCTTGAAGCAACGCGGCGGCGCGGTCGTCTTCAACGCCGGGGTTGAAGCAGCGGCGTGGGATGAGGAAACATCGCAATGGAGCCTCGCCACGCGCGCCGGAGTGCTTGTCGCCGACTATCTCGTCCTCGCGCTGCCTTTCGAGGCGACAGCCAAGCTGTTGCCACACATGCCGCCGGCGGAGGGGGCGGAATTGCTTGCGGGCCAGATCGAGCGGCACGAACACGGCCCCATCTGCAGTGTGCATCTTTGGTTTGACCGCGAGATCACGCCGCTCGAGCATGCCGTGCTGCTCGACCGCGAGATTCACTGGATGTACAACAAGAGCCGGCTGCAGCCCTGGCGAAAGGCCAAAGTCAGCTATCTCGAACTTGTCATCAGCGCCTCGCAGGCCTTCGCGGCCCGCGAACGGAACGACGCGATTGCGTTAGCGCTTGCCGAATTGGCCGAGTTTTTTCCGGCAGTTGCCACGGCAAAGCTCGAGAAAGCCGCGCTGGTGAAGGAAGTGCGCGCCACGTTCACGGTACCACCCGGCATCGACGCCTTTCGGCCGGGCCAGCAGTCTTCGCCTTGGCCCAACTGCGTTCTCGCCGGGGACTGGACCGCGACCGGCTGGCCCTCGACGATGGAAAGCGCCGCGCGGAGCGGCCACTTAGCGGCTGAAGCCGTCTGCGCCGCAATGGGCGAGCGGGGGAAGTTCCTGGTTGCGGATTTGAGGCCGCACGGGTTGATGCGGTTCATGAAGTCAGCTACTAGCTCCTAGCGATGAGCTGCCAGCTCGAACACCAGCGCTCACTTCCGGGAAGCTTGGCAAGTCCCACGTGTCGCTGAATCGCAAGCCAGCAGCCAGAAGCTAGTAGCTAGAAGCTGGTTCTCAGTGCGCCAGCAGATACACTCCCACGCACACCAGCACGGCCGCGGCCCATCGGCGCCGATCGACATTCTCTTTGAGGAAGATTTTGCCGGCGACTGCATTGGTCACCAGCGTCAGCGACGCGGCCGCCGGGGCCACCAGGCTCAGGTTCAGGTGATTGAGGGCAAACAGCAGCGAGAAGAACGCCACCGCCAGAAAGAAAACCCCGGCGAAGAATAACGGGCACATCACGACGGCCTTGATTGCGCCTTTCATACCAGCGCGCGCGCGAATCTCGTCGAGATCGCCGATCGACTTCATCGCTGCTGCCGTAAGCACCTCGCCGGTGGTCGACAACAAAACGACCGTCGCGATCATGGCTGTCGCGGCCCAGGCGCCGGGTGTTGGGGCAGGGAGGGGAAGTGTCATCGCGCAGCCACCTCCGCTTCTGGAGGTCTCTCGAGCTCCGGCGCGGCATGCTCGGTGCGCGAAGGCCCCTGCGCGACAAAGCCCACTCCCAGCGTAATCAGCACGATCCCCGCCCAGCGTTCCAGCGAAACCGTCTCATGCAGCCAGAACTTCGACAACAGCGCAACGATCACATTGCCCAGCGCGGTCGCCGGCAACACAAACGTCAGATCAGCCCATGAAAGCGCCGTCAGGTAGCTGGCAAAGAATCCGATCAGGAGGGCAATGCCAGCGCCGATCCACGGTGTGAATACCGCCGCAATCAGCGACATGGGATGCGTGATTGTAATCGCCGGCAGGTGCGTCATACCCCGCGAAAGACAGGTATCACCCAATGGCGCGCAGATCGACACGAACGCCAGGATCAGATATTGCCTTGCCGTAAGGGAGTGATGCGCCATCTATCTTTCTGATGCTGCCCAGCAAATGGATGCCCAAAAAAACGAGGCCAAGCGCGAACCGGGCTGCCCCATCCTAACCGCGTCATTGTCTTTAGCGGTGAGGGTGGGAGGCGCAGTATCCCATCTTGACGACGTATTCCAATGTCGCCAAGGCGAGACCTGCATTCGAACCCAAAGTGCGGTTCCAAGCTGCTACGCGCCTGCGCCGACTGTCGCCGAAGGCTGCGCCTGCTGGCTGCGCGCATCCTTCACCATCTTGTTGCGCTGCGCGCGCAGCTTAAGGAACGATCTCGCCTCAACATAAAGCCGCGGCAGGTCGCGATTCACAATCGCCTTCCACACGACGCGGAAAGCCGCCTTGGGCCGGAAGTAGTACTCGTCGTAGAACCGGTGCACCATCTCCATCACGTAGTCGGTCGGCAAGCCGGGATACTCAATGTGCGCCATCTGGTGGCCGCCGCCGTCTTCCATGCGCTGGTTCGTGATGAATCCGTTTTTCGCCGCGTATTCGTAAAACTCCGTGCCCGGGTAGGCATGCGCGATGGAGACCTGGATGGTCTCGCAATCAAGCGTTTTGGCAAAGTTGATGGTGTTGCGGATTGACTCCCTGGTCTCGCCCGGCAGTCCGAGAATAAAGTCGCCGTGGATGGTCAAGCCCAGCGAATGGCAATCGCGGGCAAAGTCGCGCGCCCGCTCGACAGTCGCACCCTTCTTGATGTTCTTTAGGATCTGCGGGTCGCCCGATTCGAAGCCGACAATGAGCAGCCGGCATCCTGCCTCGCGCATCGCCTTCAGCGTCTCATAGTCGGTGGTGACGCGCGAAGTGCAGCTCCAGGTGATTCCCAGCGGCTTCAGCTTCGCGCAAAGCTCGATCGTCCGCGCCTTCTGGATATTGAACGTATCATCGTCGAAGAAAAACTCCTTCACATCGGGGAAGTTTTCCTTGGCCCACTTCATCTCGGCAGCCACGTCATCGCTGGAGCGCTTGCGCCATGCGTGCCCGCTGAGCGTCTGTGGCCACAGGCAAAAAGTGCATTGCGCCGGGCAGCCGCGCGTGGAATAAAGCGCGATATAGGGATGCAGCAGGAAAGGCACGTTGTAGCGCGTAACGTCGATGTCGCGCTTGTAGATTTTCGTGGCCCACGGCATCGCGTCAAGATCTTCAACCTGAGGCCGGTCAGGATTGTGGATGATCTTGCCGTCTTCCTTGTAGCTGATGCCCAGAATCTCGTTGAGGGGCTTGCCCTGAGCGAATTCCACTACCGAAAAATCGAACTCGCGTCGGCAAATGAAATCGAGGGCCCAGCACTCGTTCAGCGCGCGGTCGGGATCGGTCGTCACCGGAGGGCCCACGAAAGCTATCTTCATGCCGGGGTATCTGGTCTTGATTGCTTCTGCCAGCCTCTGATCGCCCTCCCAGCCAACGGTTGAGGTAAACAGCACCAGGAACTCATAGTCCTTGCAAATCCTGATGGTTTCTTCGGCGGATACATGATGCGGGGGCGCATCGAGCAGGCGCGAGCCCTCGAGGAGGCCGGCGGGGTATGTGAGCCACACAGGGTACCAGTACGACTCGATCTCGCGCGTCGCCGGCCAACGCGAACTGGCGCCGCCGTCGAAGTTCTCAAACGAGGGAGGGTTCAAAAAAAGGGTCTTCAAAGGCATAGACATCTCTTCAATTCTATCATTCACTCATTTCATTAGACGCATTTCAGGGCAGAGACGAAGCGAAGTAAATTCACGGGGATGCCGGCCAGTTGCAACGCATAACTCGAAGCCAGTCAACGTGGTTTCGCCAATATTTAAAGCAGCGCAAAGCATTTGCGGGGGTTGGTCACAAGATTCCTCAAGCCGCATCGTCCATGACATGATTCGATTCTTGAGGGTGATGCGACGATCGTTTGCCGGGCTACCTGGCATGCAATTCGTTCAGCCAATCCTGCATATGGCCGAGGGCCCGCAAAAGGTCCAAACGCGCCTTTTCCAGGTTCAGGCCTGCGTCCAGCGCATCCTCGTATTTCTGCCGCTCGGCAATGCGCGCTTTCTGCTCGGCCTCAGGGGAAAGTTGCGGTGGAGCTCCAGGCGTGTTGATCGCGCCATTGCCCAGCTCCAGCTGCGTCATTACGGCCTTCAACTGCTCGCCGGCAATCTTCTCTTTCAAGCTCGCCACATCGGCTTCCGCATCCAGTTCGCGGAGGGTGCCGCTGAGCGTCGCGATCTGCAAATCGTCCTGCTGCTGCGCCTGCTCGGCCTCGACCCTCGCGCGTAATGCTTCGGCAGCTGATTCTCTCTGCTTGGCGTGCAACCCCATATCAAAGAGTGGAACCTTGATGGAGAAACCGGTGCTGAAGTTGTTGGCTGGAAGGGGCGCCGCAAAGTAATTCCTGATGTTATTGAGCAATGTGGTGTTGCGGTTGTAGAGAAGTCCGAACCCCACTTCCGGCAGCCACCACAGGTGCTCCTGATCGCCCTTGGCAACCAGTTCACGCGAGCGGGCCAGCGCCAGAGCCGACTGGATTCCCGGTGGCGCTCCATGCGAATCATCGGCGGAAACCGCCGGCACCTCCGGGATACTCGCGTGATCGGGCGTGATGGAACCCAGCGGCAGCCCCGTAAACACCGAAAGCTGCTTGGCTGCTTCGCTGGCGCGGGTCTCCAAACGAAGGCGGTTCAGCTTCAACTCTGCGGCTGTTAATTGCGCCTGGTAAAGCTCGCTCAACGGATCGACGCCGGCATCGGTGCGCTGCTGCTCAATTTCGACGAGTCGCGCCGCAAACTTCTCCTGGTCGCGGGCGGCTTGCAGTTCGCCGTTGACAGTGTCGAGCTCGAGGTAAGCTGTCGAAGCATCCAGCGCGACTTGTTCGCGCGCATCATCCAGTGCCGCTTGCGCGGCTTTCAATGCCTGCCGTGCCGCTTGAATATAGCGGATCTGGGGCAAGCTGAAGACCATGGACTGTGCCGTGCCATCCCATATGGTTGGCAGCGAGCCAGTATAACCAAGCTCTGGAAACGCCGGCAAGCCCGAGCCGAACGACACCGACGGAATAAATGCGTCCTTGGCCTGGGACGCCTGCGATGCCGCTTTCCGCACGTCGGCCTGGGCGATCCGCACCTGGGTGCTGTTTTTTTGCGCCAGCTCCACTACAGTCGTGAGCGAAACCTGCGCGGCTCCGACTGCCGGAACCGCGGCCAGCAGCAGACCTGCCGCGGTGGCCAACCAGGGCCCGCGCGATGGGTTGCGATGCTGCATGGCCGATCTCAAGGCGCCGGATCCTGGGAGGGGCTGAATTCTTTGGCCAAGCCGGCCGCGGCAGCCAGATCCTGTTGCGCTCCGGCTGCATCGCCAAGCTGCTGTTTGAGACGGGAGAGGCGAATGTGCGCAATAAACGCCGGCGCCTGCTCGTCCGGCGTCGAATTGGAGAGGTAGTTTTCCAGCATCTGCTCGGCCAACTGCGGATTGCGCTTGGCCGCAATCAGGACGCCGGCCCCGTCGTACAACCCGACGCCCGAGTTCTTGTCTTTTGCCGCCGCCGCCGCGCAATTGGCGATGGCGGAGTCGAAATCCGTCCAATCCTGCCTGCCGCGATAAAAATTCGCCAGCACCGACCAATAATCGGCAGGCGTGGGACTGGTTGTCGCGGCCTGCTTGTAATACTGCTCCGCGGATGAGTAATTCTTTTGCTGCATGGCGATGTCGCCGCGCAGTTGTGCGGCTCTGGCCGCATCTACTTTGTCAAGCTGCGAGGCTATCTGCTGAGCCTTGTCGATCCCTCCACCCGCGATGCCGGGCGCCTGCGCGTAGTAGTCACCGAGATCCGAAAGGGCCGGTCCGTTCTGTGGATTGAGTTGCGTCGCCGTCTGCATGGCCGCCAGTGATTTCTTGGCGTCACCGAACGCAGAAAGAAATGAAGCTTTGCTGGCGACCTGGCCGAGAACGCGGCCCAGCCACATGAAATCGTCGGAATCTTTTTTGTTCAGCGTCACTGCCTGCTGGCATTCGGTTGCAGCCTCGCTCCATTGCTGCAATTGGAATCGCACACGGCATAGGAGATTCTGTGCCTGGT